>Ga0209061_1002369_pt1 | contig 24409 bp, 20 predicted proteins | sample Coa_R1_10_FD_187157 | JGI IMG/M metagenome (GOLD analysis project Ga0209061, IMG submission 187157) | Surface soil microbial communities from Centralia Pennsylvania, which are recovering from an underground coalmine fire - Coalmine... | ecosystem: Environmental > Terrestrial > Soil >...
GCCAGATGTTCCTTGGTAAACGCTGCTGCGGTAGCCAGGATCTGCTCAGCACGTTCCCGCCAGATGCGGATCCCAAATTTTGCGAAAACACTCTGTGCCTGCTGCGGAGAACGGATGCGCGCCTCTTTAGCGGCCAGCGCCAGCCGGAACTGCGCGTTTAAAAAAGTAAGAGCAAGCGGCAAGTATTCACCTTCTCGGATAAGAACGTCCAGCGACTTCAGAGCCACGGCGCGATCCCGTTTCCCGAGCGCCTGAACCAGTTCGAAGATGGTGCTCTCAGCTGCGTTCGGCACCAGCGTGCGCAAATCCTGCATCGTCACGGGGCGTTCCGCGCCCACAAACAGCGATAATTTTTCAATTTCGCTGGCGATCCGGCTGGCATCTCCCGCACATGCTTCGATCAATGCAGCCAGCTCTGCTCCGGCTAGCTTTAGCCCCTGCTTCTTTGCCAGGTCCTGGCAGATTAACCGGCTGGACTCGGGAGTTAACCGGCGGAATTCGACAATTACCGGAACGGCAGCATAGAACTTCTCTACACGCTCGAGTTTGGCTCCGTCATCGCCCGTGAAATCATAGCGGCTGCAGTCGAAAACAAGGACGGTGCCGGGGGTAGGATGCTGCAGATATTCATGTAAGGAGGAAGCAGGTGACTCGACTGGCTGCCCAGCTTGCCCTTCACTAATCGTAAGCCGCTTCGGCAGAGCCAGCTCAGCGCTCGAAACCCAAATCAGCCGTTCGGAGGAGAAAAGGGAATAGGATCGAGCATCGTCCAGCACGTCGCTTAGGCTCGTGTTTTCAAGATCGATTTGGCTGAGTCCGGCTTCTCCCGCTTCGCCAAGCACGCGTTCGATGAGCGCCTGCTTGCAAAGACGCCGCAAATACATTTCGGGCCCTAAAAACAGATATGCCGGAGCCGGTGGCTGTTTGCTGATGCGTGCGAGGAATTGTTCAGGTGTCACAATGCCGTCTCAGAAATTCTCCACGATGTTGCTCACGAGGTCATGCGCCAGATGGTGTTCGAGCCGGGTCAGTGCTGGGCCGCTTTCATCCAAGTACTGGTGCGGATCGGTGGCAAATTCCACACCCTCGTGATAACCGGCGTTGCTGTTGGAATAGAGAACCCGGCCGGTGCTCCGCTCCACCAGCTTTACGCTCACCGCGACAAAGATCTGAGCTGCGCTTGGACTGCCCGATGCAGGATCAAAAATCGTTGGTATTTCCACTACATTGTTAATTGTGCCTTCTAAAATCGCATCTGCCTGATTCGGATCATTCACAATACGAAAGCGTGTGCGCGCCATGAATTCACGAGCGATTTGCTCGGGAAGATCGTCAGCAAGTTTGTGATACGAAGTAGGCGTGGGAAATGCCGGAATCGCAATGGTATGTATGCCCTTGGGTAACAAGTCAGTAGTTCCGCCAACATGATAGCCACAGGAGACCAGGGCGCTCGTGCTCACTGCCAGCACCAGGAGTGTAAGACCTTTCATAGCGGTTGTTTCTGTAGCGAAAGAATGGTTTCCGCAACTGCATCCGCCATCAAGCGCAAGTTATCTCCCACGATCCAAAACCAGGCGGCGCGCGGATTATTTCGATCAACGCGAATATCCCCTGCCAGGAGACCGCTTTGATTTACCGCCTCCGCCGTATGCGGAGCTTCTTCGCTCTGGCGGCGCACCTCAATCTGAGCGGATGCCAGCGCCTCTTCAAGCTCGCTTGCTTGCACTTCCGCTACGAACTCCGACCATAGCGAGATGCTGTATCCATGAAAGACGGGTGCCTGAATCAGACGCAGGGATGGCATTGGTACGACCGCTGCGGAATCAGCGCGGCTCAAAAGCGTGGCCACGTGCCGTTCAATGCGCTGTTCAAATGTAGCCAGCTTATGCGGTGCCTCGGCGCCGTACTGCGAAAGCAGATTGAAGCCTAACTGCGCATCGAAAACCTTCTTTTCAAGCGACTGGAACGAGAGCAGACTCGTGGTTTGCTGGTGCAGCTCGGCAACTCCGCGTTTTCCTCGCTCGCTCGCAGGCTCAAAGATATGCGCCACCGCCCGCTGCATATGCCGGTGACGCGCCAGCCGGTACAGCGTTAAACCGAGGGCGCTTGCTGCCGGATGCGCCACAACCATCAGCCAGTTCGGTCTCGCATCCAGCGGTTGCAGAAGCGGTGCGATGATCCGTGCCTCTGGCTGCTGATCCAGATATCCCGTGCAATCGAGCAAGGGCAGCCTTCCCTCAGCCGCCTTTGCGACGGCATATGCTTTTTGTGCACCTGCCTCTGATCCGGCCGCAATCAGTACGTCGTGATCCTTCGCCGTACTTGCATCCAGTGGCTCGAGATAAACCGCTTCCCCTTCTTGCTCGCCGAAATTGCCTTCGCCGCTCGCAGAAAAGGCCGTAATATGCGCTTGGCCCACGCGGTTGCGTATGACTTCCTGCACTTCGCGGCCAAGCAGGGTATCTGCACCTACCAGCGCCAGTTTCATTTCCTTCCCTTTGAACCGGATTCAGCCTATTTGACGCTCCGCTAAAGGAGCAGGTGGGTTGGATTTCCTGTGTTTACGGATAAAATTCCCAATCCGTATGCCAATACCGCTCGCTACATAAGCGCTTGCCAGCGCCAGCAGCATGACCTGCTTCCAGTTCCATATTAAAAACGCCACTCCACCTACGACAACGACGATTAGCGGCGTGCGCGGTTTCGAAAATCCAATGTGCTTGAAACTTGGATAGCGCCATGTGCTTACCATCAGAAGCGATATGGCGACCAGCATCGCCATCCAAACAATCGCGAAGGCAAAGGAGCGCACCGGAGAGCTATCCATGAACACTACCGCGGCAATGAAGAGAGCAGCCGCTGGGATCGGCATGCCCACAAAGTATTTGCGCTCGGGACGCGCGGGATTTGTCTGCACATTAAAGCGGGCCAGGCGCACTGCCCCACACAGCAGATAAAAAAATGAGACCAGATAACCGGCGCGGCTCAGGTGAGTCTGTAACAGGGAATGTTGAGGCGCAACGGCAAACAAAACTCCCCAGCTCAAGGCCAGCACCGCCGGCGCCAGTCCGAACGTGATGACATCGGCCAGGGAGTCAAGTTCGCGTCCGAAATCGCTGGTGGTGTTGGTGATGCGCGCAATTCCTCCATCCAGCGCGTCCAGAAATCCAGCGAATCCGAGCGCTCTGGCGGCAAGAGAAAAATGCGTGTTAGGTCCGTAATCGCCCGCCGAGACCTGGAGTGCACCTTCAAAGGCCTGTAGCAAAGCTACAAAGCCAAGAAAAATATTGCCGCTTGTGAACAGCGTCGGAAGCGCATAGGCCGCCCGGCGCGGTCTCTTGCGCGGCCTCGGCTGCGTGATCCAGACTTCTTCCCTCAGAAGACCTCCGCGGAACCTGCTGGCCGTGCCAAAATGCTGCTGCCCCCTGCTACCCGATCGCCAACTTTGACCACCGGAATCCATTCCGGGCCAAAGAATACGTCGACGCGCGAACCGAATTTGATATAGCCGATGCGCTCCCCTGTGCTCACTGGATCGCCGGCGCGCTTGTAACATACGATCCGCCGTGCCAGAAAACCAGCGATCTGCCGGCAGATCACGCGCGTGCCATTCCCTTCTATGACCAGCGTATTCTGCTCGTTTTCAACCGAGGCTTCGTCATGCGAGGCAATCAGAAATTTACCTTTGCGATATGCGACTTCTGTAACAACTCCTGGAATCGGCGCGCGATTGACATGCACATTGAAAATATTCAAAAAAATGCTAATGCGCGTGAGGTCAGGGCTCACCCTCTTCACCGAAACGACTTCGCCGTCGGCGGGCGAAAGCACCAGCTTCCCCAAGGGAGCAACTCTTTCCGGGTCGCGAAAGAAGTAGAGGCAGAAGGCGGCCAGAATGTAGAAAGGAAGACCCGCCCAGGGGTTCAAAAAGTAAGAAAATGCCAAGCCGGCGAGTGTCAGCCCGCACGCATAGTAAATCCCGTCAACTACAATCCGCAAACTAGTATTTTCTCATGCAGACGGCCGCCAACCCTGTCAGCTCGTAACCGCCTCTGTGCCCTCAACCAAAGCGGATCTACAATTCCGCTAACAACCCCATAAGCAGCGCGGTGCGCTCGGCGATACGGCTGACTAGGATGCTCTCGTTTGCGGCATGCGCTCCTTCGCCGACCCCTCCTAGCCCATCCAGCGTGGGTACCCCCAAGGCCGCTGTGAAATTTCCATCTGAGCCGCCGCCGGTCGATGATTCCTCTAGCTCCATGCCCAGCTCTTTTGCAATGTGCTGTGCTTTAGCAAAGAGGTTCGAAATCGCCTGCGTTCGCTCCATGGGTGGACGGTTTAAACCGCCTGCAACGCGCAGCTCGCAACGCGGATCAATCGCACGGAGTTGCCGAAATTTCCGGTCCACCTGTTCTGCGTCTTCTGCTTTGGCAATGCGCACATCCACCTCCACATGCGCGTTTGCTGCCACAACATTCGTGCGCGTGCCGCCGCAAAACACACCCGGGTTGAGCGTGATGCCGCGCCTTAAGTCGGTCCACGAGCTGATTTCGAGCACTTGCCTGGCAGCCTCAACGATAGCGCTTGCGCCATTTTCAAAATCCACTCCCGCATGGGATGCGCGCCCTTGCACGAAGATCGTGTAGCGGCCTACTCCCTTCCGCGCCGTCTTCAATTTGCCTTCCAGTCCTGTTGCCGGCTCAAGCACCAGCACGCATTCGCTGCGCTTGGCCTCAGCTTCTGTGAATGCACGCGAGGACGGACTGCCGACCTCTTCATCAGAAACGATCCACAGAACGATCTTGCGCCGAACACGCACCCCCAGGTCCCGCAATCCCCGAACAGCACAAATAAAAAATGCAAGACCGGATTTCATGTCCAGCACACCCGGCCCCCAGAGCCGGCCCTCAGCCTCCCGAAATGGCATTTGCTTCAAAGTTCCCAAGGGCCATACCGTGTCCGAGTGCCCAATGGCCAGGAGCTGCCTATCTTCTTGAGCGCCCAAATCGAACGTGAGATGTAGATGATTGCCGAACCCTGTTGGCGTGATCGCTTTAGCTTCCGCGATGTCCCGAGTACGCTCGATGAGGAGCTCGACCAATTGATTCACCGCGGCGGGATCATCGCTCGGCGACTCGCATTGCACCATCTCACCAAGCAAACCAATAATCTCAGCCTGTTTCTCATTCGCATATCGTAAATACGGATGCATCGGCTGTTATAATAGCCCTGCTCGATGGACATTCAGGAGATCTGCGACATTCTCCCTCATCGCTATCCGATGTTAATGGTGGATCGCGTGCTGGAAATTACAGACGAATCCATCGTGGGCATTAAGAATGTCACCTACAACGAGCCTCACTTTATGGGCCACTTCCCGGGTTTCCCGATTATGCCGGGTGTTCTCATTCTCGAAGCTATGGCGCAGGTGGCTGGCATTTTAGTTGCCAAGATCGCCCCTCATACGCGTGGCCGCATCATGTTTCTCGCCTCCATCGAGGAGGCCAAATTCCGAAAACCCGTCGGCCCAGGAGATCAATTGCGGATCGAAATGAAACTGGGTCGCCTGAAGGCGACCGTTGCGAAAATGCAAGGGAAAGTTACCGTTGATGGTCAGGTTGTGGCTGAGGCTACGCTCATGTGCAAGCTCACCGACCGCGTAGCTGCCAATACCGCCGCTCCAGTAGAATCACGAGAAGCGCAGATGGTCTGAAAGCATTTGAGACGCGATGGCGATTCATCCCACCGCAATCGTTGACGCCGAAGCAGAGATCGCACCTGACGCCGAAATTGGTCCTTACTGCATCATTCGCGGCAATGTGAAGATCGGCGCCCGTACGCGTCTGCTTGCCCACAATTATCTGGAAGGCAAGCTCGCAATCGGGGAAGACAACATTTTCTATCCTTATTGCTCTTGCGGTGTGGCGCCCCAGGATAAGAAATATAAAGGTGAAGCTTCGGAAACGCGAATCGGTAACCGTAATTCCATCCGCGAGTTTGTGACCATACATCGCGGCACACAAGGCGGTGGTATGGTCACCGCCATCGGCGACGGCAATCTCCTGATGGCCTACGTGCATATCGCTCATGACGTGATCGTCGGCAATAACACGATTCTGGCAAACGGCGTAACGTTTGCCGGCCACGTTATTGTGGAAGACTATGCCAATATCGGAGGTTTGAGCGCCATCCACCAGTTTTGCCGTATTGGCCGGCATGCCATGGTGGGAAGCCGCAGCGTAATCAAGCAGGACGTGCTGCCGTATTCGATCACCGCCTCGGATCATCCTGTGCAGGTTTATGGCGCCAACCGCGTGGGCCTGGAACGCGCAGGCTTCTCTTCTGACGCAATTGAAGCCCTGCAGAATGCCTTCCGTATCCTTACGCGAGCGGGATTGAATACAACTCAAGCGCTGGCGCGCATCGAAGAGGAAGTTCCCCATACCGCTGAAGTCGCAGATCTGATTGAATTCATCCGCAAATCGTCCCGCGGTTTTATCAAGTGAGCACCGGCTTGAAAACTTCCTTAAAACGTTACGCAGTCATCGCCGGAAATGGACGCTTCCCTTTCTTAGTGCTCGAAGCTGCGCGGCGAGAGGGGCACGATGTGGTCGTGATTGCCATCGAGCAGGAAGCCAGTCCTGAGATCGCCAGCCTTGCCTCTTCTCTCTACTGGATCCACATTGGCCAGCTCGGGAAGCTGATCGAGATCCTGAAGCGCGAAAACATCTCCGAGGTGATGATGGCAGGCCAGGTGAAGCATGCCAGCATCTTCTCATCTGTGAAGCCGGACTGGCGAATGTTTCGTCTGCTGGCTTCGCTGAAGCAGAAGAACACGGCTGCGCTGATCGGAGGCGTGCAAAGCGTGCTGCAGGAAGAAGGCATTGAGCTCGTGGATTCGACGCGTCTGCTGAAGTCGCTGCTCGCCTCTGAAGGCGTTCTCACCGCGCGGAAGCCGTCAAAAGAGGAAGAGGAAGATATCCGCTATGGCCGTCGTGTGGCCTCTGTTCTGGCCTCTGTGGATATCGGCCAAAGCGTGGCCATCAGTGAGAAAGCCTGTGTCGCTGCTGAGGCCATGGAAGGAACTGATGCCATGCTGCGCCGCGCTGCCTCGCTTGTAAACGGGAAACCGCTTCGTCTTGTGAAAGTCTCCCGCGGCCGTGCACATCTCTTATTTGATGTCCCCGTGGCCGGGCCCGCCACGATCGAAACTATGATCGAAACCAATACTACTGCCCTTGCCGTAGATGCAGGCCGTACGCTTTTGCTCGACAAACAGCAAATGCTCGCGCGGGCAAATCAGGCTGGGATCGCGATCATTGGTTATCCGCCTGGAGAAGCCTCCGGCTCATGAGTAACATTCGTGCTGCTGTTATCGGCGCCGGTTCTTTTGGCCGTCATCACGCAAGAGTGATACGCGCCCTCGATTCCGTAGAGCTGGTTGGGATCGTGGATATCGATTTTGAAAAGGCGCAGCAGCTTGCCCGTGAATATCAGTGCCAGGCTTTCCCCCGCGCAACCGATGTCATCGGCCTCATCGACGCCGCCATCGTGGCCACGCCTACGATCACCCACGAGCAGGTGGCAAGCCAGTTGATCGAATCCGGTATCGATGTCCTGGTGGAAAAGCCTATCGCTGATACTTCCTCTGCAGCCCAGCGGCTTGCACAACTGGCTCAAGAGCGCGGCCGCATCCTGCAAGCAGGTCATCTCGAGCGCTTTAATCCAGCCGTCCTCGCCCTGGAACAGATTCTCACTGTCCCGCTTTTCTTCGAAATTCATCGCCTGAGCGTCTTTACCCCCCGCAGCCTGGATATTGACGTCGTTCTCGACCTCATGATCCACGACCTCGACATCGTGCTCAGCTTCACTCGCGAGCTCCCGCAGGATATCCGCGCCGGAGGGATCTCCGTACTTTCGCCGCGTGTGGATATCGCCAATGTTCGTCTTTCCTTCGCCAGCGGCTGCATTGCGAATCTGACCGCAAGCCGCGTCTCCACGGAAAAGATCCGCAAGCTCCGCCTCTTTCAGCCGGGTGAATACATCTCGCTCGATTATCAGCGGCAGGAAGCAGTCCGGATCTTTGTTCGAAAAAACGAACCCATTTCGGCTGAAATTGGGTTTGAACGGCAAATTGGCTCAGAGCGGATTCCGGTCTCTCACGCTGAGCCGCTCCGGCTCGAATTGGAGTCGTTTTTTGCGGCTGTTCGCAGCCGTTCCCAGCCCCGTGTCGATGGTTTTCAGGCCGCGGCCGCTCTAGGTGTAGCCGAGGCCATCCTTGCTAAAATCAAGGAGCACGAGCATTTAGTCTTGGAGACAATTCAGCGCCGAACAAAACTCATTTCCTGAGCCGGGCAACCTTCTGCATTCCCTAAACGTCGTTTAATCGCTTCAGGATCATGGCCAATGTTCTTTTATCTCTAGCCGATCCGGTGGAGGAGAGCGGAGCTGCGGGTGTGTACCCGCGCTTACCGCCTTCAACCCTTGAGCTGAATCTTTTCCCTCGATTTGCCCCGCAGCGCTCTCCCCGCCAGTGGGCTGCCATCTTTTCGGCGTCGGTTGCCTTTCATGCAGTTCTGCTCGCAATTGCCATGCGGCTTTCTATGTCAGGGCCGGCCAACCGGCAAGAACAGCATCAGGTGGTCTACAAGCGCATCATCCTTTACATGCCGCCTAGTTTGATGACGCAAAAGGCGCCCAACCGCAGCCAGCCCACCAAGGAAATCAATCTCGCCGATTTACTCGCCTCTCAGGCTTCGCAGGCGCGCCGCGCCATGCCAGCGCCAAGCCAAAGACATTTTGAACTGCCGAAGCAAAGGCCAGCCGTGCAGCCTTCTAAAAACGCCCAACCGCTGCCGGAAGCGCCTCAAGTTGCTCTAAATCAGCCGCCCGCGCCTCTACCTGCCGGAGCGACCAATGGGGTCCTCGCCCCGATGACGCCACCTCCCCCCGCGCCTTCTCAAAGCCCGTTTCAAGATGTCGGCGTGGAAAAGCCCAGTGCACATCCGAAACTCGCGCCGCCGCGCTCGTCCCTGCAGGATGCCATCACCGGAGCCATCCAGAATGCCAATGGCCAGCATCTGGTCATCAGCGATGACAGTCAGTCTGAGCCCATGCCCGGTTCGCCCGCATCGCTTTCCGCAAATGGGGGGCCGCACGCGGCTGTGGAGCTGCAAAGCGATCCCCAGGGTGCGGATTTTCGACCTTATTTAGCCCACATACTGGCAATCGTGCGGGCCAACTGGCGCCGCGTCATTCCCGAAAGCGCGCGTATGGGACAGTTGCGCGGACGCACCACAATCGAGTTCATCATTGACCGCGATGGGAGCATACCGAAGCTCGTTTTGGCGGATTCGTCTGGTTCCGAGCCGCTCGATCGCGCTGCTGTGGCCGGCCTGAGCATGTCGAATCCCTTGCCGCCTTTGCCTGCGGATTTCAAAGGTTTTCAGGTTCGCCTGGCCTTCACCTTTGCCTATAACATGCCCTCACAATGATCGGCTTTCGCACGGCCATGCTGCTCTTTGCAGCGCTGGCCATCTACGCGCTTGTGACACTGAAGGGTGCGCCGCTCTTCTTTGCGCTGATAATTGTTCTGGCTCTTGCAGCGAAAACCTATATTCATCACGTGCGCAGCCGCCTCAAGTAATGTGGCTTAAATCCACCACCAGCGGTGCATTCTGACCAGCTCGCAATCAAGATAAGTCCTGAAATTTCAATGAAGAAGAATGGCGAAACGCGTGCAAGGAGTGATTTCGTCGAGATCTGTAGAGATTATGAAACGCCCTCATCTGATTAGTTATCTTGCCGTCGGCGTTCTGGCGGCTTCCACCCTCCTTTACGCCCAAGACCCGTCCGCTCCGCCGCCGTCTGATCAGGACCAGCAACAGACCGCCCCCAACTCCAGCGGCGGATGGCGCAAGGTGGGTGATCCCGCCCCGTCGCAGCCGGATCAGAACAGCTATGGCCCATATGGCCAAACAGCTCCTGAGCCTGGCGCGAACCCGGTCTATCAGCCCCCGGATCAGAATCCGCAGTATCAACCACCCAATCCTCAGCCCTCATACAATTCACCCGGGGCCAATGGTCCTTCAACCCAGCCGATTCCGCCGCAATTGACGATCCCTGCCGGCACATATTTAAAGGTTCGCGTGAATCAAGCTCTCTCCTCGGATAAGAATCAGCCGGGAGATCCATTTACCGCGACGCTTGAATCACCGGTTGTGGTCAACGGCGTGGTGGTCGCCCAGCCGGGTGAGACACTGGGCGGTCGCGTGGCAATCGCAGAAAAACATGGGGCAGGCAAGCCTGCGAGACTGGGCCTCCAGCTTACGACCCTGACGCTCGCTGACGGGCAGCAGGTACCCATTCAGTCACAGTTGATCAGCCGCACGGGACCGACCACCCCGGGCGGAGTCGAGGCCGGGACAGTAGCGACGACCACTGCTGTGGGAGCCGCAATTGGGGCAGCGGCAGGCTGGGGTACCGGGGCTGCCATTGGCGCAGCTACCGGAGGTCTGGCAGGCCTCATCGGTGTGGTGGTGACGCATAATCATCCGAGCGTAATCTACCCCGAACAACAACTGACCTTCCGCCTGGAAGCGCCCGTGACGTTTTCCACCACCAATGCACCGCAAGCCTTTCACTACGTAGAGCCGGGTGAATACAATCAACAGCCGTATAATCCACCGCCCGGACCCTATGCGGGCGCCGCTCCCGTTCCACCTCCGGCACCCTACTATCCCTATCCTTACTGGTGGGGATATCCCTATTGGTGGGGCCCCACATTCGTGACCTATTGGGGCCCTGGATTCTTTTGGGGACATGGCTACATTGGGCCCTATCGCGGTGTAATCGTCCATGGCCCAGGGTTTGCATATGGCCATGTGGGACGCAGATAGCGTAAGCGGCTAAAATTCGTATCGCAATCGCACTGTCCCGCCCCGCGGCGGTGCGATTGCGGTTCCTGAAAATAGCCCGGCAAAATTGATCACATTGAGCTTGTTGGTGAGATTCTCCACTGCGCCTTCAACACTCAGTCTGGCTTTTTCACGCCGCCACAACTCAGCTCCTGCCGAGGCATCTAGCGAAAAATTCGGCCGCACCCGACCTCGGGCAAAATTGACCCGGCTTAGGATTTGCGGTCCATACTGTGCTTCTAAGTAATCTAGGTCCGCATCGCCGTTAATCTCAACCGGCAACCCACTGCCATATTCTGCTGCAACAGATGCCCAGAGCCGCGACGTAATCTGATAGCGAGCCTGCGCGCGCGCCGTATTGCGCTGGTCTTGGGAAATCGGGAAGCTGCTGGTCGTGCCGAGCACGCCCTCCGCGTCTTCACCCAAGAACAGACCGCCAACGACCGGTAATTGTGCAATACCCAGCATGTTGGAATAGCTAAGAAATCCAGAGAGCCGGCCCCAGCGCGGCAAATCCAGCTTGACATCCACACCATGTATCTGCGCGCTGTTGAATGCGATGGGAAAACTGATGCCGGTGTTCAAAAATACGTCGTCATCGGCAAAATTCACGAAGGTGCGCCGGTAAAAGCTTACGTCAAGACGAGCGGATTTGAGGATTCCTTTACTGAATCCGGTTTCCCAGTAATTGCCGCGCGAAGGTGGTACGGGAATGCGCAGTACTTCTGAGTTAATCTGGGTAACCTCGGGCGAACTGGCGAGCAGCAGGTTTTCGATTGCTGGCGTCTCAAAAACTCGGTCATATGAGAATCGCAGCACAAGATCTGCCTTGGGGATGTACCAAGCCGCGCCCAGGCGTGGACTGAAGGCATGGTCACGCACGACAAAGGAATAGTGATCGAAACGCAAGCCGGCGCTCAAGGTGAGATTGCCCAGGCGAATATTGTCCTGAACCCAGGCTGCTTGCTCGCGATCGAGGCGATGATCGAAGAAGTGAAAGCTCAAGGCTGTGCCTGGATCAAAGAACGAGGGATCCGTGATTTGATACTGCAAAGCTTCCGTTACCGGCGTATACATGGCATCCAAGCCGAAATTGACATCGTGCCTGCCCTTGTGCGCCGAGACGCTGGCATTCCCATAGCTGCGCCGGAGACCTCGCTGTTGGGCGGCGATGATCGGTGTGGAAAACGGATTGGACCAAAGATTCGCGGAAAGATCTTCAACTGAAGCTCTGAGATTGAGCAGAAGGTTGGGGGAAAACAGATGCGTCCAGGCTGCCTGGCCGGCGTCTTCCGGGGTGGTGCGGTCTTGTCTTTGGCCTGCGGCTTCTTGCAGTAGCTCGTTGGGTACTTCAAAATGCGTTTCCATCCGGTGAGCTGCAAAATAGAGCCGGTCTGAAGGTGTCAGATTGATGTCATATGCGCCGGCAAAGCTTGCCAGTGATCCAGTGTTTGTGAAATTGTTTAAAACCGGGGGATCCAGATAGCGATCTGTATGCTCGGCCCAAGCTGTTAGCGTCAGCGCGCTGCGCTTCCACCCGTAGGTTCCAGAAAGAAAACTCTCTTCATCCCCAAAACTGCCTCCTCCAAGCTCCGCCAGACCGTGAAAGCCTTGCTCGATATCGCGCGAGGTATCAATTTCGACAACGCCTCCCAGCTTGCGTCCATATTCGGCTGGAATATTGGCCGTCATCACAGACATCTGCGTTACTTCTGAGGTGTTGAGTTCGGGCGCGAAGGCAGGTGAGCGGTTCTCATCCATGGGCACCCCATCGACCACGAAAAGCGTCTGGTATTCCGAACCGCGTGGGTGTAAGACGCCGTTTGCCTCAAACAGCCATCCTGGCTGCATATTCACCAAATCGAGCACACCCCGACCTGGGATGACCGACTGCTCTTCCTCAATTTGCCGTTCGCCGACCGAATACAACACGCCTGTTCGGTAAGGATCCAAAACCGTTGCATGTTCGCTTACTGTCACTTCGGTGGAGCTGGGCTGGATGCCCAGACGTACCTGCATTTCCACCGGTTCGCGTGAATGAATGTCCACCAACTTACTTTGTGAAACAAACCCAGGATGCTCTACTGTCACTCGATACATCCCAAAAGGCAAATGCGTAAAGGTAAATTGTCCTGTGTTATCTGTTTTCACCTCGCGCAGAGTGCGCGATGCCTCACTAACGAGCCGAATGGAGGAGGGCAGGGCGAGGCCTGTGGCGTCGGTGATCTTAATGCGCAGTTCACCCGTATCGAATTGAGCCCAAATAAGCCGTGAAAACAGGAGCGATAAGAACAGGAGCCGTGAACGCACCATTGGTGTCTATTTTGGCAGGTTTCCCGTGCGCAATACCGTATAGGAACGCATCTATGAAATGGAAGTGGCGGAGAGATGGCCAGCACGCCCCAGCGTCGCGCAGAGAAATCCGGCCCTCTATCAGTTCCGCAAACCCAGGGCCGCTCAAACTGCTATTTTGATCCAGAAGAACGGTTCGCGATCGTTGCAACCGGGGATGCCGACCCGCGCCAATTTCTCAAGCTGGATTCCTATTCGGCCGCCAAGGCATTTGTGCAGGGCAAGTTCACTGTCCGCGGCGATATTTTCGCTGCAATCCGCTGCTTTCTCGATCAGCCGCACAGCGGCCTTCGCGAGTGGTTTTTCACCATTGCGGCAACCGCCGAACGCTTCCGCTCTTATATTGCCTCGCGGCGTCAGGCGGCACGTGATATCCAGTTTCATTACGACCGCTCGAATGAATTCTACCGGCAATTTCTTGATTCGCGCCTGGTCTATTCGGCGGCCTGGTTTGAGAATCCCACCGTTTCGCTAGAGGAGGCCCAGAGGGCAAAGCTCGACCGCATTTGCCGCGATCTTCAACTGCGCCGCGGCGACCGCTTCCTCGATATCGGCTGCGGCTGGGGCGGTCTGCTGATGCATGCGGCCGAACATTTTGGCGTCGATGCTTTCGGCTGCACGCTAGCCAAAGAGCAATTTGAATATGCCCGCCAGATTGTGCTCCATCGAGGCCTGACAAGGCAGGTCACTATACAGCTTCGCGACTATCGTGACCTGGAAGGCCGCTTCGACAAGATCGCCTCGGTTGGTATGTTCGAGCACGTGGGACGCAAGCGCCTGCGTGCCTACTTTGCGAAAGTATATTCTCTTCTGGAGCCGGGCGGCTTGTTTCTGAATCGCGGCATCGTGCGGCCCGAGGGCGTTTCCGACGGGCCGGATACGCTTTTCATCCAAAAGTATGTATTTCCAGGCGGCAGTCTGGTTCATCTGAAGGACGTCGTGCGCGAAGGCGAGCGCGTAGGTTTTACAGTGACCGGTATGGAAGACCTGCGCCTGCACTATGCGCTTACTTGCCGTGCCTGGGTAGACAATCTGGAGCGAAATAGCGAACCCTGCAAAGCTCTTGTCGGGGAACGCACGTACCGCATCTGGCTGATTTATCTTGCGGCTTCCGCAATTGGTTTTGAGCAAGGTCGCATCGGTTGCGCGCAGGTGCTATTCGCCAAGCCGTGAGACGGTAGCAAACCGCCTCAACACAATGTTCCGCCTGAGCAGCGAGAGAGTGAATATTTTTTGTGCCGGCTCACAAACAGTTGTAGTAGAATTAACGTCAAACGTAGTAGATCAGTATGGCTGTTCCAAAATTCACCAAGCTCGAATTGCAGATCATGCAAACGCTGTGGGACCGCGGGCCGGTTTCAATTCGGGAGATACAAGAGGCGTTTCCGGAGGCAGATCGGCCATCCTATACGACTGTGCAGACGGTCGTCTACCGGCTGGAAGGCAAAGGCGCGGTGCGCCGGGTCAAAAAGATCAGCAATGCTCACATTTTTGAAGCGGTAGTCTCGCGCAAGGCGGCCCAGCGGAGGCTGATCGATGAGCTGCTGGGTCTGTTTGGCGGCCGCACGCAACCCGTGATGGCGCATCTAATTGAGTCCGGCAAGCTCACGCTGGAGGATGTGAAAGAAGCCGAAAAGGCGCTGCGCAGGCTTGAGAAGGAGAAAGCGCAATGAGCTCGGAATTGGCGAATCATCTCTGGCAATCGAGCGTGTTCGCCGTCGCTGCAGGCTTGCTGGCATTTGCGCTGAGAAAGAATCTCGCTCGGGTGCGCTACTGGGTTTGGTTCAGCGCGTCCGCGAAGTTTCTGGTGCCGTTTTCGGTGATTGTGGCGTTGGGAAGCTATTTTGCGCCGCGGAGGACGGTTCCGATCGCTCAGCCAGCGGTGTTGATGGTAAAAGAGATCGGCCAGCCGTTTGTTGCGCCCGTCACTTCGTTTTCCGTTGTCCATTCCTCATCAAATTCGCTTGCTGCCCTCGGGTTCGTAATTTGGCTGTGTGGGTTTCTCGCCATGATGGCCAGCTGGTGGATGAAATGGCGGAAAATTCGGATTGCTGTACGAGCGGGAAGACCCGTGAATCTTCAAGCAGGTGTCCCGGTGTTGGCTTCCCGGATGCTATTGGAGCCTGGAGTCTTCGGCATCTTTCGTTCAGTGGTTTTGTTGCCCGAAGGCATCACAGACCACTTGACCAGCGAGCAGTTAGAGGCAATTCTCGCGCATGAGCTGTGCCACGTGCGGCGCCGTGACAATCTGGTGGCTGCGATCCACATGCTTGTGCAAGCGATCTTTTGGTTTCATCCTTTGGTGTGGTGGATCGGAGCGCGGTTAGTTGAAGAACGCGAGCGCGCCTGCGACGAAGAAGTGCTGAGGCGCGGCAGCAAGCCACAAGTCTATGCCGAGAGCATTCTAAGGACCTGCGAGTTCTATCTAGAATCGCCGCTGGCTTGCATGTCGGGCGTTACAGGCGCGGATTTGAGGAAGCGCATCGTGCGCATCATGACGCAGCGTGTGATCAACAAGCTCGACCCGGCGAGCAAGTTGCTGTTGGCGTCCTTTGGCGCAGCGGTGATTGCCGGGCCGCTCGCATTCGGCTTGATGAACGCGCCGCAATCGCAGCCCTTGGAAGCGTCACAAAAGAAATTAGCCTTCGAGGTTGCTTCGGTTAAACCGGATAAGTCGGGAGACCAAGGAATGTGGATCAGAGACTCGCACGGCAGATTTTCGGCTCATGGCATTACCCTCATAGTCCTTATCCAAAACGCATATGATGTGCGCCGTTTCCAGATCACGGGCGGTCCGAGTTGGATCAACTCTGAAAAGTTTGATATTGAGGCGAAGGCCGGAGATGCGGAGCCGGACGCTGGAGCGCTAACCGAAGATGAGCGCCAGGCATATCGAAAACGGCAAGCATTAAGGCTCCAATCTTTGCTCGAGGAGCGTTTTCAATTCCGGTTTCACACCATCACCAAAGAAATGCCAGTTTATGCGCTGGTGCTCAATAAAGGCGACGCCAAAATTCAGGCATCTAAGGATCCTGCGAGCAAGCCCATGATACAAATGCGTCCCGGTCAGCTTACGGCACGAGGAATAACGATGCCCCTGCTGGCTGCAAACCTGTCCAATCTGGTCAGTAGGGTCGTGCTAGACAGGACGGGCCTCACCGGGGCGTACGACATTACGCTTACTTGGACTCCCGACCGCTCAGAATCCAGCCCGTTTGGTGAGGAACCGAAAGAAATGGCTCCGCCCGATACGCTTGGCCCTTCGATCTTCACCGCGGTTCAAGAGCAGCTCGGGCTCAAATTGAAACCGGATAAAGGACCGGTGGCAATCCTGGTGATCGACCACGTGGAACATCCTTCAGAAAATTAGCCGGGCTGCGAAAAGATCGGTCGAGATTTTTGTGACCGGTCGAATCAAAGAAATCCTCCAGGGAGAATTCAGGCTTGATGATCTGGTTGGTCGTACTCACCTGCTTTGCTGTCTTTCTGTCAGGGGCCTCCGAATATCGTGGCCAAGTTACTTTCAATGGACTTCCGGTCCCTGGCGCAGTCGTTACAGCAACTCGGGATAGCGAACAATTCAGCGCAATCACGGATTCGCGAGGCATTTACTTTTTCTCTAACTTGGCCGACGGACAGTGGACGATCCGAATCCAAATGACCGGGTTTATTGAGATCGAGCAAAAAGTCATCGTTGCGCCCGGTGCTCCCGCCGCGCGCTGGGATTTGAAAATGCTGCCGTTGGATCAAATGAAAGCCACAATTGAGAAGGCCGCGCCGCTGATCCAGCAACCGGGACCGGCGAAAAGACAGAGTGCAGAAATGCCCGCGCCGGAAGCCGCTGCACCGCCGCAAGAAGAGCTCAATCAGCTTGCCACAAACGGCTTTTTGATCAATGGCAGCGTGAATAATGGCGCAGCCTCGCCCTTTGCACAAGTGGCAGCTTTTGGAAATAACCGCAAGGGCCAAAAAGGGTTGTATAACGGTGGAATTGGCGTCATTTTGGATAATTCCGCTTTGGACGCACAGCCCTTTTCCTTGACTGGGCAAAAGACGCCAAAACCCTATTACAATGATTTGACCGGTGTGGCTGCCATTGGCGGACCGCTGCGCATTCCGCACTTTCTCCCCCATGGGCCCAATCTCTTTGCAGCCTACGAATGGACACGGAATCGCAACTCCTCCATCGACTCTGCTTTCATGCCGGGTTCAGCAGAGCGCAATGGGATCTTCTCAACACCTGTTCTCGATCCGCTTGCCGGTACTCCGTTTCCTGGCAATACGATTCCTCGGAGCAGGATAAGCCCACAAGCGCTTGCTCTGCTAACGTTTTATCCACTGCCGAATTTCGATGGAAATGCAAGATATAACTATCAGATTCCAATTGTCAGTCCTACCCATCAGGATGCTTTACAAGTCCGTTTCAATCAGACTTTAACTAACAAAAACCAAATCTATGGCGGGCTGGCGTTTCTCAGCATGCGCCAAGACAGTCCGAACGTATTCGGCTTTCTCGATACCACAGATACGTTTGGTATCAACACGAATGTGCACTGGTTGCATCGTTTCCATCAGGGATTGTTTCTGAATGTTGGTTATCAGTTCAGTCGCTTCGTGGATCAGCTTACGCCGTTTTTTGAGAATCGCGAGAACGTTTCGGCAAACGCCGGAATTTCCGGCAATGATCAAAACCCGCGGGACTGGGGTCCTCCGAGCCTGCTGTTTTCAAGCGGCATAGCTGAATTAACTGACAGCCTGCCGCAATACAATCGCAATCAGACCGGCGCCATCTCATCCTCCATGCTGTGGAGCCGCGGCCTGCACAATTTCCTCTTCGGTGGGGATTTCCGCCGGCAGGAGTTCAATTATCTTTCGCAGCAGGATCCGCGCGGAACATTTACTTTCACGGGTGCGGCTGCGAGCAACGACTTCGCCGATTTTCTGCTGGGGATTCCCGATACTAGCTCAATTGCCTTCGGCAATGCAGATAAGTATTTTCGGGAATCGGTTTACGATGCCTATATCACCGATGATTGGCGAATCAGCCCGGAATTTACGTTGAACGCTGGTATCCGCTGGGAATATGGCGCACCAATTACAGAGATCTATAACAGGCTAGTAAATTTAGATATTCTTCCAGGTTTTACTGCCGTAGCTCCGGTTTTAGCCAGCGATCCGGTCGGCCCACTCACAGGGCTCCATTACCCCAATTCGCTGCTTCGCCCCGACAGAACCGGCTTCGAACCGCGCATCGGGATTGCCTGGCGACCCATTTCTGGCTCCTCGCTCGTAGTCCGGGCCGGTTACGGGATCTACTACAACACCTCGGTCTATCAGAACATCTACACTCAATTAGCGCAGCAGCCGCCGCTATCGAAAACTCTCAGCGTGCAAAACAGTCCGGCTGATCCGCTGACGCTGGCAAACGGTTTTCAAGCTTCGCCGATTCACACGCCCAACACATTTGCGATTGATCCGAATTTTCGCGTGGGCTACGCGCAAGAATGGAACTTATCGGTACAGCGCGATCTGCCTGGCTCCCTGCAAATATCGCTGACATATCTCGGCATCAAGGGGACGCGAGGTTTGCAGGAGTTTTTGCCGAATACATATCCAATAGGAGCAGTCAATCCGTGTCCAATTTGCCCTTCGGGATACGTTTACCTTGCTTCGAACGGCAACTCAACTCGCCAAGCCGGCCAGATCCAGTTGCGGCGGAGATTACATAGTGGGTTCACGGGAATCATCGAGTACACTTTCTCGAAATCGATTGATGATGACGCAATGCTGGGCGGCCAGGGAGCTTTGCTGCCCTCGCAATTCACACATAGTGGAAATGATCAGAACAGCGTAACTGCTCAAAATTCGCTAACAGTAACTACACCAACCAACTCTTCCAGCCCGATCATCGCCCAGAACTGGCTCGATCTGAGTGCGGAACGCAGCCTGTCGAGTTTTGACCAGCGGCATTTGCTCAATCTGCAACTGCAGTACAGCACCGGCATGGGGATAGTCGGTGGATCGCTGCTGAGCAGGTGGAGAGGCGCGCTGTTTAAGGAGTGGACGTTCGCCGCAGAGATCACGGCTGGTAGCGGACTGCCGCTGACCCCGATTTATCTTGCGGCCGTTCCGGGTACAGGCGTGACGGGAACTATCCGGCCGGAATATACGGGTGCACCGCTTTATTCGCCTCCGCCGGGCCTGTATCTGAACCCGGCTGCCTACCTCGCGCCTTTTCCTGGTCAGTGGGGAAATGCGGGGCGAAATACGATTACCGGGCCTAGTCAGTTCAGCTTAAACGCTTCGATGGGGCGCATATTCCGGGTGAGCGATCGCCTGAGTCTCGATTTGCGGGTCGACGCTACAAACTTACTGAATCATGTGACTTATGTAAGTTGGAATACCACGATTAACAATGCACAGTTCGGTCTGCCTACCGCGGCAAATGCGATGCGAAGCCTGCAGACCACGTTGCGGCTGAGGTTTTGAGATATGCGGCGCATCGCAGCCCTGATGGCGGTAATCCCGGTGATGACTGCCGCGCAGCAGATCGGGCAGAATGCAAGCCCTCAAGACAATCTTCCCGCTACATTTACTGCGGGGACACAGTTAGTCGTTGAGCATGTAAGTGTAATAGATAAAAAAGGTCGTCCCGTAAGTGGACTTACCGCGAAGGATTTTGCAATTACCGAAAATGGCGTACCCCAGACGATCCGCTTCTTTGAGGAACAAAAGCTGCCCGACGCGCCCCTCAAGCCGGTAACTCCGGCAAAGCCGGAGCACATTCACGTGTACGACAAACTCGGCCTGGTCCATATTTCACCGGAAACGCCGGTAAATCCTCGTTATCAAGGTCGCCGCTTATTGGTTTTCTACTTCGATATGACCGCGATGCCGCCGGTTGACCAGTTGCGCGCACTGAGCGCGGCGAAGCAATTCGTGAGAACGCAAATGAGCGCCGCCGACATGGTTGCAATCATGCGTTACCAAGGTGGCGCTGTAAATGTGCTGCAGGATTTTACCGATGACCGGGACCGCCTTTTGAGCATTATTGAGACGATGATCGTCGGTGAAGGCCAGGGATTTGATGAATCAACAGACGACGCCAGTGCATCGGATACCGGGGCGGCCTTCGGTCAGGATGATACCGAATTCAACATCTTTAACACGGATCGCCAATTAGCGGCATTGCAAACGGCTGCCGAAATGCTGGGGCAGCTTGTTGAGAAGAAATCGCTCATTTATTTTGGAAGCGGTTTGCGGTTGAACGGATTGAACAACCAGGCGCAATTGCACGCCACGATCGATGCAGCAATTCGAGCTGGTGTTTCATTTTGGACCGTTGATACGCGCGGCCTGGTAGCCCAGGCGCCGCTAGGGGACGCCACAAAAGGGTCGCCGGGCGGTGTCGCCATGTATTCAGGTGCATCAGCACTGGCGATGACGAGCAATTTTCAGCAATCGCAGGATACGTTATATGCCCTGGCGACCGATACTGGCGGCAAAGCCTTACTTGACTATAACGATCTCACACAAGGTATTGTGCAGGCTGAACGGGCGGTAACAACATACTACATTCTCGGCTATTACACAACTAACACGGCACCAGATGGGAAATTCCGGAGAATTAAAATTTCGCTGAACAACGGTCTAAACGCGAACCTCGATTACCGCCAGGGCTATTTTGCCGCCAAGCGGTTCAGCAAGTTCACTGCTGCAGATAAAGAGCGTCAGCTTGAAGACGCGCTTATGCTGCCCGATCCAATCACGGAGCTTACGATCGCGATGGAGATCGATTATTTTCAATTGAACCGGGCAGAATATTTCGTGCCTGTTGTGGTGAAGATTCCGGGCCGGGAACTGGCGCTCGCCAAGCGGCGCGGCGCGGAGCACACACTCATTGATTTTATCGGTGAAATCAAGGATGAGTATGGCACAACGATTACGAATTTGCGTGACAAAGTGGATGTTAAGCTGAACGATCAAACGGCCACCGAGCTGGCCAGGCGGCCGATCGAATATGATGCCGGCTTCACACTTCTCCCGGGGAAGTACAAGATCAAATTCCTTGCGCGCGATGCGGAAACCGGCAGGATTGGAACATTTGAAACGGATTTTGTTATCCCGAATTTAAATAAAGTGGACAAGCAGATTCCCATAAGCTCGGTGGTGTTGAGCAGCCAGCGCGTGAATCTCCGAGATGCGCTTTACAACGCCATCAAGGATAAGAAAACAGAAGCGGTCAATCCCCTGGTTCAGAACGGACAGAAACTCATTCCCAGCGTGACGCGCGTATTCAAACAGAGCGGTGAGATGTACGTCTATCTGCAGGCTTACGAGCAGGGCGCACCCAGCACACAGCCGCTAGTTGCCACAGTGAGTTTCTATCGTGAACAGCGTAAAGTGTTCGAGACGAAGCCGGTGGAGGTGACGCAAGGACTGGATAACCGGGTGAAAACGATGCCAGTCGAATTCGAAATCGCTCTCAATAGCCTTCTGCCGGGCAAATATGATTGCCAGGTCACAGTATTGAATCCAATCGGGCAGAAGGCGGCGTTCTGGCAGGCGCCGGTTGTGGTTATTCAGTAGCCTTTCTTCATCAGTCCTCTCGCGAGCATCTCGTTAACCGCGGAACAAGAACGATCCCGTTCAAGGGACAAAACAGAAGACCCGAAACGTTCAGGAATCTGAAACGAGTGATTTGATGACGCCCGTCTCTATAGGATTAAGTTGATGGATAAATCAGAAATGAACCCGCCAACGCTCCTGTTGGCGGTCCTCGCAAGTGGGTTTTTGCTGAGTGATTTTGCATCAAAAGATGCGCATCATCCGTTGGCCGCTGTGGGCGGGCTGATTATTTTGTTCGTGCTGTTTGCATATGATCGCGAGGGCGATCGTTCGGGATTGCAAAGTTTGGCCTTCGGCGCGGTGTGCGGGTTTGCGCTGATGCCGATCATCCTGGCTCTTCAGGAGATGAACGTTGTGGCAAGGGGAGGCGGCGGCTTTGGCGGTCTGTTTGCGCCCCTGGCGTGGGTCGTGGCGACGCTTATCTTTACGCTGATCGACCGGGCGCGCATCTCGAGCCGGGTAGCGGTCCCGCGCGCTCCTGCCGTGATGAGCATTCCCGCAGCCCCGCGCGAGATCGTGCAGCCTGCGGCCGAGCCCCAGCAGGCTCCTTCCATGCCGTCAGCCGAGCAGGTGACCCCCGCTGCACCCGCTGCCGAGCCGCAGCCCCCCGCGCCTGCGACGGCTCCCCGCGCTGTTCCTCTGCCAAAGGGGAAGGAGACCGAGATCTACGTCAACCTGGTCGGAGAAGGACTGGCGATTATGCGAACAGTCCGCGCGCAGCATATGGGCAAGGATTTTTACCTGATTACAGAGCCCATGCCGGAGGGCGAACAGTGGGAATTCACCACAGGTCAAATCGTTCGCTGCAAAAAGAGGAATCTCTCGCATGGCAAGGGCCTGGTAGCGGTGGAAGAAGCTCCCCGGGCGTCGTAAACGGTCATCTGCGGCGTAAGCTTGTCCCTCTTTGGGCGATTTGACGGCCGAGAAGTTGCTTCTTAATGCAGTGTTCAGGCTCTCAAAAAGGGCAATTTGCCAGCAGGGCAGTCCGCCCGGACAGCAAAGCGGCAATGCTATTTTGTAGCTAAGTGGCCTCGCCTTTGAATTTTCATCTCGAGCAGTATGAGGGCCCGTTAGACCTGCTGCTCGATTTGATCCGCAAGCAGCAGATCAACATTTACGACATTCCGATCGCCCGCATCACGGCGCAGTACCTGGACTATATGCAGCGTGCGATGGAACTGGATATCGAGCTCAGTTCTGAGTTCGTGTATATGGCAGCGACGCTGATTCACATCAAGAGCCGGATGTTGCTGCCAACAGACCCAGAGCTTGAAAAAATTTCGCCGCAAGAGGATCCGCGCAAAGAGCTTGTCGAGCGGCTGATCGAGCACGAGCGTTTTAAGAACGCTGCCGAAATGCTCCAGCAGAAGCGCGTGATTGAGGAAGCGATTTGGTCCAATCCGCAGATCTCGCAATTTCTCTCGGAGGAGGAAGGCCCAGCGCTTGCGGTAACCATCTTCGATCTGGTGAAGACGTTTCAGCGCGTGCTGGAAAGAGCCAAAGATCGCCCGCTGTACGAGGTCGGACAAGAGGATATCACCATTCCGGATATGATCGAGTTGGTGAAGCGCCGTCTGGCGGCAGCGCGCCAGAGCGAGTATGTTTCGGCTACTGAGCTGTTTGAATCCCAGCGCTCGCGCCGGGCGATGATTTGCCTCTTTCTGGCGATTCTGGAGCTAGTGAAGCGGCAGGCGCTTGAGCTCACACAGAGTGAGACATTTGGCGATATCGGCTTGCGCCGCGGTCCCGCGTTTGAAAAATCGCAAGAGGCTGTCGAAGATTTGGCCACCATAGAACAGGAATATCGATAACAGCAGCATGGAAGAAGTGGAACACGCATTTGAATCTTTCGAAAGCGTGATGACAGAGCAGGATCAGCCACAGGCAGAGGAGAACGAGGCGCCCGCTGGCGAAACCAGCGCCGGCGAGCTCGACTGGGCTACGCTCAAAGCCATCATCGAAGCGGCCATTTATGTGACGGATGAGCCGCTTACCGCCGAGCAGATCGCTGCCGCCTTAGAACAGCCGCTAGAGCGTGTCAGAGAAATTTTGAATCAGCTCGTGTCCGAATATGCAGCGCCCGAACGCGGCCTGGCGGTTCGAGAGCTTGCGGGCGGCTACAAGATGTCCACCAAGCCCGAGCACCATGAGGCCATCCGGCGTTTCGTAAAGCGATTGCAGCCGCCGCTGAAGCTCTCCATGGCTGCACTCGAAACGCTGGCCGTGATTGCCTATAAGCAGCCCATTACGGCTCCAGAAATTATGGAAATTCGTGGTGTCCAGGGGGCTGGCGTCTTGAAAACGCTGCTCGATCGCAAGCTGATCGCGACGGCCGGGCGAAAGAATGTGCTGGGTAAGCCGGTCATGTACAAAACCACCCGCGAATTCCTGATTCAATTCGGTTTAAATTCGCTTGCCGAACTGCCGACCTTGAAGGAATTTGAAGAACTTGGGCGGATGGCGCTGAGTGAGACCGAAGAGGAAGTCCGGCCTGAGCCCGGCTCACCGGCGGA
>Ga0209061_1002370_pt1 | contig 24358 bp, 30 predicted proteins | sample Coa_R1_10_FD_187157 | JGI IMG/M metagenome (GOLD analysis project Ga0209061, IMG submission 187157) | Surface soil microbial communities from Centralia Pennsylvania, which are recovering from an underground coalmine fire - Coalmine... | ecosystem: Environmental > Terrestrial > Soil >...
GCCGCCCAGCTGGCCGGCGACGTGGACCCGCAGTACGATCCCGAGGTCATCGCGTTCGCCTACACCGGCATCGGCAACTTCGTCGGGATGCGGTGGGCCGACTGGACGTCGGGCGGCCGGGTGCCCGAGGACGTGCTCGACGACGTGCTCGAGCTGCTGGCCAGGGGGCTGGCGCCGGCGCCCCGGTTAGTCCGAAGTTCCCCCTGTTAGTCGTTAGTCCCATCGTGTGGACAACGCTGTGGATCGTCCTGTGCGTGACCGGTGAACCCGCAGGCGGGAGCCTGTGGATCGCTACCGCGCGCCGGGCACGGTGCCGGCGGCGGCGGGGGGAAGCCCGGCCGCGTCGGCCGCCGCCCAGGCCAGCGGCCGCGGGCCCAGCGCCGCCAGCTCGTCAAGCTGCAGCGCGCACCACGGCGAGACCGGCTGCCGCCCGGCGCGGACCGCCTCGCCGAACTCCTCCCAGTCCACCCACCTGACCTCGGCGACCTCGTCCGGGTCGGGCTCGGGCACGGCATCGCCGTAGGCCGCGTAGACCGGGCAGATCTCGTTTTCCAGCACGCCGTTGGCCATCCGCGCCCGGTAGCGGAACCTGGGCAGCACCAGCCGCAGCTCCGCGCCGCCGATGCCGAGCTCCTGCCGCAGCCGCCTGCGCACCCCGCTGTCCGCCGGCTCGCCGGGCAGCGGGTGCCCGCAGCAGGTGTTCGTCCACGCCCCCGGCCAGGTGCGCTTGGACTCGGCGCGCCTGGTCAGCAGGAACCGGCCGGAGGTGTCGAACAGGTAGCAGGAGAACGCAAGGTGCAGCGGCGTCCTGGCATGGTGCGCCGCGGCCTTGGCCAGGCTGCCGCGGGCGCGGCCGGCCTCGTCCACGAGGACAACGCTCTCCACGTGCTCTCCCGTTCATCGCAGCGGGCAGCAGAACACTACCGGTCCCCACCCGCTTCCGAAAAATCATTCATCCGAACGGCCGGCGGTGTCACGGCGCCGCCAGCGAAGGGCGTGGTTGCCGCAACGAGGCCCTCAGGTGGGCGTGGTTGCGGCAACGACGCCCTTGGCCTGAGCCGGGACCGCGGCTCAGTGGGAGTCGCGGGGGACCTGGTGGCCGCTGGAGCCGACGAGGAAGTCCAGGTCGGCGCCGGAGTCGGCCTGCAGCACGTGCTCGGTGTACAGCCGGGTCCAGCCGCGGCCGGCGTGCGGCACCGGCGGCCGCCACCGGGCGCGGCGTGCGGCAAGCTCGCCGTCCGGGACCTCCAGCGTCAGCGTCCTGGCCGGCACGTCCAGGGTGACCGGGTCGCCGGTGCGGACCAGCGCCAGCGGCCCGCCGACGGCGGCCTCGGGCGCGACGTGCAGCACGACCGTCCCGTAGCCGGTGCCGGACATCCGCCCGTCGCAAATCCGCACCATGTCCCGGACGCCGCGGGCCAGCAGCTTCGCCGGCACCGGCACGTTGGCGACCTCCGGCATGCCCGGGTAGCCGCGGGGCCCGCAGTAGCGCACCACGAGCACGGTGTCCTCGTCGACGTCAAGCCCGGCGTCGCCGGCCACCTGGTAGTACGCGGCCGGCGAGTCGAAGACCAGCGCCCTGCCCCGGTGCTTGAGCAGGTGCGGCGACGCGGCGGACTGCTTGATCACCGCGCCGTCCGGCGCCAGGTTGCCGCGCAGCACGGCGGTGCCGGTGCCGGCGGGCTGGAGCGGGTCGGCCACGGTCCGGATGACGTCACGGTTCCAGCAGTCCGCGGCCGCCACGTTGGCGCCGACGGCGGTCCCGGTCACGGTCATCGCATCGGGGTGCAGCAGCCCGTGCTCGGCAAGCTGGCGCATCACGGCGGGCAGGCCGCCGGCGTAGCAGAAGTCCTCCATCAGGTACGCCCCGCTCGGCTGCAGGTTCACCAGCGTCGGCACGTCCCGCGCCAGCACGTCGAAGTCGTCCAGCGTCAGCGGCACGCCGAGCCGGCCGGCGATGGCGAGCAGGTGGATGACCGCGTTGGTGGACCCGCCGATCGCCGCGTTGACCCGGATCGCGTTCTCGAACGCGGCCCTGGTCATGATCGCCGACGGCCGCAGGTCGTTGCGGACCAGGTCCACGGCGACCTGCCCGGCCCGCTGCGCGGTCTCGTAGCGGCGGGCGTCCACCGCCGGCCAGGTCGCCGAGTAGGGCAGCTGCATGCCGAGCGCCTCGGCCATCGAGGCCATCGTGGACGCGGTCCCCATCGTCATGCAGTGCCCATTGGACCTGGCCATGCAGCCTTCGGCGACCGTGCACTCCTGCTGGGTCATCCGCCCGGCCAGCAGGTCCTCCTCGAACCGCCACACCGCGGTGCCCGAGCCGACGTCCCTGCCCCGGTACTTGCCGGACAGCATCGGGCCGCCGGTGACCATCACCGCGGGCAGGTCCACGCTGGCCGCGGCCATCAGCAGCCCGGGCGTGGTCTTGTCGCATCCCGACAGCAGCACGACGCCGTCCAGCGGGTTGGCGCGGATCAGCTCCTCGGCCTCCATCGCCAGCAGGTTCCGGTACAGCATGGCGGTGGGCCGCAGCAGCGTCTCGCCGAGCGCCATGGCCGGGAACTCCAGCGGGAACCCGCCCGCCTGCCAGACCCCCCGCTTGACCGACTCGGCCACCCGATGCAGGTGGACGTTGCACGGCGCCAGCTCCGACCAGGTGGTCGCGATCCCGATCACCGGCCGCCCGTCGAACACCTCGGGGGTGAACCCCTGGCCGCGCATCCAGGACCGGTAGATCATTCCCGGCCGGCCGCTCGCGCCGAACCACTGCCTGCTCCGCAGGCCACCGCGCTCTGCCATAGGACCATCCGTATCACCACCCGCCGTTCGGGCAAAAGCAGGCCCGGCCCGGGCGGGCCGGGGGCGCGGGCTGTTAGGGTCGCCAGGGTGAGCCGTGTTCACGACATGGGCGGCGAGGCCGGCTTCGGGCCGGTGCCGGCGGCCGAGGACGGCGGGCCGCCGTTCGCCGCGGACTGGGAGGCGCGGGTGTACGCGCTGGCGGCGGTGCTGCGCCGCCGGGGCCTGTTCGACGACGACGAGCTGCGGGACGCGATCGAGCGGCTGCCGCCGGCGGAGTACCTCGCCGCGTCCTACTACGAGCGCTGGCTCGGCGCGCTGGAGACGCTGGCCGCGGAGAAGGGGATCCCGTGACGTACCCGGTGGGCACGCGGGTGCGGGTGCGGGCCGACGACCCGGCCCATCACACCCGCAGGCCGCGGTACGTCCGCGGGCACACCGGGGAGGTGATCGCGGTGCTGGGGGAGTGGCCGGTGCCCGACGACCGGGCCCGCGGCATCGTGCCGCCGCGGGTGCAGCCCTGCTACGCGGTCCGCTTCTCCGCGGCGGACCTGTGGGGCAGCGGCGACCATACCGTGACCGTGGACCTGTGGGAGTGCTACCTTGACCGCGCATGACGAGCTGCCCGCCGCGGCGCGGGCCCGGCGGCTGGAGGAGCGGTTCATCGCCGCCGGGCTGACCAGCGATGCCGAGATCGACGAGTTCCTCACCAGGCTGTACGCGGACGCCTCGCCGGTCAACGGGGCCCGCATGGTGGCCCGCGCCTGGACCGACCCGGCCTACCGGGAGCTGCTGCTCGCCGACGGGAACGCGGCGGCGGCCGAGCTCGGGTTCACGCTGGCCGGCCCGGATCAGGGCGGTTACCGGCTGCGCGTCGTCGCCAACACGCCCGAGGTGCACAACGTGATCGTGTGCACGCTGTGCTCCTGCTACCCGGTGTCGCTGCTGGGCCCGTCGCAGGGCTGGTACAAGAGCTTCGCGTACCGGTCGCGGACGGTCCGGGAGCCGCGGGCGGTGCTGGCCGAGTTCGGGCTGACGCTGCCCGACACGGTGCAGATCTCGGTGTGGGACTCCACCTCGCAGGCCAGGTACATGGTGCTGCCGTCGCGCCCGCCCGGGACCGGCGCGCTGGACGCCGGCCAGCTTGCCGGGCTGGTGACCAGGAACGGCCTCATCGGCACCGCCCTGGCGTAGGGCCGGGGCAGGACTGCCGGCAGCGGATGCCGGCGGGCGCGGCGGCGGGGGCGGCCGCCGGCGCCCCCGCGGCCGGCGGTTCGCGGGCAGCATGCCGTCCCCACGGGCTACTTGTACCACCGGAGCCCCAGCACTCGCTGGGGTTCGAGCAGGCCATAAGAAACCGTTAACGTGCACAGCGGCGCCGGGAGACGCGGTCAGCGGCCGGAGACGGTGCGCGGCGCCGTCCGGGTCGCCGTCCGACGGTCCATGAGGCTGCCGGGTAGGGTCATCGTCATGGGCAGCGTTATCCGGCCGGTCAGCGTTACCGCGCGTCGCCGGCGGCTGGGGATCCGGCACCACCTGGCGCGGGGAGCGCGGGCGGGCACGGTCGCCGGGGCCGCCGCGGACCTGATCGGCCTGCACGGCACCGACCCCGCCTCGGTCTACCTGGCCGCGCGCGCCCGCACCCGCGATGTCGATAAAGCGGCAATCGAGCGCGCCCTGTACGCCGAGGGCTCGCTGGTGCGGATGCTCGGCATGCGCCGGACCGTGTTCGTGGTGCCGTCCTCCCTCGCGCCGGTGATCCAGGCCGCGTGCACCGACCAGATCGCGGCGGGGATGCGGCGCCGGCTCGCCGCGCAGCTGCGGGAGTGCGGTGTCGCCGGGGACGCGGAGAGCTGGCTCAAGGACGTGGGCGAGGCCACGGTGCGGGCGCTGGCCGCGCGCGGCACCGCGACCGGCGCGGAGCTCGCCGCGGACGAGCCGCGGCTGCGCGCGCAGATCAGCTACGCCGAGGGCAAGAACTACGGCGGCGCGGTGAACGTCACCAACCGGGTGCTCACCTTGATGTCCGCGGAGGGGCGCATCGTCCGGGGGCGCCCGCGCGGCGGGTGGACCTCCGGCCAGTTCACCTGGTCCGTGGCGCCGGAGCGGGCGGCTGTGCCCGCGGCCGGCGCGCGGGCCGAGCTGGCCCGCAGGTGGCTGCTGGCGTTCGGCCCGGCGCCCGTCTCCGACCTGCAGTGGTGGACCGGCTGGACGGCCGCCCAGGTCAGGCGGGCGCTGGCCGGCCTGGGCGTGACCGAGGTGGACCTCGGCGGCGGCTCCGGCATCATGCTCGCTGCCGACGCCGGCACCCCCGATGGCCTCGATGCGGAGGGCGCGGCACCGGGCGGTCCGTGGGCGGCGCTGCTGCCCGCGCTGGACCCGACCGCGATGGGCTGGCGGGCGCGGTCCTGGTACGCCGGCGAGCATACCGCCGCGCTGTTCGACCGGTCCGGCAACATCGGCCCGACGGTGTGGTGGGACGGCCGGATCGTGGGCGGCTGGGCGCAGCGCAGGGACGGCGAGATCGCGGTGCGGCTGCTGTCCGACGTCGGCGCCGAGGCCGGGGCGGCGATCGCGGCCGAGGCCGAGCGGCTGCGCGAGTGGATCGGGGACGCCAGGATCACCCCGCGGTTCCGCACCCCGCTGGAGCGCGAGCTAGCCGGGTGAGCTCAGGCGGCGGAAGACGGGGGAGGGCGCCGGCGGCCGCCCCGGCGGCGGGTTCGCACTGTCTCATGATGCGCGCGGCCGCGTCGGGCAGGAACGGAGCCAACTGGCGGCCGAGCGCCGCGATCGCCCGGACCGCTGACGTACGGGATGGTCGTGGTGACGTAGGTGCGCGGCGCGGTCATCGCAGCCTCCTCTTACCGGGGCCTGCGGTCCGGCGGGCCGCATGATTGTCCGGTTCGCGGCCCGGGTTCCGCCGCCGCCGGAAGCGAGGTGGCCAGCCCGAACCGCGGGTACAGCTGGTCGAGGTGGAAGCGGGTGATGGCGCGGATCTTGCCGCCGGCCATGGTGAGCACGAACAGCCCGTTCGGGACGGCGGCCGAGCCGTCGGCGGCGCCCAGGTAGCCGGCCAGGGCGGGCTGGGTGTTGGCGCGGGCGGGCACCAGGTAGAAGCGCCTGCCGCCGCGGTGGGCGAAGCTGGCTTCCAGCATCGGCCGGATCGCCGCGATGCCATGGTACTGGTGCGGCGCCGGCGGCATGGACAGCCACGCGTCGTCGGTGAGCAGCGCGACGACGCCGTCGACGTCGGCGGCGACGTACGCGTCGGCGAACCTCCTGGCAACGGCGCGTTCGGTATCAGGATCCGGCCGCGGCGCCCGGCTGCGGCCTTCCTCGCCCGGCTGCTTGCCCAGGGCGGCCCGGGCACGCTGCAGCATGCCCTTGACCGCGGTCTGGCTGGTGTTCAGCATGCCGGCCACCTCGGCGGCGTCGAAGCCGAGCACGTCGCGCAGCACGAGCGCGGCGGCCTGGCGTGGCGGCATGCGCTGCAGGCCCGCGACGAACGCCAGCTCGACCGCCTCGGCGGCCTGGTAGCGCGCCTCGGGGCCCGGTGCCGCGTCCGGGATGCCCTCGAGCAGGTCGTCGGGGTACGGCTGCAGCCAGGTGATCTCGCCGCGGCGGGTGGGCTCGGGCGGGGTGAACGGCGGGACCGGCTCGGCAGGGACGCGGCGCCCGGCGCGCAGCGCGTTGAGGCACTGGTTGGTCGCGATGCGGTACAGCCAGGTGCGCAGCGACGACCGCCCGGCGAACCCGGCCAGGCCGCGCCAGGCCGCCAGCAGCGTCTCCTGCAGCATGTCCTCGGCGTCGGTCAGCGAGCCGAGCATCCGGTAGCAGTGCACCTGAAGCTCCCGCAGGTACGGGCCGGTGAGCTCACCGAACGCCTGCTCGTCGCCGCCGCGGGCGCGCCGCAGCAGCTCCGCCTCGTCGCCTGCGCGGTCCGCCCGGGCCTGGTCCACCCGTCAAGGATGCCATTTCCGGGCCGGTTGTCTCGGCAGCGTTCCGTTCCCGGCGGCCGCGGTGTCTGCACAGGCATGACGCCATTCACGCTTGCGGAAGGGACGATCGCCATGACCGAGACCGCCAGTCCGGCGCTGGAGACCGCGCTGGCCTACTACCGGGCCTGGACCAGTCGCGACCTGGACAAGGCGATGAGCTACATCGCCGACGACATCGTGTGCGACGCGCCGTCGGGCCGCCTGGAGGGCGCGGAAGCCTACCGGGGTTTCATGGGCCCGTTCGTGCAGATCCTCACCGGCTCGACGCTGCTCGCGGCGTTCGGCGACGAGAGGACGGCGGTGATCGTGTACGACACGGAAACCGTGCCGGTCAAGAGCGCACCGGGCGCCGAGTGCGTCACGGTCGCCGGCGGCAGGATCACCTACAGCCGGTTCATCTTCGACCGGCTCCCGTTCGAGGCGGCCAGGAGCAGCTCGGGCTGACGTCGTGAGCCGGGCCCCGGGCCGCTGCGGTCAGGCCGTGACGACCCGGTCGCCGACGCGGACGCGGCCGGGACGGAGCACCGCGGCGTAGACCCCTGCGCACGGCTCCGGCCCGCGATCACCGAAGGGCACGATCCGGTTGTGGCGGGCGGGGACCCGCAGGGCGTCGGCGTCGCGGGGCAGGCCGCCGTGGGCGAGGGTCGGCATCGCGCAGCGCGGCGTGCGGGCGATCACCCGGAGGACGAGCTGGCCGCCGATCCGCAGGTCCCGGCCCAGCCAGTCGTTCTCGGCGAAGCCATCGGCGGCGGTGCGGATGACGATGTTGGGCCGGTAGCGCTCGGCGTCGGCCCGCTGCCGCGGGCTCAGCTCGGCAATGCGGCGCAGCGTCGAGGTGGTCAGCAGGTGGACCGGCGCGTAGTCGACGAAGGTCCCCGCCGGGGCGGCCGCCGCGATGCGGCTGACCTCGGCGGGCACCTCGGCGGTGACCCCGTCGCGCAGCACCGCGTCCGGGACGGCCCGGTCCAGCGACGCCCCGGGTTCCGGGTCGGCGGCCAGCGTGACCGGCTGGCTCAGAAACGCCGACAGCACCGCGTCGATGCCGGGATCGGCGCTCCACATGGCCCGGCCGTCCGGCAGGGTGACCAGCACCCGGCCCGGCACGGCCTCGTCCGGGATCCGGGCCGAGGCGGTCAGCAGGCCGCGCCACAGCCGCGGGTACTTCGCGCTCGCCACCTTCCCGGTGGTTCGGCTGACCACCGCTAGCCGCCTGTCCCCGGCCAGGCCGGCCGGGGTGACGCAGGCGGCGGCGAGCTCCTCGCCCAGCATGGACTTGACCGGGTACCGGCGCAGCGACGCCACTGATCCGAGCATGCTTGTGAGGGTACGGGGCGGCCGCGGGCCGCGGCGCGCGGATGGCCGCTATCGTCGCGGCTTGGGCCATCGGTTCGCGCGGCTGCAGGCGCACGGGCGCTCGCCGCGCGATGAGAGCTTGGCCATGGCGCTGGCGGGCGCCGCCATGGCGGTGGGGGGCGCCGAGTGACCAGCACGCTGCGGCCGGCCGGCGGCAGGCCTGAGATCTATTTAACATAATGCTCATTATCGGCGCTTGGGCAGCCCGGCCCGGCTAGCCGCGGTCTTGCCATCCGCCGACGGTGTCGCGGAGGATCCGCTCGTAGTCCGCCTCGGCGCTGCCGCCGCCGGGAAGCAGCCCGTTCAGCTCCAGCGAAACCAGGCCGTGCGCCAGGGCCCACGCTGCCAGCGTGAGCCGCCGCTCGGACCCGGCCGGAAAGACGCCGGCTCGCACGCCGCGGGTGACGGCCGCGGCGAGCAGGCCGAGGGCCTCGCGCCCGGCACCGCGCCCCGGCTCGCCCGGTTCCAGGCCCGCCGGTGACTGCCCGAACATGACCGGATACAGCCGGGGGCTCTGCAGCGCGCTAGCCCGGTAGGCCAGTCCGAGCTGCACGAGGTCCTCGGCGGGGTCGTCACTGGGCTCAACTGCCGCCAGGCGCCGGCTGAGCCGGGCGAATCCTTCGGCGTAGATCGCGCGAAGCAGGGCGGACTTGCCGCCGAACAGCGAGTACACCGCGGAGGTTGAGGTGCCCGCGGCGCGGGCCAGCGTTCGCAGGTTCAGCGCCGGCGGCCCGCCTGCGGCCAGGATCTGTGCCGCGGTTTCCAGCAGCTGCCGCTGGAGCGTCTCGTCGTGCGTCCGGGGCCTCGCCACTTGACAGAGGGTAGCAGAACTCTGTTATATAACGTCGTTCGGTAACGTCGTTACAAAAGGAGGCTGACCGTGCCCACACTCCCCTGGACCGCCCCGAAGCCCGGCACTGCGGCCGCCGGCTCGGTCACCGTCATGGCCTCTCGCCTGGAACTGCTCCGGCTACGCGACGTTCCCGCGTTCTTTGCCGCCGCCCTTCGGATCAGGCGGCAGATGCTGGGCTCGCCCGGCGCGCTGGGCCTGTCCCTGCTCGCCCGGCCGCTGCGCCGGACGTTCTGGACCCTGTCTGCCTGGCAGGACCAGGCGGCGCTGTCGGCAGCCGTCGGCGGCGAGCCGCACAAGCAGATCATGAGCCACTTCCGGCCGCGGATGGCCGGCTCCAGCTTCGTCACCTGGACCGCCCAGGCCGCGAACCTGCCGGTCGCCTGGGACGATGCGCTGCGCCGCCTGGAGCGGCCCGACACCGTCCACGACCGCCGCGAGGCGACCGCTCGGTAACCGCGGCGCGGCCCGTCCGGCGAGCCGCCCGGGCCGGTCACCCGTTTCGCCTCCCGCGACGGCATCCCCGCCGTTCGTCCGCGCCCGCCGGGCATGCGAGGTTAGCTGTTAGCGACCGCAGGTACCGATGGCCCGGAGGTGGTGATCGTTTCGTGAACGGCGCGCAGATCCTGCTGGCTACGCTGATCCGGAACGGCGTCGGCGTCTGCTTCGCCAACCCCGGGACCTCGGAGATGCACGTCGTTGCCGGACTGGACGACGTTCCGGGCATGCGCTGCATTCTCGGGCTGTTCGAGGGCGTCGCTACCGGCGCCGCCGACGGCTATGCCCGCATGGCCGACCGCCCGGCGTCGACGCTGCTGCACCTGGGGCCCGGCCTCGCCAACGGCCTGTCCAACCTGCACAACGCCATGCGGGCGCATTCGCCGGTCGTCAACGTCATCGGAGATCACGCCGGCTACCACCGCCGCCACGACCCTCCGCTCGCCTCGGACGTCGAGGCCGCCGCACGTCCGTTCAGCCACTGGGTGCGGACCTCCCCCACCGCTGACTCGCTGGCCGCGGACGCCGCCGCCGCCGTCGCCGCCGCGCGCACCGCCCCGGGACGGGTCGCGTCACTGATCGTCCCGGCCGACGCGGCATGGGCCCCGCTCACCGCAGGCCCCTCCCCCGTCACGGCGGTGGTGCCCGCGCCCCCGCCGGTGCCGGGACCGGCGGTTGAGGCGGCCGCGCGCATCCTGCGGTCCGGCGAGACGACGGCCCTTGTCCTCGGGGCGAAGGCGACCAGGGAGGCGCCGCTGGACCTGGCGGGCCAGATCGCCGAGGTCACCGGGGCGCGCCTGTACGCGCCGACGCACACGGCGCGCATCACCCGCGGCGCAGGCCGCGTCCCGGTGCGGCGGATCCCGTATCCGGTGGACCAGGCGGTCGCGACGTTCGGCGACGTGCAGAACATCATCCTGGCGGGCGCCGCGCCTCCGGTGGCGTTCTTCGCCTACCCCGGCAAGCCCAGCCAGCTGTCCCGGCCGGGGACGCGCATCCACGAGCTCGCCCGGGCCGACCAGGATGTCCCCGGCGCGCTGGCCGCGCTGCGCGACGCGCTGGGCGCGGGCAGCGCGACGCCGAAGCGGGCCGAGCTGAGGCTGCCCGCTCGCCCCGCCGGCGCGCTGACCCCGGAGAAGATAGGCGCGGTTGTCGCGGCGTCGCTGCCGGAGAACGCGGTGGTGATCGACGAGTCGATCACCACCGGCCGCTCGTTCCTCACCGACACCGCCGGCTCCCGGCCGCATGACTGGATCCTGCCGACCGGCGGATCCATCGGATACGCGCTCCCGTGCGCCACCGGCGCGGCGGTCGCCTGCCCCGACCGCAAGGTCGTCGTCCTGGAAAGCGACGGCAGCGGGATGTACGCGCCCCAGGCGCTGTGGACGCAGGCCCGCGAACAGCTCGCCGTGCTCACCCTTGTCTTCGCCAACCGCACGTACCAGATCCTGCGAGACGAGCTGCGCAACGTGGGCGTCACCGCGGCCGGCCCCAGGGCACGGGCGCTGACCGATATCGGGAATCCCGCCGTCGACTGGATATCGCTGGCACGGGCCTTCGGCGTCGAGGCGTTCCGCGCCACCACCGCCGACGAACTGTCCCGCCGCATCGACGCCGGCCTGGCCGCCGGGGGACCCTCCCTCATCGAGGTGACGCTGTGAGTCCCGGGCCGGCTCGCCTCGGCGGTTCATCCTCGATGAGCCTCCGCGGCCCAGCCCCGGCCCGCCAGTTCCGCGGCCCCGGCCCGCCAGTTCCGCGGCCCCGGCCGCGCCCGCGGCATGACACGGCACCGCGGCAGGGCCCATGCTGGTGGCATGGACGAGGAACTGCGCGCCGAACTGCTGCGGCGGATGGAGCGCGACCAGGCTGCGCGGCGGCGGCTGGCTCCCGACGGCGGCGGCGCCGAGGAGATGGCGGCGGTCGACGCCGAGAACCTGCCCTGGCTCCGGCAGGTGGTCGCGGACGTCGGCTGGCCCGGGCGGTCCATGGTCGCGACCGACGGCGCGCACGCCGCCTGGCTGCTCGTGCAGCACGCCGACGGCGATCCCGCGTTCCAGCGGCACTGCCTCGGCCTGCTGGCCGACGCGGCCGCGCGCGGCGAGGCGACCCGGCAGCAGCTCGCCTACCTGACCGACCGGGTGCTGCTCGCCGAGGGTAAGCCGCAGGAGTACGGCACGCAGATGCGGGGGCAGGACGGCCGCTACGTGCCGTGCCGGCTGCGCGACCCCGGCGGCGTGGACGAGCGCCGGGCCGCCATGTCGCTGCCGCCGCTGGCCGAGTACGCCGGCCGCATGCTGGACAGCTACGGGCCGCCCCGGCCGCAGGCGCTCACCTGCCCCGGCTGCGCCGCGGCCGTCAGCTTCTGGCTGCCCGAGCCCGGCGAGTCGGCCGAGGTCACCTGCCCGTCCTGCGGCCGCAGCACGACCGTGAGCGTCACCGCCGGCCTGGCGTTACATTCCCGGCGGTCACGCCTGCCCGGGGCTCCCGGCGCTGCCGCCGGACGACGCCGGGCGGCAGTAACTCCAGGCCGGGGCGGATCGGCGGGTTTCCGTCGGCGCCTGCGAGACGGAACGGCGCTGCCGCGTTCCGCGGGCACGCCGAATGGTGGAAGAATCCTGTCCCCTGCAATCCGCGCCGCCCGTCGCGGTCGGCCACGCGGCACGAGGCGGGAGCCGCCGCGCTCTCGCTGCGCGTACCGCCCACCAGCAAGGAGGTTCCCGTGGAAGTGCAGCCGCAGCAGCCGACCACCAAGGGCCCGGCCGAGTGGTTCACCGGAGATGTCTGGATCGACGGCATCGCCAGGGGCGAAGAACCCTCGCGCGTGCGTGTCAGCGCCGTCCGGTTCACGCCCGGCGCCCGCACCGCGTGGCATTCCCACGCCGTCGGGCAGACACTTTATGTCACCGAAGGCAGGGGCCTCGTGCAGTGCCGCGGCGGTGGCATCGAGGAGATCCGGGCCGGGGACGTCGTCTACACGCCGCCCGGGGAATGGCACTGGCACGGCGCCGCGCCCGATCACTTCATGACCCACTTGTCCATCACCGAGGCCGTCCCCGGACAGCAGCGACCGGAGACGGACTGGGGACAGCACGTCACCGAAGACGAATACCGCGGTCGCTAGGGTGCCGGTGCCGAGGGCGTCGGCGGCGCCGGAGGTGACGCTGGCCGAGCTGGAGGCCGGGATCGTGGCCGCCGCGCAGGCCGCGGCCGGCGCGCCGCAGGAAGGGCGCCCGCCCGGCGCGGCGGGCGCGGCGGCGTTCGCCGGCCTCGCCGCGAGCCTGCGCGCCGTGCTCGCGGCGCCGCCGGCCGGGTCGCTGCGCGCCGAGGCGGCCGGGTCGCTGCGCGCCGAGGCGGCCGGGAGCCCCGCGGCGGCGCCGGCGGGCACGGGGGCCGCGGCGGGCGCGCTGACCGAGGCCGAAGCCATCTCGACGCCGCCGTGCTGCTGTTCGGCGGCATCGAGACCACCGAGGGAATGATCGCGAACGCGGTGCTGCACCTGCTCGCCAACCCCGACGAGCTCGCGCTCGTCCGGGCGGATCCGGGGCTGGTCCCGGCGGCGATCGAGGAGTCGCTGCGGCTGGAGCCGGCCGCGGCGGTGGTCGACAGGTACGCCACCGCCGATGCCGGGCTGGGCGGCGCCGCCATCCGGGCGGGCGACCAGGTCACGGTGTCGGTCGCCGCCGGGAACAGGGACCCGGCCATCTTCCCGGATCCGGACAGCTACCGCATCCGGCGCCGTGATGCCGCGCGGCACCTCGCGTTCGCCCACGGCCCGCACTTCTGCCTGGGCGCTCACCTGGCCCGCCTGGAGGCCCGGATCGCCGTCGAGACCGTGCTCGGCCTGCTCCCCCGGCTCCGCCTGGATCCCCGCCGCCCCGCCGCGCCGCGCGGCCTGGTCTTCGGCAAGCCTCCCGAGCTGCGGGCGCTGTGGGAGCCGACCGTGCCACCCCCCGCAGCGGGCCGGCAGCCAAGCTGGCATGCTGGTTGAGGCGGCAGCCGAAGCGGCTGACGCCCGCGGTCACTGCCGGGCAAGCCGAGGAGGCCTGATGGCACGACGGGATCCGGACGAGCCCGCCGAGGCGTTCCACAGGGACCGCCGCGAGCACGGGGGCGCGCCGCAGCACCTCGACGACGACCAGCTCGCCGGCCTCGCCGAGGAGGAGCGGGCCGAGGCTGGCCTCCAGCCGTACGACCCTCATGAGGTGCCGCCGGCCGCCGACGAGGCGCCGCTGCCCGAGGATATCCCCGAGACCGAGGAAATCGCCGAGGAGCGGGCGGAGATCCGCCGCGAGGTCGACAAGGGCGAGCTGCGGGCGATCGACGAGCAGCACCCGTTCCCGCCGACCCGCTACGAGGAGGACTAGGAGACTAGGCCGTCAGCGCGACGCTGGCCTCGGCGGTGCAGACGAGGAAGGTCAGCGACTCCTGGAAGTACAGCTGCACGTGCTCCGCGTCGTGGGACAGGTAGCCGATGGACAGGTCCTGGCCGAGCCGCAGCTCGTGGTCGCCGCCCCGGGCCGACAGCACGAACCCACCGTCGACAGCCGGGGCCCAGATGATCTCCCCGTCCACCACCCGGGCCAGGTGGTCGCGGACCGGGTAGCCGTGGTCGGAGGTCTCGGTCACCGCGGTGTACGCGCCGGCGGACAGCAGCAGCACGTACGGGCCGCCGACGCCGGCCAGCCGCAGCGAGCTCACCGCCTGGCTGACGACGTCCGGGTAGTCCAGCGTCTCGGCGGGCAGCGACAGCGCCGGGTTGGATGAGCCGTGCCTGATCCCGGCGATGCCGGCCGCGGCGTAGCCCTCGAATATGGCCCGGTCCTCGGCGAAGCCGATCTTCCTCGCCGCGTCCTTGACCGGCTGCCAGTCCGGGTCCAGCGCGCCGCGCTCCACGTCGTCGATGTCCTGGCGGTCCAGCGTGAACGGCACCCGGAACTCGACCAGGGGCTGCGCCGCGCGCAGCCTGGCGGTGATCCCGTCCGCCGGCGGGTCGATCGGACTGAGGTGGCCGGTGCCGACGCTGGCCAGCGTCATCCCCTCCGGTCCCTTGACGTCGACCACCCGGCGCCCGGCGATGTGCCGCTCGAACGTCCGGCGCGCCTCCTCCTCGATGCTCGCCCACGCGGCGTCGGAAACCGGAGCCAGCTCGCGGTGCAGGTTGTTCATGACACGCTCCTGTTCAGGCTGCCGATGCCGAGGGAACCGCCCGGCGCCGGAGCCGGTCCGGTCTGGGCGGATGCCCCTTTCGCGCCGGGAGTGCGCGGCGGCTCGGGAAGGTCGTCAAGGAAGTCCGCGGACGGCGCGAAGAACGCGCCGCCGGTGACCGCCGTGGAGAAATCGAGGATGCGGTCGTAGTTACCCGGCGGGCTGCCGAGAAACATGTTCGCCAGCATCCGCTCGGTCACGCCCGGGGTGGCCGAATACGCGATGTAATACGTGCCGAACTCCCCGCGGCCCGCCTCGCCGAACGGCATGTTGGCCCGGTAGATCTGCCGCTGCGTGCCGTCGGGATCGGTGATCGTGTTCAGCGCGACGTGGGAGTTGGCCGGCTTGATCCCGTCCGGCATCTCGATGTCGGTCAGCTTGGACCGCCCGATGACCTTCTCCTGCTCCTCGGTCGGCAGGCCGTTCCACGCCGTCATGTCGTGCAGGTACTTCTGCACGGTGACGTAGCTGCCCCCGGCGAACTGGGGATCCGCGTCGCCGACCAGCGCCGCCGTCCCGGCCGCCGTCCCGACCGGGTTCTCGGTGCCGTCCACGAAGCCGAGCAGGTCGCGCTCGTCGAAGAACCGGAACCCGTGCACCTCGTCCACGACCGTGACCGCCCCGGCGAGCCGGCTCATCACCTCGGCGGCGAACTCGAAGCACATGTCCATCCGGTCGTGCCTGACGTGGCACAGCAGGTCCCCCGGCGTGGACACCGCGCGGTGCGCCGGCCCGGCCAGTTCGCGAAACGGGTGCAGCTCGGCCGGGCGCGGTCCGGAGAACAGCCGGTCCCAGGCGCGCGACCCGATCGCGGCGACGCAGGCCAGCGGAGGGCCGGGGGCGCGGAAGCCGACCGCCCGCGCCACGCCCGCCCAGTCGGCCAGCAGGTCCCTGACGGCCTCCTCCCCGCCGGGGTCGATCGTCAGCACCAGGAAGATCGCCGCGGCGGTGAGCGGAGCCAGCACCGGCTGCGGCTCGGGCCGCCGGACCGGCGGAACGTAGGACCGCTGCGCCACGAAGACAGGCTAGCGGCCCCGGCCGCCCCGGCCTGCCCCGGGGGCCGGGATGCCGGCGGCGGGGCGGGCGCTGCCGCGTCACCCCTGTCACATCCAGCCCCGCCTGCCGGGGCCATCGTGCCGAAACCGTGCCGTTAGACTCAGCCCGTCATGAACAGCCAGCCGCCGGAGGCCAAGCGGGTTCCGGTCACCCGCGCCCACCAAGGCGACACGGTCACCGACTGCTACTCATGGCTGGCCGACAGGAACGACCCCGACACGCTGGCCTACCTGAAGGCCGAGAACGACTACGCCGAGGCGGCCACCGCCGGGCTGGGCCCGCTCCGCGACCAGATCTTCGCCGAGATCAAGGCGCGTACCCAGGAAAGCGACCTGTCGGTCCCGGTGCGCAAGGGCGGCTGGTGGACCTACACCCGGACGGTCGAGGGCAAGCAGTACCCGGTGCACTGCCGCCGTGCGGTCCGGCCCGGCGAGGTGATCCCGCCGGCGGCCGCGGACGGCGGGCCGCTCGACGGGGAGCAGGTGCTGCTCGACGGCAACGAGCTTGCCGCCGGCGCCGGCTTCTTCGCCCTCGGCGCCTACCGGCCGAGCCCGGACTGGCGCCTGCTCGGCTACTCCACCGACTTCTCCGGCGACGAGCGGTTCACGATCAGGATCAAGGACCTGGACTCCGGCGAGGTGCTGCCCGACGAGATCTCCGGCGCCTACTACGGGTGCGCATGGTCGCTGGACGGTTCCGCCTTGTTCTACGTCACCGTCGATGACGCCTGGCGGCCTTACCGGGTGTGGCGGCACATGGTCGGCACCCCGGCGGCGCGGGACGTCGTGGTGTTCGAGGAGACCGACGAGCGCTTCCACGTCCGGGTGAGCCAGACCCGCAGCGAGCGCTACCTGGTGATCAGGACCGCCAGCGTGCTGACCAGCGAGGTATGGCTGTGCGACGCGGCGGCGCCGGACGGCGCCCTCACCGTGGTGGCGCCGCGCAGGCCCGGCGTGGACTACGAGGTGGAGCACGCCGGTGACCGCCTGCTCATCCTGCACAACGACGGCGCGGAGAACTTCGAGATCGCCACCGCGCCGGTCACGGAACCCGCACGCTGGACGCCGCTGGTCCGGCACCGGGCGGACACCCGGCTGCTGGGCGTGGACGCGTTCGCCGGTCACCTGGTGGTGTACTTCCGGCGGGACGGGCTGACCGGGCTGCGCATCCTGGACCGGGACGCCCCCGGCCGCGGGCGCGAGGTGGCCTTCGCCGAGCCGGTTTACCGGGTCGCGCCCGGGCCGAACCCGGAGTTCGCCTCCGGCCGGTACCGGCTGTCGTACACCTCGTTCGTCACGCCCGCGTCGGTCTACGACTGCGACATGGCCACCGGCGAGCTGACCCTGCTCAAGCGCCAGCCGGTGCTCCCCTCCCCCGGCGGCGCCGAGTACCGGCCCGAGGACTACGAGCAGCACCGGGAGTGGGCGGCCGCGGACGACGGTACCCGCGTGCCCATCTCGCTGGTCTGCCGCAAGGGCACCCCCCGTGACGGCAGCACGCCGTTCCTGCTGTACGGCTACGGCGCCTACGAGATCTCCAGGGATCCCGGCTTCTCGATCCCGGTGCTGTCGCTGCTGGACCGGGGCTTCGGGTACGCCATCGCGCACGTGCGCGGCGGCGGCGAGCTGGGCAGGTCCTGGTACACCGACGGGAAGCTGCTGCGCAAGAAGAACACCTTCACCGACTTCATCGCCTGCGCGCGCCACCTGGCCGGGCGCGGGTGGACCGCGCCGGCCCGGCTGGTTGCCCGCGGCGGCTCGGCGGGCGGCCTGCTGATGGGGGCGGCGGCGAACATGGCGCCGGAGGCGTTCGCCGGGATCGTGGCGCAGGTGCCGTTCGTGGACGCGCTGAACACGATCCTGGACCCGTCGCTGCCGCTGACCGTCACCGAATGGGAGGAGTGGGGGGACCCGCTGCACGACCCGCAGGTGTACGCGTACATGAAGTCGTACTCGCCGTACGAGAACGTCACCGGGCGGGACTACCCGCCGGTCTTCGCGCTGGCGGGCCTGAACGACACCCGGGTGGGCTACCACGAGCCCGCCAAGTGGGTCGCTAGGCTGCGGGCGGCCGGAAGGGGCGGCCCGTTCCTGCTGAAGACCGAGATGGAGGCGGGGCACGGCGGCCGCAGCGGCCGCTACGACGCGTGGCGCGAGGAGGCGCTCGTGCTGGCCTGGATCATCGAGACGGCGGCCGCCGGCGGCCGGGCGGCCGCTACCGGTCGAACAGCGCGCTGACCGACTCGCCGTCGTGGATCCGGCCGATGGCCTCGGCCAGCGCGGGGGCCACCGAGATGACGCGCAGCTTCGGGTGCTCGCCCGGCACCGGCACCGAGTTGGTGCACACCACCTCGGTCACGTCCTCCTGGGCCGCCAGCTTGTCCAGCGCGCCGTCGGAAAACAGCCCGTGCGTGCACGCCACCGCGACCGAACGCACGTTATGCTCCCGCAGCCGCTTCAGCAGCTCGGTCAGCGTGGTGCCGCGCGCGATCTCGTCGTCGAGGACGATCACGTCGCGTCCGGCCACGTCGCCGATGATGGCGGAGATCGACACGTGCTCGTCGTCGAACCGCTGCTTCGCGCCCGCCGCCACCGGCACGCCGAGCCTGCGGGCGAACGCCGCGGCGCTCTTGGCGTTGCCGAGGTCCGGCGCGACCACCACGGTCCGGGACAGGTCCCGGCCGCGGAAGTGCGCGGCGAGCTCGCGCAGCGCGTGCAGGTGGTCCACGGGCACGGAGAAGAAGCCGTGCACCTGCGGCGCGTGCAGGGCGAGCGTGAGGACCCGGTCGACGCCCGCGGTGACCAGCAGGTCGGCGACCAGCCGCCCGGCGATGGAGATGCGGGGCTCGTCCTTCTTGTCCGACCTGGCGTAGGCGTAGTGCGAGATGACCGCCGTCACCCTGGCGGCCGACGCGCCCCGGGCCGCGTCCGCCATCAGCAGCAGCTCGACCAGGTGCTCCTGCACCGGCGGCACCAGCGGCTGGATCAGGAACACGTCCCGTTCCCTGCAGTTGGCCTGCAGCTGGACCTGCAGGCAGTCGTTGGCGAACCGCACCAGGCGGACCGGCTGCTGCGGCACGCCGAGCCGGGCGCAGATCTCGGCGGTCAGCCCCGGGTGCGCGCTGCCGCCGAAAACGACGATCTCACGCACCGGCGTTGCCCGGCTTGCCTTCCTGCCTGTACGGCGGCAGGCGCAGGCATTCCCTGATCTGCTTCTGCACGACCTCCGGCGCGGGCCGCGCGTCCACGGTGAACACGTACTCCTTGCGCCGGAACAGGTCGAGCACCGGCTCGGTCTTGTCGTGGTAGTCGCGCAGCCGGACCGCCAGCGCCTCCTCGGTGTCGTCCTCCCTGGTGACCAGCTCTGAGCCGCACACGTCGCACCGCCCGGGCACCGCAGGGCTGCTGTCGATCAGGTTGTAGTTGATGCCGCAGTTCGGGCACACCCTGCGGTTGAGCACCCGGCGGCGGACCTCGCTGTCGGGCAGGTCGAGGTAGATGACCCCGTCGATGTCGTAGCTCTCCAGGAAGAACTCGGCCTGCCGCCTGTTGCGCGGGAACCCGTCGATGACGAAGCCGTAGTTCCAGTCGTGCTCCGCCAGCCGGCTCCTGACCACCGACTCCACCAGGTCGTCGCTGACCAGCTCCCCGGCTGCCATCACCCGGCGCACCTGGGCGCCCATCTTGGTGTGGGCATGCACGTTCCAGCGGAAGATGTCCCCGACGCTGATGTGCACGATGTCCAGGTCGGCGAGCAGCCGGGCTTGGGTCCCCTTGCCGCTGCCCTGAACCCCCATGATCACGTACTTGCGCATGCGGCCAGCGTATGCTCCGGCCGCCGCGTGACCCCCTGCGGCTGCCTGCGGCCACGGCGCCGGGCTGTGGCGGCCCGCCCGGTGACCCTAGCCGGTGACGAGGCCGAGATGCTCCCGCAGCGCGTCCCGCCCCGCGTCGGTGAGGGCCACGGCCCGGCCGGTGCCGATCCTGGTGATCCAGCCGGAGCCGAGGGCGTGGCGGCACAAGGCAGCGCCGGCGGCGCCTGCCAGGTGGGGGCGGCGTTCGGTCCAGTCGAGGCAGGAGCGGGCAAGCGGGCGCCACCTGGCTCGCGGCAGCGTGATGCCGAGCGCGGCGAACCAGCGGGCGCCGTCGGTGGTGAGCAGCGGGCCCTGCGCCCAGTCGAGCAGGCCCAGGCGGGTCATGGCCTCGGTGACCGAGACGCCGAGGGCGCCGGCGAGGTGGTCGTAGCAGGTGCGCGCCCGGGCGAGCGCCGTGCCGCGGCTGGCTGCCGCAAGCGAGCCGGGCTCCGCCCGGCGGCGCGGGGCGCAGCCCGGTACCGGAGCACAAGCGCAGCACCTTCCGGTTCGAGCCGGACAAGTTCGCCGCCGCCGGCCTGCGGCCGGAGCCGTCTGAGCTGGTCCGCCCGCCCCGGGTCGCCGAATGCCCGCTCCAGATGGAGGCCCGCGCCGCCGACGTCCGGTTCGGGGTCACCAGGGAGTTCCTGATCATCCAGGCCCAGGTGCTCAGGGTCCATGCCGACCCTCGTTTCGTGGTGCCCGGCACTCAGCGCATCGATCCGGCCCGGTGGAGCCCGCTCATCTACAACTTCCGCCACTACTACGGGCTCGGCGCCGCACTCGGTCACAGCTTCCGCGCCGAGAGTCCGCAGACGCCATCGCGGCGGAGCCGGGCACGCCCGTCGTGACGGCTTCCGCGCCAGACACGGGGCTCCAAGCCGCTCCACCGCGCCCGGTCAGCAGACCTCGCGCGGTCCCCGGTGACGGCCACGCCGAGGACCCGGGTAGCCGCCCGGGTCACCGACCTGTCTCCGTCGCGGGCTACGGCGCCAGCCCCAGCTTGCGCTCGATGGCCCGGCGCGTCCTGCCGCTGACGACCAGCCTGAGCTGCGGCCAGTCCTCGCGCAGCCGCCGCGCGTTCAGGTAGCGGGCCAGCTCGTTGCGCCGGCCCTGGCTGATCACGATGCTGTACAGCAGCAGCCGCTGCGGCGTGCTCGCCACGTCGAACTCGCGCAGCCCGTGCCAGGTCAGGTGGACCGGCAGCACCACGGTGCCCTCCCACGGGCCGTGCAGGTCGGCCAGCCGGTCCGGGAGCCGCCTGCCGCGCCCGGCGAACGCGGTGATCGAGCGCATGGGGGAATTATGCCGCGGGGCAACCATGCCGCCGCCCTGGCTCCCTCGCCGCGGCGGCGCGGTACCTCTCCCGCGGCAGCGCTAGGCTGGCGGCATGGACGACCCGTCGGCGCTGCCGGCGGCCGGCGCTGCCCCGGCCGAGCCGGCATGGCGGTTCCTGATCAGGCCCAGGTGGCTGGGGTGGCACCTGCTCATGGTCGTGTCGTTCTGGGGCATGCTGTGGCTCGGCGACTGGCAGCTGCACCGCGCGCTGTCCGGCAACGCGCTGAGCTGGGCGTACACGTTCGAGTGGCCGCTGTTCGCCGGCTTCGCCGTGGTGTTCTGGGCCAAGACGATCCGCGACGAGTTCCGCATCAGGCGCGGCCAGCTCCCGGCGCCCGGCGCGGCGGCCGAGCCGGCCGCCGGCGGACTCGCCGCCGGCATGACGCAGGTCAGCGCCGCCTCGGCGGCCGAGGCGGCCGAGGCCGACGACGACGAGCTGCGCGCCTACAACGCCTACCTGGCGCGGCTGCACGCCGAGGTCAAGCGGCACGGCAGGTGGCACGGGCTGCGCTGATCAGCGCGGAAAGGACTCAGCGTGAAGCAAGCGGTGCTCCGGTACCGGGTGATGGCGTACGTAACCGGCGTGGTGCTGATCGTGCTGTGTTTCGCCGGCATCCCGCTGCAGGTGCTGGGCCACCCCGCGGTCGCCAACGACGTCGGCGTGGTGCACGGCATCCTGTACATCATCTACCTGATCAACGCCTACATCCTGGCCAGGATGCTCCGGCTGGCCGTCAGGCCGACGCTGGTGATGCTGCTGGCGGGCACCGTGCCGGTGATGACGTTCATCGTCGAGCGCTGGGTCACCCGCCGGTTCATCAACCCCGCGCTGGCCGGCCAGCCCGCGGCCGCCGAGACCGGTGCCGTGCCTCCCGGGCACACCGTGACCAGGTGACCGCCGAGCATTACTTCTCCGCGCGGCCGCGGGCACCGCACCGGCCCGGCGTGGTGCGGGTGATCCTGCCCGACGTCTGCCTGGAGCTCGCCACCGACGCCGGGGTCTTCTCCCCCGGCCGCCTCGACCCGGGCACCCGGCTGCTGCTCGATGCCTGCCCTCCCCCGCCCGCCGACGGCGACCTGCTCGACCTCGGCTGCGGCTACGGCCCGGTCGCCTGCGTGCTCGCGGCGCGCTCCCCGGGCGCGACCGTGTGGGCGGCCGACGTCAACGAGCGGGCGCTGGCCCTGTGCGCGCGGAACGCCGCCGCGGCGGGCCTGAGAAACGTGCGCTGCGTCGACCCGGGCGACGCGGCCGTCCCGGCGCGGCTGGCCGGGATCTGGTCCAACCCGCCGGTGCGCATCGGCAAGGAGGCCCTGCACGGGCTGCTGTCGGCCTGGCTGGCCCGGCTGGCGCCCGGCGCCCGCGCGTACCTGGTCGTCGCGCGCAACCTCGGCGCCGACTCGCTGCACCGCTGGCTGGCCGGGGCGGGCTGGCCGGCGGCCCGGATCGCCGCGCGCGGCGGCTACCGCCTGCTCCAGGTGGATAATTCACCGGAACGAGCGGCGGTGACAGGCCCGTGACCGTGCCTCCGCCCGGCGGCTTGGCGGCCTCCCCGGCGGGCGGCCCGCGGCAGCTGCGCCCGGTCGAGGTCAAGCGGCTGAACCGGCAGTGGCGCCGGGCCAGCGGGGCGCGGCTGGCGCTGCTGCTGGACTCGGTCGCGCAGCCGTTCAACGTCGGCTCGATCATCCGCTCCGCGGCCGCCTTCGGCGCCGAACGCCTGTGGCTGTGCGGCGGCACCGCGCCGCTGCGCCACCCCGGCGTGGCCAGGACCGCGCTGGGCACGCAGCGGCTCGTCGAGGCTGTCACCGAGCCGGACCCGGCCGCCGCGGCCAAGGCCGCGGCGGCGCTCGGCATGCGCGTGGTCGCCGTGGAGCTGGCGGCCGGGGCGGTGCCGCTGCACGAGGCGCCGCTCGGCGGCGACGTGTGCCTGGCCGTCGGCAACGAGGACCGCGGCTGCTCCGCGGCGCTGCTGGCCGCCGCCGACGCGGTCGCCTACATCCCGCAGCCGGGCCGGGTCGGGTCGCTGAACGTCGCGGTCGCCGCCGCGATCGCGATGGCCGAGGCCCGCCGCCGCGCCTGGGCGCCCTGAGCTCGCTTGCCGGAGACGGTCCGCTGCCTGCCGGTCGCGGCCGAGCCGCAAGTCGGCGAGGCCGAGGTTGGCCAGGCTGTAGCTCTGGCTGGCCGGGTTGCCCGACGGCTTGCTCAGCGTCAGGGCATGCTCGAGGTTCCCACGCACGTCTCGTTTCCGCCTCGGTTTAGAGTCACCGGTCGGGTGACGCGCCGGACCGGCGGGGTACCGGTGCCCGCTGCGTGGCGGCGGCGGGCGGTGGCCTATTGTCAAACTGAGCCTCGATGACCCGACATGCGCCGTTCACCGTGCATACCAGGTCGGCCCGCATACTTGCCAGCGTGGCGGTACCGTTCCTGGACCACCCGCGCCCGCACGCGTTCGCGCACCGAGGCGGGGCGGCGCACGCGCCGGAGAACACCTGGGCCGCGTTCGAGCACGCCGTCAAGCTCGGGTACGCGTACCTGGAAACCGACGCGCGGGCCACCTCGGACGGGAAGCTGGTGGCCTTCCACGACCGGACGCTGCGGCGGGTGACCGGCGCGCCCGGGCCGATCGGCGCGCGGCCGTACCGGGAGGTCGCGGCGCTGCGGGTCGCGGGCGCCGAGCCGATACCGCTGATCGAGGACCTGCTCGGCGCCTGGCCCGACGTCCGGTTCAACATCGACCTCAAGGACGAGCCGGGGATCGCGCTGCTCGCCGGGGTGCTGCGCCGCACCGGCGCGTGGGACCGGGTCTGCGTGACCTCGTTCTCCGGCACCAGGCTGCGCGCCGCGCGCCGGCTGCTGGACCGGCCGGTGTGCATGGCGACCTCGCCGGCCGTGATCGCGGCGGTCCGGTGCACGGTAGCGCCCGGATCGCCGTCGGCGCGGGCCGGCCGGCTCTCCGGCAGGCTGGCGCGGTGGGGAGTGCGCTGCACCCAGGTCCCCGGCCCGGTGGCCAACCGCTCCTTCATCCGCCGGGCGCATGCGCTCGGCCTCGACGTGCACGTGTGGACGGTCAACGACAAGGCCGAGATGATCCGCCTGCTGGACACCGGCGCCGACGGGATCATGACCGACGACATCGAGGCGCTCAGAGATCTGCTCATCGAGCGCGGCCAGTGGCATCCCCGGGGCGGCTGCTAGTCGTGGTTCCTAAGTGGTCCGTGGTGCTGAGGTGCCGTCGACCTGGCCGATCATCGGTATGACTCCGGTGCTTCTGTAGGGTTTTGGCGGCCTTGGCCTCAACGGGTCGTTGCAACAGTGCCGGTAGATGACCCTTTCCGCGTCAACGATATACGGGCTGCTGCGGTCGGGGGTGGACGTGCACGGCGGGGGCAGGCCCTCGGCCTGGCCCTTTGTGC
>Ga0209061_1002371_pt1 | contig 24330 bp, 19 predicted proteins | sample Coa_R1_10_FD_187157 | JGI IMG/M metagenome (GOLD analysis project Ga0209061, IMG submission 187157) | Surface soil microbial communities from Centralia Pennsylvania, which are recovering from an underground coalmine fire - Coalmine... | ecosystem: Environmental > Terrestrial > Soil >...
CAAGTTCGGCGATCGCGCCGGCGAGATCGGCATGGGCTGGCTGTGGAGTCGTTTCCACGACCGTTCGCTGGCGCTCGGCTATCTGCGCGGCGGTTTCCAGCTGTTCTACGACGCGCTGGGCGGCCGGGTACGCGAACTGGGGGGCGAGATCGTGCTCGGTGCGCGCGCAACGCGTCTTCGGCGCGTATGCGGCGCAGTTGAAGTAGAGACCGCCGACCACGGCGCTTTTCGCTGCCGCGCGGTTTTGATCACGGCGCCGCAGCGCGTCTTCGAACGGCTGGTCGAGCTGCCGCCGGGCTTCGCCGCGCGTTTTCCCGGACCGGAGATGTACGGCGCACACGTTGCGGTGCTCGCGCTCGACCGACCGCTGCAGGATGCGTACTGGGTCTCGATCGGCGATCCCGGCTACCCGTTCCTGGTGCTGGTAGAGCACACAAACTTCATCCCGCCGGAGGACTACGGCGGCCGGCACCTCATCTATCTCGGCAACTATCTGCCGCCGGGGCATCCGCTTATGGAGATGGACGATGCCGCGGTGCTTGACCTCTTCCTGCCACATCTTGCGCGCTTCAACCCGGCGTTCGAGCGAGCGTGGGTGAAGGAAGCGTGGGTTTTTCGCGCGCCGTACGCGCAGCCGATCGTCACGACCGACTATCTGCAGCGGCTGCCGCCGTTCAACCCGCTGCCGGGTATCTACCTGGCGACGATGGCGCACGTGTACCCGCAGGATCGCGGGCAGAATTACAGCCTCGCACTCGGAGAACAGATCGCGGCGCGCATGCTAGCCGTATAAATCGTCGGGAAGAGACTGCGCGGCGCGCCTCCTCCGTCTGGCTGGATCCGGCCTGTCCTTTTGTCGGGCGTCTTATGGGTGGGCGCCGCGTGACGATCGACTATGGTAGGGCGTTTCCCGCATAAGGCCGCCAGCGTTCGGCCAGAGATTTCAGATAAGAAGCGGCGGCGAACGACGCGCAAAGGAGGACCGGCCATGCCGCTGAGGAAGTTCATCGTGCGCTACGACGATCCAGCGCACGGCACATTCGACGCGCAGGATATGGGGCTGGGGCCGCTCGGTTATGCGTACGAATACGACGATGCCTATCGCCGCGCCAGGGAGCTGGCGCGGCAGGGTGCGATCAACGTGCGCGTGGTCAAGCGTATGGCCGGTGCCGACGACGAGGTTGTCGCGGCGATCGAGGCGTGATAGCGCTCTTGAGTAGCGCGGCCGTTCGCGCGATACTGCCAGAACCAGCGCGTGCGGTGCGAGGATGCCGTGAGCGATGCGCCCTGGGAGCAGGTGATCAACCTCACGCGTGGCACCGTGCTGGGCCGCCGCGTGCGCCGCGCCGAGACGCCGTGGGCGCGGATGGTTGGGCTGCTGGGCCGGTCGGGCCTGGCCGAGGGTGAGGGGTTGCACCTCGTGCCTTGCAGTTCGGTGCATATGTTCTTTATGCGTTTTCCGCTTGATATCGTCTATGTGGATCGCGATCTCCGCGTCGTCAAAACGGTCGAGCGGTTGAAACCGTGGCGCGTCTCGGCGGCGAGGGGCGCGAAAAGCGCGCTGGAGCTGCCCGTCGGCACGATCGCTCGCACCCGTACCGCGCGCGGCGATCAACTCGCGACCTCGATCGAGCCCCGTTAGCGCTATCGCTTCGTTGCGGGAACGTCGGGTACACTAAAGCAGCCCAGAGCGCGCATAACACAAACGTCCAAACGCGACCGCCGATCTTCGGCGGTCGGTTAGTAAGAGGAACGCAAGTGGCCGAAGAACGTGTGCTTCTCACCAGGGAGGGACTGGCGAAACTGCGGGAAGAGCTGGACTATCTGCGCAACGTGCGTTTACCAGAAGTGGCGCAGTCGCTCGAACAGGCGCGCAGCACCAACCTCAGTACCGAGGACGAACCCGGCTACGAGCTGACGCGCGAAGAACAGGCCGCCGTTGAAGGCCGGATCGTCCAGATCGAAGATATGCTCGCCCGCGCCGAAGTGATCGACGAAGACGCCGTGCAGCAATCCGGCATCGTACAGATCGGCAGTACGGTCGTCGTGGTGGACGATGCCGGACGCGAGCAAACGTTTCAGATCGTCAATCCGCTCGAAGTCGATGCTATCCGCGGCAAGATCAGTAGCGAATCGCCGGTCGGACGGGCGCTGCTCGGCCATCGCGCCGGCGATACGATCGAAGTCACAGTGCCAACGGGCACGCGGCGGCTGAAGATCGTCTCGCTTACTTGATCGACGCGGGAAGCAGGCTCCCGTGAACGACACGGAGGAGATCGGTACATTGCTGCAGGCGCTCGGCGAAACGGTCGCGCGCCTGCAGGCGCTGGCGCGCGTGCCGGAAGCGCGCTGGCGCAGGCGTCCGCTAGATGGCGGTTGGAGCGCCGCGCAGATCCTCGCCCACCTTCGTGCCGCCGATGACATCGTCGCGCCGCGCCTGCTGCAGGTGCTGGCGCGCGACGAGCCGCCCTTGCCTGCCTTCGACGAACGGCGCTGGCAGGATATCGCCGCCTACGACGCGCGGCCGCCGCGCGAGCTCATCACAGCCTTCGCCGCGCGCCGCGCCGAACTGATCGCCGCGCTGCGACGTCGCCCGGCAGGCGACTGGGAGCGCGCGGGTATCCACGAAACCGCCGGCCGTCAAACGCTGCGCGAGATCGCGCGCGCGCTCGCGGCGCACGAACGCGAGCACCTCGAGGCGCTCGAACGGCTGCTGGCCCCGTTTGCCTGAGCCGTTGCGCTCCGCCTGCTATGCTGGCGGTGACGCTCCACAGGCAAGGAGAGACGCTGTCATGACCGCCACCGATACCGCGCCTGCGCTACCGCTTGCGCCGGTGCTGCCGATCACTGCCGGCATCAGCCCGCGCGGCAACCTCACCATCGGCGGCTGCGATGTGGCCGATCTGCTGCGCGAGTTCGGCTCGCCGCTCTACGTGTTCGACGAGGCAACGCTGCGGCATCAGTGCCGCGTGTACACCCGCGACTTCCGCCGTTACTACCCCGAGACCAGTGTACGTTACGCCGCCAAAGCGTATCTGGGCCGGGCGCTAGCGGCGTTGTTGCGCGAAGAGGGCGTGGGGCTGGATGTCTGCTCGGGTGGCGAGATCGCCATCGCGCTCGCCGCGGGCTTCGATCCGGCGCAGCTCAACTTCCACGGCAACAACAAAAGCGAGCAAGAGCTGCGCGAGGCGGTCGCCGCGGGTGTCGGGCGCGTGATGGTCGATAACTTTCTCGAGTTGGAGATGCTCGAACGGATCGCAGGCGAACTGGGCCGCCGGCAACCGATCATGCTGCGGCTCGCGCCGGGCGTCGACCCGCACACGCATAGCCATATCTCCACCGGCCAGCTCGATAGCAAGTTCGGCTTCACCATCGCCACGGGCCACGCCGCCGAAGCGGTGGCGCAGGCGCTGGCTTCGCCTCACCTCGACCTGCGTGGCTATCACAACCATCTCGGCTCGCAGTTGTTCGAGCTGGAGCCGTACGCGCGCGCGTTCGATGTGATGATGGCCTTCACGGCCCAGATGCGCGATCGCCACGGCTTCGTGCCGACGGAGTACAGCCCCGGCGGTGGCTTCGCCGTGCAATACCTCGCCAGCGAACCGCCGCCCACGCCCGACGATTTCGCCCGCACGATCGCCACCGCCCTGCGCGAGGCGTGCGCACGCTATGCCTTGCCAGAGCCGCGCATCGATATCGAACCGGGCCGTGCCATCGTCGGCCGCGCCGGCGTCGCGCTGTACACCGCCGGCGCGCGTAAAGAGATCCCGGGCGTGCGCACGTACGTGGCGGTCGATGGGGGCATGGCCGACAATATGCGCCCGATCACCTACGGCGCGCGCTACGAAGCGCTCGTGGCAACGAAACCGCTCGCACCCGCCGAGGAGGTCGTGACGATCGCGGGCAAGTACTGCGAATCAGGCGATATCCTGATCCGCGATATCGCCTTGCCACGCATCGCGCCCGGCGACATTATCGCCGTGCCGGTTAGCGGCGCGTACTGCATCACCATGGCCAGCAATTACAACGCCTCGTTGCGCCCTGCCATCGTGATGGTGAACGAGGGGCGGGCGCGGTTGATCCGCCGGCGCGAAACGTACGCCGACCTGCTCGCGACCGATGTCTACGACGGTTGATGCCGCGGGCGCGCCCTGGGGGCTGCTCGGCCAGGACGAGACGGTGCGCGCGCTAGCACGCGCGGCGGCAGCGGGCGCGCCGGCCCACGCCTATCTTTTCGTTGGGCCGGAAGGAAGCGGTAAGCGCACGCTGGCGATCTGCTTTGCCCAGGCGCTCAACTGCACCGCGCCGATTGCGGGCAGCGATCCGCTCCTGACGCCCTGCGGGAGCTGCCGTGCCTGCCGGCATATCGCCGCCGGCACGTACGCTGATGTCTGCATCGTGACCCTGGGCGGGCCGTGCAACGTGCCCGAGCACGATCACCAGCGCGACAACTCGCGCGATATCAAGATCTGCCAGGTGCGCGCCCTCGAACAACGGCTCTCGCGCGCGGCGTTCGAGGGGCGCTGGCGCGTCGAGATCGTCGACCCCGCCGACGCGCTCAACACGCAATCGGCCGATGCGTTCCTCAAAACCCTCGAAGAGCCGCCGCCGAACGCCGTGTTGATCCTGCTCACGGCGCGCGAGGAGCGCCTGCCGGAAACGGTGCGCTCGCGTTTGCGGCGGATCGAGCTGCGGCGCGCACCGTTGCCCGCCGTCGTGGCGCTGCTGCGCGAGCGTGGTGTACCCGAGGAGCGCGCGGTGGCGATCGCGCGCCTCTCCGCTGGACGTGCGGGCTGGGCGCTGGCCGCCGCAACCGATCCGGCGGTGCTGGAAGAGCGCGCCGCCGCGCTCGATGAGGCATCGCGCCTCTACGTCTCCGGTCTGGCGGAGCGGTTCGCCAGCGCTGCCGCGCTCGCCGCGCGCTGGTCGAAGGACCGCGCGGCCGTTTTGCACACGCTCGACATATGGATGAGCTGGTGGCGCGACGTGCTGCTTAGCGCGGCAGGGGCCGAGCGCGGTATGGTGAATGTAGATCGTCTTGATCCGATTCGTGCGGCGGCGGCGGAGATACAGGCGGCCGATGCCGCCCGCGCGCTGCGCGCGCTGCGCGATGCGCGGGGTCAACTCGAGGAGAACGCGAACCCTCGACTCGCCCTGGAGGTGTTGATGCTGCGCCTGCCCGAACGCCGCGGGTCCGGCCGGTAGTGCTGCCGACCGTGACCGCCGTTGCGCGGGCCGAATGTGGAGCTACTGCTGACATGGAGAATGCTGTGGTGGGTGTCCGCTTTCAAGAAGCGGGCAAGATCTATTACTTCGAACCGGGAGGGTACGACAAGGAGCTGACGGTCGGGTCGTACGTTGTGGTCGAGACGAGCCGCGGGATCGAGCTCGGGCGCGTTGTGATCGCTCCTGGCCAGGTGCTCAAAACGGAGCTGACCGAGCCGCTCAAACCGGTGCTGCGCCCGGCAACGCCCGAGGATATCGCCCGCGCCGAGCGGTTGCGCGAAAAGGCCGTCGAGGCAACCGCGCTCGCGCGCGAACGGGCGCGGGCGCTCGGCTTGCCGATGAAGATCGTCACCGCTCAGTATACGCTCGATGGCTCGCGGCTGACGGTCTATTTCACCGCCGAAGGGCGCGTCGATTTCCGCGAGCTGATCCGCGATCTGGCCGGCAAAGTTCACGCGCAGGTGCAGCTTCGACAGGTGGGTCCCCGCGATCAGGCCAAGGTGATCGGCGGGTATGGTCGCTGCGGCCGTCGCCTCTGCTGTACGTCGTGGCTCACCGCTTTCCCGGCGATCTCGATCAAGATGGCCAAGGAGCAGAACCTGCCGCTCAACCCAACGAAGATCTCCGGGCAGTGTGGCCGGCTGCTCTGCTGCCTCGCCTACGAGAACGACCTCTACAAAAAGCTGAAGAGCGAATTGCCCAAACCGGAAAGCCTCGTCAGCACGCCGGCGGGTACGGCGCGCGTGCTGGCGGTGAACGCCGTCAAGCAGATCGTCACGCTCGAAATGATCGATGGCCACCAGGTGATCGAGGCCACCATCGAACAGCTTGGCTTCGCCCGCGGCGTCACGCGACCGCTTGACATCGATGAGGCCGCCGAGAAGGAGGAGGAGCTGCTCTTCTTCGAGCGTGAGGAGTACCGCATGACCAGCATCTCCGTCACGCGCGAGGAGGAGCGCCAGCCCGCCAGGCCGGCGGAGCGTGGGCGCGAAGGGCAGCGCGCGCGGGGCGAGAGCCGGCCGCAGCAGACGGGTGGTGCGGTCGTGAAGCCGACCGCGGGCGATGAGAATGCTACTCCGACCTCCTCGCGCAAGCGCCGCCGCCGACGCCGCCGCGGCAAAGCCACCGGCGACTGAGCGCCGCGCCGCCGCGAAACGATCCGACGGCCGTTCCCTCACGGACAAAAGATACGTCTGAAGGTTGGGGGTGGGCTGCGTCTTCCGGCCGATGCCGCGCCAGAAGCGCGTTCCTACACTACACCTCGATGGCGGCATCGCTCCCTCATCCGCCGCCACGAGGTTACCAGCATGATGTTCCTCAAGGCATGCCCCAAGTGCCATGGCGATCTTACCGTCGAGAACGACGTTTTTGCGCGCACGCTGATCAACCGCGAGACCGATTTCGCCTGCCTGCAGTGCGGCTACCGGCTTGCTGGCGCCGAGCGCGCGCGTATGCTGACCATCGCGCTGCGCGAGCAGGAACGCATGCTCGCGGCCCGGCGCGCGCCCGCAGCCTGATTGGGAAGCTCATTTGCATCTGTTGCATCTGTTACCATCGCGCGAGAACGTCGCGGGAGGGAGAATGGTGGCGACCATCCCAGACACAGAGCGAGACTGGGAACGCACCGCGCTCTCTCCCGCGATCGAGATCGCCGGCCTCGTCAAACGGTATGGCGAGAAGCTCGCAGTCAACAACGTCTCGCTGACGATCGCGCGTGGCGAGGTCTTCGGTCTGCTCGGCCCGAACGGTGCGGGCAAGACCACGACGATCGAGATCATCACCGGGCTGCGCCAGGCCGATGCGGGCAGTGTGCGCGTGCTAGGCATGGATATCGCGCGCGATCGCGAGGCGATCAAAGAACGGATCGGCGTGCAGCTGCAGACGCCGGCGCTGTTCCCGCTGCTCACGGTCTACGAGGTGCTCGATCTCTTCGCGGGCTTCTTTCGCGACGCTGCCTCGCCCGAGGAGATGATCGCCCTGCTCGGGCTGGAGGAGAGCCGTCAGAAGCTCGTCAAACACCTGTCTGGCGGGCAACAGCAACGGCTGTCAGTGGCGCTGGCGCTCGTCAACCGGCCAGAGCTGGCCTTCCTGGACGAGCCAACGACCGGTCTCGACCCGCAAGCGCGTGTGGCGCTGTGGGATGTCATTGAACGGCAGCGGCGTGAGGGGCGCACGGTGTTCCTCACGACGCATTACATGGAAGAGGCGGAGCGGCTCTGCGATCGTGTGGCGATCATCGATCACGGCGTGATCCAGGCGGTCGGCGCCCCCCGCGAGCTGATCCGTCAGCATTTCGCCGAAACCGCGATCGTCCTGCCCCACGTCACGCTGCCGCATACCACTCTACGCACCCTGCCCGCGGTCAGCGAGGTCGAATGCGAGGGTGAGGGGGTGCGGTTGTACAGCAGCAACGTGCCAGAAACGATGGCGGCGCTGCTCCAGGTTGCGGATGCGCGCTCGCTCCAGGGGCTGTACGTCAGCAGCGCGACCCTGGAAGACGTGTTCCTGAAGCTGACGGGCCGCCGCCTGCGCGACTGATCCAGCAGCGGCGAGGGATAAGCATGAAGGCGTTCCGCAAACTGCTGCGCGCGAACCTGCTCTCGTTCATGCGCGATCGTTCGTCGCTCTTTTTCAGCTTCGCCTTTCCCGCCATCTTTATCGTGATCTTCGGCGCGATCTTCGGCGGTGATCAAACGCCGTCGTACACGATCGGCCTGGTGCAACAGGCGCACAGCCCGGCTGGCGATGCGCTGGCGGCAGCGCTCATGGAGATGAAAGCCTTCAAAGTGCATCAGGGCGATGTCACGACCGAGGTCGAGAAGCTCAAGAAGGGCGATCGGCGCGCCGTTGTCGTGATCGGCGCGCCAGGTACGGATGGTTCGGTGCCGGTGCAGGTGTACGCCGACCCCTCGCAAACCTCGACGCAGCAGATCCTCCTGCCGCTGCTCCAGCAGGTGGCAAGCGCGGTGAACCAGCGTTTCGCGCCAAGCGCGCCGGCGGTACAGATGGAGATGCGCAGCATCGGTGTGCGCGATCTGCGTTCCATCGATTATCTGACGCCCGGCATTCTGGCGATGGCGCTCATGCAGCTCGGCATCTTCTCGGCGGTGCCGCTGGTGACGCTGCGCGAGACCAAGGTGTTGCGACGGCTAAGCGTGACGCCGCTGCGACGCAGCACGATGGTAGCAGCGCAGGTTGTGCAGCGCCTGATCGTCGCGGTGGGGCAGGCGGTGGTGCTGCTGGGCGGCGCCGTATTGCTGTTCCACGTCAAGGTCACGGGCAACGTCGCGCTGCTGGCAGGCTTTATCGTGCTGGGCGCGCTGACATTCGTGGCGATGGGCTACGCGCTGGCGGGGCAGGCGCGTACGGCCGAGAGCGCGCAGCCGTTGATGAGCCTGGTGCAGTTTCCGATGCTGTTTCTTTCTGGCATCTTCTTTCCGCTGGAGCTGGTGCCCGGCCCATTGCGCCCGCTGATCGATATCGTGCCACTCACCTACCTGGGCGATGCATTGCGGCAGGTAAGCGTGAAGGCAACTCCTGATTTCCCGCTCTGGCTCGATACCATCGCGTTGTGCGCCTGGCTGGTGGTCTGCCTGGTCATCAGCATGCGCACGTTTCGCTGGGAGTAAGGTCGTCCTACAGCACGGGGCGCTCGGGTGGCGCGAGCGGCTCCTCGGGTTCGTAGTCTGGCATGCTGGCCACGAACGTCGGCGGCGCATCGACCGTGAGCGGCGCCAGCGGCGGGAAGAGATCACGGGCGAGCGCGGCGCGCTCGGCGTCGCCGGCTTCGAGCAGGTTGGCTGCCAGCAACTCCACACCCTCCTGGAGCAGCCGTTGTTCGTACAGGCGCGTGCGTTCGTCGAGGCGGCGGCAAAGGCGCTCCCAGGCGGCGCGCACATCGTCGCCCGCAATCTCGCTACCACCTTCGACGGTGAAGAGATCGATGAGCGCTGCCAGCAGCCCTTCCGCCGGGCCGGTGCGCTCCAGCTGCGCGTATGCCTCCGCTCGTGCCGCGATCTGTTTCGCCTGCATGGCGCTCCCTCGCACCTCTTGATGGTCTTGCATTGTGGCCGTTATACCGTGCGCTGACAAGAGGGTAGCGCGCCTCGATTCGTGCGTGTGCAACGTTTATGTGATCGCGTCTCGGCCACGGTTCTGCAGGGCGCCACCCCCGCAACCGACACTTGTTGATGTAGCCGTGCGCACACTGCGGGCGCGCGGGCTGATCGCATCGACGGCGGAGAAGCCGCCAGGGCGGAGATGTGATGCCTGCCGAATCGCTGCCGGACGTGGTGGCCACGGCCGATACCGCGTCCCTGTTTCCCGCCATCCTGGAGAGTTTGCCCGCCGCTGCGGGAGCGTTCACCCTCCGTGAGGGGGCGCTGGTCGCGATCTGGCTCAACGCCGCCGCTGTCGCCGCGGGCTTCGCCGAACACGCGCTTGGTCTCATGCCCGAGGATGTAGCGCTGTGGCTCGCTGCCTGCGCCGCCGCAGAGCGCCAGGGTACGGTCCGCTTCGTATGCCGGGTACAGCGTGGCGAACGGGTGCGTATAGCGATCGCGCCCCTGCCCGAAGCGCCTGCCTGCTTCAGCTTCGTCGTCGAAGGGCCGGCGCCGGACGCGATCGACCAGCAGCTTGCTCGCCTGGTGGAGATTGGCTCGATCGGGGTGCTGCTGTTCGATGCCACCGGCTGCATCGTGTACGCGAACGCCACGGCGGCGAGCTTGATCGGCTGGCCACGCGACCGTCTCCTCGGCCGGATGTACCGCGACCTCTCCTGGCGTCGCAGCCTGAAGGGAGAGGCGCTGCCTGAAGAGAAGCATCCGTTTCTCGTTGCGCGGGCGCGCGATGGCTGGCACGGCGGCTATATTCGCGTGCAACGCGGCGGTGACGTGAGCACGATCGCGCTCGAGCGGTGCCACGCTCTGCGTGAGCCATCCGGTGCGGTGGCGATGGTCGCCTACACTCTGACGGATGTGACGGACTTCGCCCGGCAGCAGGAGGCGCTCGAGCAGAGCGCCGCGCGTTACCAGCGGTTGCTCGACGTCGCACGCGAGGGGGTGTTCGAACTGGCGCCGGATGGCCGCGTGCTCTCCGCCAATCACGCCTTCGCGCGCCTCTTCGGTCACGACGACCTCGCGCGTTTCCTCGAAGAGTTCAACGGCGACGATCCCGCCGCCGCGCGCCAGCGCGCGATGCTGGTGACCGCTGTGTCCGACGACGACACGATCACCGACCGCGAGTTGTGCCTCGACGACCGCGGCGACGCGCCGGTCTGGGTCTCGCTCGCGGCGCGGCGCGTGCTCGATGATGCCGGCGTCACCTGCCGCATCGAAGGTACGGCACTCGACATCAGCGCGCGCAAGCGCGGAGAAGACGAGCTGCGCCATCAGAACGCGTACCTGCACGCGTTGCACGAGACGGCGCTAAGCCTGATGGAGGGACGCGACCCCGCCGAAACGGTGAACGCGATCTTGCAGTGCGCGGCAGAGCTGACGAACACGCAGCACGGCTTCGTCTACGTGCGCGATCCACATAGTGAGGATGCGCTCGCGCTCGGCGCGGCGCTGGGTGTGTTCGAGCGCCTGCGCAGGCAGCGGCTACAGCGCGGCGAAGGGCTGGCCGGCACGATCTGGGCGAGCGGGCGGCCGAAGCTGGTCGTCGAGTACGATGCCTGGCCCGGGCGCGCGGCATGGTTCCCGCATGGCGCGATCGGCAGCGTTGCCGGGGTGCCGCTCAGCGTGGGTGGCGAGGTCATGGGCGTGCTGGGTGTGGCGCGCGCAGTGGGCGCGCCGCCGCTGGATGAGGACCTGATCACGCTGCTCGAACGGTTCGCGCCCCTGGCGGCGCTGGCGCTGGAGAACGCGACGCTCTACCGCCGTCTCGGCGAACGACTCAGCCGCACGCAAACGCTGACGCGGTTGAATCAGCTCATCTCCGCCACCCTCGACATGCGCAGCGTGCTCGACGAGATCACGAAGGCGGCGGCGCGGCTGATGGAGGTGCCCTTCGCCTCATTCTGGCTGGTGGACGAGGCGAAACAGTGCGTGGAGCTGCGCGCGTACTCGAACGTGGCGCTGGGCAACACGTTCCCCGAGCCGGTGCGCGATCTCGCCGCTGGCGGTGCGATCGGCTGGATCGTGCGCGAGCGGCGCCCGCGCGATCTGGCGCTGGACGACGACGCCTCGATCGAGCGTGTGCGCGCCTGGCAGGATGCCAACGGCCTCTCGCACTTCTACGGCCTACCGGTGATGCAGGGCGAGCGCACACTGGGCGTGCTGGCGCTCTACGGCGAGCGGCCGTTCTCTATGTGCGAAGAGGAAGAGGAGCTGCTGCAGAGCCTCGCTGCCCAGGCGGCGGTGGCGATCCACAACGCTGGGCTGTACGCGCAACTCAACGTCGCGAACGCGCAGCTTATGGGCTGGGTTGGCGAACTGGAGCGGCGCAGCGAGCAGATCCATTTGCTCAGCCAGATGGGTGAGTTACTGCAGAGCTGTTTGACGGCCGACGAGGCGTACGCGGTGCTGGGCGAGGCGCTAGCGCAGATCTTCCCCGATGCCGCTTGCACGTTGTATGTGCTCAACGCCTCGCGCACCTATGCCGAAGCGCTCGTCAGCACGGACGACCGCAGCAGCGGCGCCGCGATCTTCCGCCCCGATGAGTGCTGGGCGTTGCGGCGCGGTCGTCTCCATCTTGTGCGCAGCGCGCGCTCGGCGTTGCGCTGTCGCCACGCTCAGACCGAGCAGGCGCTGTACGTGTGCGTGCCGATGATGGCGCAGGGTGAAGCGACCGGCGTGCTGCATGTACGCTTCGCGGGCGCCGATACCCTGAACGATCCAGCCGTGATCGAAACGAAGCAGCGCCTGGCGCAGACCGTGGCCGAGCAGACGGCGCTGGCGCTCGCAAATCTGCGTCTCCGCGAGACGCTGCGCGACCAGGCGATCCGCGATCAGCTGACAGGCCTCTACAACCGTCGCTATATGGAAGAGTCGCTCGTCCGTGAAGTGCATCGCGCCACGCGCGCCGGCACGGGTCTGGGCGTGCTGATGCTCGATATCGATCACTTCAAGCGCTTCAACGATACGTACGGGCACCCTGCCGGCGATCTGTTGCTGCGCGAGGTCTGCCTGTATCTGCAGGAGCACGTGCGTGGCGAGGATATCGCCTGCCGTTACGGCGGTGAGGAGATCACGCTGATTCTGCCCGACGTCACGACCGAGGAAGCTTGTGCGCGTGCCGAGGATCTGCGCTGCGGCGTGCGTGCGCTGATCGTGCAACATCGCGGCGAAGCGCTTGGCGGCGTGACCGTTTCGATCGGCGTGGCAACGATGCCCCAGCACGGCACGACCGCCGAAGCGCTACTGCAGGCGGCCGATGCCGCGCTCTATCGCGCCAAAACGCTGGGACGCGATCGCGTCGTCGTCGCCGAGGGTTGACGCGGGCTACCTTCGCTGCACGGCGGGACAACAGCGACAGAGACGGATACCGCGGCTGGTGCCCGCGCCGGGCAGGCTAAGCGCGAGTGGAAGCCAGCGATGCATGCCCAGGCGGCAGCGCAGTGGACGTGGCTCGGTGGGCAGCGCCGGAGCCGAAGATGGAAGCGCGGGGGACGGCAGAACCAGGGACGATGTCAGCGGTGTCACAATCGCGACCTACCCATCGGGAGTGGCTGAACGCCCGCATGGTCGCCCAGAAGGAGTAGGCGCGGCAAGAGGGGCTATGTCGTCCGAGGTACAGGGCTAGGCCGTGCTTGATATAACATCACGCCAGCCGTGAGATGGCCTTGCACTCTGGTTACCGTTCGCCCCGGATCATGCGGATGTACCGTTCGGCAGAGCGCGCCACGGCTTCGGGGCCGTTGTCGGGAATCGTGAGCCACGCGCCATGAATGCGCTGGTAGCGATAGGGGCGCAGCGTCTCGACGATGCGGTGGATCGCCGCTTCCGGGAGCGGGATGTAGTTCGGGTAGCTGTACATGAAGCTCACGGTGCGTAGCGTGGGGTTGACCGCGACGGTATCACCGCTGAGCAACGCGCCGCGCCCTTCGGCACCGCCTGCCCAGTGCAGCACCGCCGCGCCGTCGAAATGGCCGCCGGGGTTGAGCAGCGTGACGCCATCCAGGATCTGCCGCGCCGTACCGTCCCACAGCATCAGACCCGTATCGCGCCGCTGCACCCAGGCTTCATCGGCGGCGTGGATGTAGATCGGCGCATCGAAGGCGCTGCTCCATTCGGCCATCGCTCCGTAGAAGTGCGGGTGCGAGATCGCGATCGCCTGGATACCACCCAGTTCGCGCACGGTTCGATACGTTTCGTCATCGAGCAGGCTGAGGCAATCCCACAGCACGTTGCCGGCGGGCGTGCGTGCCAGCAGTGCGCGCTGGCCGATGGCGAAGCGTGGCGTTGTCTGGATGCTCAGCAACCCCGGCTCGACCTCGTGGATCTCGTTTCGTCGCTGCGTCTGCAGCTCGGCAAGCGTGGTCCAGCGCTGGCCCTCCAGTCCCACGTACTGGCGCTCGTCCTCGCAGATCGGGCAGTGCGCGGGTGGCTCGTCGGCGGGCGGGTACTGGACGCCGCAGGTCACGCAGATGTACGCGGGCATACGCGCTCTCCTCGCTCTACTCTACCGCGCTCGTACAGGAGAAGTACTCCTGGCGGCGGCAAGAGCGATGGTGTCGCGATGTGCGACTGGCCATCATGAGATACAGTGGCGTTTGGCGAAGCGTGCGCGTTGCCGGGCGTGAACCAGTACGATAGAGGACACGCGTATGAAAGGCGACGAGTTCAAGCGGCTTGCGGTTGTCAGTATCGACGATGGCGCCAGACTGGGGCACGTCGATGACCTGCGCTTCGATACGAATGCGCTCAAGGTAGCGGCGATCTGTTTCGAGGCGGAGGGACAACATAGCCTGGTGGCGTTCGAGGATGTGCGCAGCATCGGCAACGATGCGGTGACGGTGCAGAATCGCGATGTGGCGCGCAGCCTTTCGGCCGATGCCGCGCTAGCGACGTTGCCCGGGCTCGAGCAGATGCGGCAGTTGAAGGTGGTCGACGAGCGCGGCGATTACCTGGGCAAGGTGGCGGATATCGACGTCGATACGGCAACCGGCAAGATCGTCGAGATCCGGACGCAGGAAGGAGGCGTGCTCGGCATCGGGGCGCGGCACGCGACGTTTACCGCCGATGATGTGCGCAGCGTCGGCGACGAGCTGATCGTGGTGGCAGCGCGTTCATCCGCGGACCAGGAAGAGCAAGAGCAGAAGAAGGCGTGACGCACAGCAGCGCGAGCGGCGCGGGCCGCGCGTTCGCGATCTGGTGGAAACAGGACGGGCGCCCGAAGCTTATCGGGCGCCCGTTCGCTGGTTGTCGCGGCGCTAGCTGACGACCGTGGCTGCGTGCGCGAGGGCGTGGAAGGTGATAGCACCGTTCTGCGCGTCAACGACGATCTCGTCGCCATCGACGAACTCGCCTTCGAGCAACTTCAGCGCCAGCGGATCGAGTACCAGCCGCTGCAGCGCCCGCTTGAGCGGCCGCGCGCCGTAGACCGGATCGTACCCCTCTTCGATGAGCAGATCTTTCGCCGCCTCGGTGAATTGGAGCGTGATCTTTCGCTCGGCGAGCCGCTTGAGCAGGCTGCGTAGCTGGATATCGATGATCTGGCGGAGCTGCTCGCGCGTGAGGCGATGGAAGACGATGATCTCGTCGATCCGGTTGAGGAACTCGGGCGGGAAGTGCTCGCGCAAGGCGGTCAGCACCAGGGCGCGAGCGCGCTCGTCGTCGCTCTCCAGGATGTAGTGGCTGCCGATGTTCGAGGTCATGATGATCACGGTGTTCTTGAAGTCCACCGTGCGACCCTGGGCGTCGGTCAGCCGGCCATCATCGAGCACCTGGAGCAGCGTCTTGAACACGTCCGGGTGCGCCTTTTCGATCTCATCGAAGAGCACGACCGAGTACGGCTTGCGGCGCACGGCCTCGGTGAGCTGGCCGCCCTCCTCGTAGCCAACGTAGCCCGGTGGCGCGCCCACGAGCCGGGAGACGGTGTGCCGCTCCTGGTACTCGCTCATATCGAGCCGGATCATGGCGCGCTCATCGTCGAACAGGAATTCGGCCAGCGCGCGGGCGAGCTCGGTCTTGCCCACGCCCGTGGGGCCCAGGAAGATGAAGCTGCCCAGCGGGCGGTTCGGGTCTTGCAGGCCGGCGCGGGCGCGGCGAATCGCGTTCGCGACGGCGCGTACCGCCTCTTCCTGGTCGACCAGCCGTTCGTGCAGTCGCTCCTCCATGTGGACGAGCTTCTGCACCTCGCCCTCCATCAGCCGGCTCACAGGGATACCGGTCCAGCGCGCGACGATCTCGGCCACGTCGTTTTCATCGACCTCTTCTTTGACGAGCTGGGTGCCATCTTTCTGGTTCAGCGCCTCCTCGGCCTGGCGGCGCTGCTCCTCCAGCTCGCGCAGCGTGCCGTAGCGCAAGCGCGCGGCGGTTTCCCAGTCGGCGGCGCGCTCGGCGCGTTCGATCTCGTGGCGCACCTGCTCCTCGCGCTCTTTCAGTTCGCGGACGCGCTGGATCGCGGCCTTCTCGCGCTCCCACTGGGCGCGCAACCGGTCGCGCTCTTCCTTCAGACCGGCAAGCTCGCGCTCGATGTTCTCCAGCCGCGTGCGCGAGCCGGGGTCGGTCTCTTTCTTGAGCGCCTCGCGCTCGATCTCGAGCTGGCGGATGCGCCGTTCGATCTCGTCGAGCTCGGCGGGCATCGAGTCGATCTCCATCCGCAACCGCGCCGCCGCCTCGTCGATCAGGTCGATCGCTTTATCGGGCAGGAAGCGGTCGCTGATGTAGCGGTAGGAGAGCATCGCCGCCGCAACGAGCGCGCTGTCCTTGATGCGCACGCCGTGGTGCACTTCGTACCGTTCGCGCAGGCCGCGCAGGATCGAGATCGTATCCTCCACGCTTGGCTCATCGACGAGGATCGGCTGGAAGCGCCGTTCGAGCGCCGGATCCTTCTCGATGTGCTTGCGGTACTCGTCGAGCGTGGTGGCGCCGATGCAGTGCAGCTCGCCGCGCGCCAGCATCGGCTTGAGCATATTGGAGGCGTCCATCGCGCCTTCGGCCGCGCCCGCGCCGACGACGGTGTGCAGCTCGTCGATGAAGACGATGATCTGCCCCGCCGATTCGGTGACCTCCTTGAGCACGGCCTTCAGCCGCTCCTCGAACTCGCCGCGGTACTTGGCGCCGGCGACCATCGCGCCGAGGTCGAGCGCGATGACGCGCTTATCTTTGAGGCCTTCGGGCACATCGCCGCGCACGATGCGCTGCGCCAGCCCTTCGACGATCGCTGTCTTGCCCACGCCCGGTTCGCCGATGAGGACGGGGTTGTTCTTGGTGCGGCGCAGCAGCACCTGGATCACGCGGCGGATCTCCTCGTCGCGGCCGATCACGGGGTCGAGCTTGCCCTGGCGTGCCAGCGCGGTGAGGTCGCGTCCGTACCGCTCCAGTGCCTGGTACTTGCCTTCGGGGTTGGGATCGGTGACGCGCTGGGCGCCGCGCACCTGCGTCAGCGCGTTGAGGATGCGCTCGCGGTCGATGCCGGCTTCGCGCAGCAGGCGCGCAACAGCGCCATCGCGCAGCTCGCAGAGGGCGAGCAGCAGATGCTCGGTGGAGATGTACTCGTCCTGCAGCCGTTTGGCTTCATCGTCGGCGCCGCGCAGCACCTGCGCCAGCCGTGAGGAGAGGTAGACCTGCGCCATGTTCTGCAGCGTAGGAAACGTCTGCAGCGCCTGGCGCGCCTGCGCAGCAAGGCGGCCGGGGTCCTGCCCGAGCTTGCGGACGATCTCCGGCACAACGCCGCCTTCCTGTTCGAGCAGGGTCACAAGCAGATGTTCCGGCTCAACCTGGCTGTGGCGGAGCTCTTCGGCCAGCTCCTGCGCCGCCAGCACCGCTTCGCGGGCCTTTTCGGTCAAGCGATTGGCGTTCATCGCGGTTTCATCCTTCCTGCCCCGCCCGGTGCCGCGGCCGCGATGCCGGCGGCGCGGGGCCTGGTCGCGTTCTTGTTCAGTGGCGCGGCTTGCCACCGCGCTCTTCTTCTACAACTCTATCATATACCTTGAGTGTATGGCACTCAAGTATCACGCGACCTACCCGCGTGCCCGGCCAAAATGCCGAATACCAACCTCGCTGTCCGGCGGGGGCGCCGCCGGCAGCCGCCCGTCTACGCTGATCTCGCCGGGGAAACCGCTCCGGCAGCAATGCCCCGGGAGGGTAAACCGATGAACGCAAAGACCGGCGTAATCCTGACCGCGCGTTTCTCCGCCGAGCTGGCCGCGCTGGCCGCGCGCGTGCGCACCGCGACGGCGCGTATTGTGACGCCTGTTGGCTTCGGCGCCGGCACGATCTGGCGCGCCGATGGCATCATTGTGACCAGCCATCACGTGGCGCGCCGCGATACCGCAGCCGTGACGTTGCACGATGGCCGGCGGTTCGCCGCGCAGGTGCTGGCGCGCGATGTGGCGAACGACCTGGCGCTGTTGCGCGTTGCCACCGCGGGGCTGCCGGCGCTGCCGGTGCGCGATGCACGCACGCTACGCCCTGGCGAGCTGGTGCTGGCCGTGGGCCATCCCGCCGGCATGGCAGATGCAGCGACGCTTGGCATCGTGACCGAGGCGCCGGTCGAGCCTGCGCCCGGCCGACGCGCGCTGATCCGCACCGACGTGTTGTTGCGTCCGGGCAACTCGGGTGGGCCGCTGGTCGATGCCGCCGGGCGCGTGGTCGGGATCAACGCGATGGTGATGGGCGGCGCCGCGTTCAGCGTGCCGAGCTATCTCGTCGAGCGGTTGCTGCGGCTCCTGGAAGAGCGGCCAGCGCTGGGCGTGGTTGTGCGTCCGGTACGGCTGCCCGCTGCCCTGGCGGCGCGCGCCGGCGCGGCCACGGGCCTGCTGGTGGCAGAGGTCGAGGTGGGTGGCGCGGCCGAACGTGCCGGGTTGATCCCGGGCGATCTGCTCCTCGCGCTCGACGGACGACCTCTGCCCGCTGTCGCCGTGCTGCAGGAGGCGCTCGCGGGGCGCGCTGGCGACGATCTCACGCTGCTGGTCGCACGTGGTGGTACGCCGCTGACCGTGACGCTGCGTCTGCCGGGCGGTGCCGACTCCGTGGCCGCCTGAGCGGAACGGCCACATCGCCACTGGGGCGATGAGCCGTCCTCGCTGGCTTCATGGCTCGCTGAACGGCAGCGCCACCGAGGGAACACCACGTGCCGGCGCGGGCGGATGGCGCCGTTCAGGCACGCGCGTCGCGCAGGTCGGTGCGGCGCAGGCGGAGCAGGAGCGCATCGCGGCGGCGGTCGAGCGCCTCGCCCTGCTGGCGGATCGCCTCGGCCTCGGCGAGTTGTTCGGTGGGATGGCGCGAGCGCGGGAAGCCCATCAGCGCGTCGAGGTATCGTTCGAGCGCCTGCGCCGCGGCCATTAGCTCCCACAGCCCGGGTTGGATGCGCGTCGTACCGTACCCCGCTGCCACGGCGCGCTCGGCTTGCTCGAGGCGCGCGCGCAGCCGCTCGATCCGCGTTTCGGCGCGGTGCAGCAAGCGGCCCGCGCGCCAGGTATGCCGCTTCGCCGGACTCACGCTTAGCAGCAGCGTCGTCAGCGCGTCGAACTCGCGCACGCCATCCAGGTAGATGTGCTCTGGCCGCGCGGCGCGGTCGATGATCTCGACGGTCGGAGGCGCGGGACGAATGGGAAGGCGCTGCCGCAGCGCCGTCCACAGGCGATGCCCCAAGCCGGCGAGCGCCAGCGCCGCCATGCAGACGATCGCCAGCGCCAGCAACACCAGCGAGAGCGTGATCACGGCGAAGGCGACGAGCGCGATGAGCAGGAGCGCCAGGCCGATGGCTGCCGCGCCACGCAGCTCCCAGCTGACCCGGCCATGCCGTTCACGCATCGTTGTTCCTTTTTGTGGCGCGTTTCTCCACACGCTCATGGTATCGCGTATGGTGCGGAATGTACGTGGACGCTCCGTGGGCGTTTCCTGGCGTTTGCTTCGCCGTACACTAGAAGTGGCGCGGCCGCACGTCCGCGCAGGAGGAGACGCCGTGCCCGAGGCCGCCCATGCGCACACCAACCGCCTCGCCAGCGAGACCAGCCCGTACCTGCTGCAGCACGCGCACAACCCCGTTGATTGGTATCCCTGGGGCGACGAAGCGTTCGCGCGCGCGCGCGCCGAGGATAAACCGATCCTGCTCTCGGTTGGCTACGCGGCGTGCCACTGGTGCCACGTGATGGAGCGCGAGTGCTTCGAGAACCCCGAGATCGCCGCGCTGATGAACGAGCTGTTCGTGTGCATCAAGGTCGACCGCGAGGAGCGGCCCGACGTTGACGCCATCTACATGGCGGCCGTGCAGGCGATGACCGGGCGGGGTGGCTGGCCGCTGACCGTCTTCCTCACACCGGATGGCCGGCCCTTCTACGGCGGCACGTACTATCCGCCCGAAGACCGCCACGGTATGCCCGGTTTTCCGCGCGTGCTGCGCGCCGTGGCACAGGCGTACCGTGAGCGGCGTGAGGAGGTGCTGCAGAACGCCGGCGCGCTGACCGAGCACCTCGAGAGTGCGCAGCGCTACGCCGCTCCGGTCGCGATGCTGGAGCCGGCGCTGCTCGACCGCGCGGCGCAGGGCCTCAAAGAGCAGTACGATACGCGCTTCGGCGGCTTCGGCGGCGCGCCGAAGTTCCCGCCCGCGATGGCGCTCGAATTCCTGCTGCGCTACTGGCGGCGCAGTGGCGACGCGCAGGCGCTGCACATGGTCGAAGGCACGCTGACGGCGATGGCCGCGGGCGGCATCTACGACCAGATCGGCGGCGGCTTCCATCGTTACAGCGTCGATGCGTACTGGCTGGTGCCGCACTTCGAAAAGATGCTCTACGACAACGCCCTGCTGGCGCGCATCTACCTGCTCGCCTGGCAGGCGACGGGCAACGCACGCTTCCGCCGCACCGCCGAGGAGACGCTCGGCTGGGTGCTGCGCGAGATGACGCATCCGCGTGGCGGCTTCTACTCTACGCTCGACGCCGATAGCGAGGGCGAAGAAGGGAAGTTCTACCTGTGGACGCCCGCCGAGGTGACTGCCGTGCTCGGTCCCGAAGCGGGCGCGCGTTTCTGCCGCTTCTACGACGTGACCGAGAACGGCAACTTCGAGGGTAAGAACATCCTGCACGAGAGCATGACGCTGGCATCGGCGGCGGTGGCGTTCGGCATGGACGAAGCCGCCGTGGCTGCCGAACTAGAGCAAGGGCGGCAGGCGCTGCTGGCGGCACGGGCGGCGCGCGTGCGACCCGCGCTCGACGATAAAGTACTGACGGCCTGGAACGGGCTGATGCTGCGAGCGCTGGCCGAAGCGGCGCGCGTGCTGGAGCGCGACGATTACCTGATCGCCGCCGAACGCAACGCCGAGTTCGTGCTGACGGAGATGCGCCGCGGCAATCGTCTGCTGCGCTCCTGGCGCGACCGCGGCGACGGCCAGGGCGAGGCGAAGATCGCCGGCTTCCTCGATGACCACGCCGCCTACCTCGACGGCCTGATCGCGCTGTACGAGGCGTCGTTCGAACCGCGCTGGCTCGCCGAGGCGCGCTCCCTGGCCGAAGCGCTGCTGGCGGCGTTCTGGGACGATGCCGCCGGCGTCTTCTACGATACGCCCGCCGACGGCGAGCGGCTGCTCGTGCGCCCGCGCGATATCTTCGATAACGCGACGCCCAGCGGCACCTCGCTGGCGTGCGATGCGCTGCAGCGTCTGGCGGCGCTGACCGGCGAGGAGCGCTACGCCGAGATCGCGCGCCGCGCGATGGCGCCACTGGCGGCGGTCGCGGCGCAGCATCCCACGGGTTTCGGTCGCCTGCTCTGCGCGATCGACTGGGCGCTGGCCGATGTCAAAGAGATCGCGATCGTCGGCGCGCCGGACGATCCGGCGACGTGCGCGCTGCTCCGCGCCGTCTTCGCGCCGTATCTGCCGCACAAGGTCGTGGCGGGCGCCGCACCCGGCGATCCCGATGCCGCCGCGGCCACGCCGCTGCTCCAGGATCGTGGCCTGGTCGATGGCCGGCCATCGGCGTACGTCTGCGAGCGCTTCGTGTGCCAGGCGCCGGTGACCGATCCGGCGGCGTTGCGCGCGCAGCTTGGGCTGGAGCGCTGAGCGCGCCTTGCCCGCGATCGCCGCGCACCCTTTGCCAGACTCCGCTGCACCCGCTACGACGAACCCGCATCATCGCGGCACGAATGGCCGGCCTGCACGCTTTTCTCTCGCTCCGCTCGCTTCTTGCCGAGAATGATGAGAATCCGCTGAGAGGATGCACGTATCCGCAGTGTTTCGAGCGGAGATCCGGCTGTCCAGCCGTTTTTTAACAGATAGCTGGTTGACAGCTTCCAGCGGGCAGGGCACGGTGGAACCGTCATGCGCCGTGCGTTCGCGTTGCTGCCGCGTCGGCTGCTCGTGCTTGTCGCTGGCGTTGCGCTGGCGGCGCTGCTCGCTTCGGGGGCGGTTTCGCACCGGCCGAGCGTGCTCGCCCAGGCAGCGAACTTCGCGCTGGGCACGCCGAACTGCAACGTGACGCCGGGCCTGATCCCAGTCATCAACACCTCCGGTGCGACGAACCCGCTCAGTACCCTGGCGATCCAGATCGTGCCGCCCACGGGGCCGTCGTTTGGCCCGACGCAGATCAACGGCGTTATCGTTCCAGCCGGAACGTACAGCGTAGCGGGGAACGCGACGATCCTGCTCGAGGTCGGCCCCGGCGCAACGACCTCGCCGCCGATCACGGGCACGACGCTGCCAAATAACCAGCACATCGCGCTGCCGTCAACGAACGATCTCGCGCCCAACGTGCAGATCTTTCTCTACGACTCGGTCAACGGCAACGTGCTGAGCAGCGCCACGTGCGGCCAGTCGGCAGCGGCGGCGCAGCGCACGTTCTTCGTGGCCACCAACGGCAGCGATACGGTTGGCGGTCTGCCCAACACGCAGTGCAGCCCTGAGACGCCCACCGCTGGCTTCCCCGGCAGCTCCACCAGCAGTGGCCCCTGCCTGACGATCCAGAACGCGCTCAACTATGCGCGCGATGGCGACACGATCCAGGTGGATACCGGCATCTACGAGGTCTGCTCGACGATCAACGTCAGCAAGCTGGTGAAGATCACCGCCAACGGCAACCGCGTAATCCTGCACTCGTTCACCGGCGATACCGTGTTCCACGTTACCGCCGTGGGTGCGGCGCCACCGAGCGGGCCCGGCGCGCCATCGGGCAGCACCGGTGTGGGCGCATCGCCGAGCATCAACGTGCTGGGCGGGTTCACCCAGTTCGCGCAGATCGACGGCCTGGCGATTGGTGGCGCGACCAAACCCGGCGCGGCGGCGATCGTGCTCGATAACGACGCCTATACGGCGATCACCAACAATGTGATCGGCGGCGACCCGATCGCCAACCCGCAGTTCACCTGCACCAACGGCAAGCCGCAGCCGCTGCTCAGCAACCCGCAAAACGCCGCACCAGAGACGTTTGGTAACGCGGAAGGGATCATCCTGGCGAACTCCGACCATCCCTTCATCGCCAATAACGATATCCTCGGCGCGGCGATCTTCTCCTTCTCGCCGATACTGGCAACCGGCCAGGTGCTGACGGGTTTCGGCATCGTGACGCAAGAGTGTCTTGGTCTGGGCCCCGACGCCTCCGATGCTGTAACGCTGCTCAATAATCTGATCACGCGCAACGTGAACGCGGGGATCTGGCTCTGCTCCGATGGCGGCGGGCTGCACCAGATTCGCAGCAACGTGCTGCGCAACAACGGCCGCGGCTTGGTGCTGCGCGCGATCGATAACACCGTGATCGATTCCAACACGATCACCGGCGATTACCAGGACGGCATCGTCATCTACGACGCTGCCAACAACAACGCCATCACCAACAACACGATCGAATCGCACCAGACGCCGGGCGCGGCGGGGATTCGCCTGGGCGATTTCGGTGGCGGCCTCTTCCCGCTGGCAACGACGATCGGCGGCAACACGCTCCTGCGTAACTGGGTGGATATCGTGATCGCCGGGGCGCGCAACACGCAGCTCTACGGCAACACGATCACCGCCGATCGCGACCGCACCGGCATCCTGCTGCAGGTGGGCAGCACGGGCGCGCCGGCCTATACCCAGCCGTCTGGCACGGTGATCGGCGTGGCCGGCCAGCCGCCGAACAAGATCATCAGCAACGGGCAGTGCGGCGCTACCGCCGGCTGCGCGATCCGGCTCGATCAGGGCGTCACGGTGAACGTCGATGCAACGGGCAGCGGTGGTGCGAGCGGGGGCGCGAACCCCTCGCCCAACAACTTCGGCCTGCCGCCGGGCGCCGATGTCAACACCGTGCTGTGGCACAAGCCCAACGATCCCGGGCTGGGGTTCATCAATACCGGCAGCAACGTGGCGACGCCAACGCCGACGCCATCGTCTACCGCCACGCCGACACCGACGCCGACCGCAACGGTATCGCCCACGCCCACCGCCACGCCGAGCAGCAGCACCAGCTGAGCGCGCGGCGGCGTATCGCCGCGTCACGGTGAGAGCCCGCGTTGCTCGTGGCGGGTGTCTCCTGTCTGCTCCCCGCGCCCGCGACCCGCGCGTACGCTTCTCGCCCGCCGCTGGCGGGTGGGGACGATGCTGGTACGCGCCGCGTCTCCGCACGTCTTCTGTGCCCGCGACTTGCGAGCGGGTTCCCGGCCCGGGCTCGCGCAGCGCGTGGCATACCCCGGGCATCTTCGCTCGCGTTCGAGGCCGGCGAGCCCGGCCGACCAGGCCGCCGCGGCTTATGGCTGGCGCTGGACGGCTGCAGGGAGCGGCGGGCCAGCGAACGGGGCGAGCGCGGGCAGAATCGGGACGGCCCGCCCCGATTGTGCGGGCGGGCGCGGACGGGCGGTAGGGCGGCGCAGCCTATGTCAATGCGGCGAGAGAAACGCCGCGGATGTCGCTCGCGAGCGTTGACGCCGTAATTTCGTAACAGCTACGGTCGAGATGCCATTGCAGTTCCGGGCAGGGGGTGTTTGCGGCCATGAGACGAGTGATCGCCGTGATTGTGGGGGTCATGTTGCTGCT
>Ga0209061_1002372_pt1 | contig 24317 bp, 19 predicted proteins | sample Coa_R1_10_FD_187157 | JGI IMG/M metagenome (GOLD analysis project Ga0209061, IMG submission 187157) | Surface soil microbial communities from Centralia Pennsylvania, which are recovering from an underground coalmine fire - Coalmine... | ecosystem: Environmental > Terrestrial > Soil >...
GGGAACCCGCTTTGGGGAAAACTAGTGGTCGTCTCCTCCATGGTCACGGTCGTGCGGGCGGCCCAAAGCGAGACCGGGCCTGTGCGCACCGTGCCCCAAGTGGAGGCCCCTGGGCGGCAGAGGCCGTGGGAAGTGGAAGGGCAGCGGGAAGAACCTTAGCCTGAAGCAGACCAGTACCCGGACGAAGCGGTGCCGCCATATGTGGGCCCGGCCCCAACCCCAGTCCACACAGACGACCCGGAGGCGACGGTGCGGCGGCGGCACGGGCACGGTCGTAGGTACCGTGGTGGTGCTGGGCGGCACCGTGGTCGTGGTCGGCGGCACCGTCGTGGTGGTAGTCGTCGTCGTTGTTGTCGTCGTCGTCGGGGGCACGGTTGGCGCGTAGAGGTTGAACTCGTCGATCGACCACCAGTAGGTGTTGCTCTTGCCGGTCAGGTACACGAGCACGTACTGCGCGGTTTGCGACGGGAAGCTCACGACCTCAGACGGGCCGCTGCCGAAACACGTCGCGACGGTGGTCCAGGTGGTCCCGTTAGCCGAGACGTCGACCTGGTAGTCCCTTGCGTAGTCCGTCGGCGAGTTGGGTACTTGCATGTCAAGCTCGTCGAAGGTCTGCGGAGAACCCATGTTGACCTCGAAGTAGAGCCCGGGCCGCTGGGTCTCGTCGGTGGAAAAGCGCGTCGCCAAGTTACCGTCGAGGGCGTTTTGCGGCTTGTCCGCGGCGCTGGAGGGCGCGTTGGTGCTCGCCTGCCAGGCGCTCCTGTCGAGGGCATTGCCGGTCACGCCCGCAAAGCAGTTACCGCCAGTCGAGGCGGTGAGCAGGTTGAACTCGTCGATCGACCACCAGTAATTGCTCGTCCCGGTGAGCATCACGAGGACGTACTGCGCGGTCTGTTGGGGAAAGCTCACCACTTCGGGGGTACCCGTCCCGGTGCAGCTAGCCACTGTGGTCCAAGTCGTGCCGTTGTCGGAGACTTCCACCTCGTAGGCAGTGGCGAAGTCCTTGGGCGAGTTGGGTACCTGCATGTCAAGCTCGTCGAAGGTCTGCGGAGAGCCCATGTTGACCTCGAAGTAGAGCCCGGGCCGCTGGGTCTCGTCGGTGGAAAAGCGCGTCGCCAAGTTGCCGTCGATAGCGTTCGGAGCGGCATCAGTGCCCTTGGACGGCGCGTTGGTCGTCGCGAGCCAACCGCTCCGGTCGAGGGCTGTGCCCGTCGGCGCTGCCGAACAGTTGGTGCCGGGCAGAGCCGTTTGCGCCACGGCTGCCGGCACGACGCCCGCGTCCAGGTTGTTGAGCGTTGCCGGGGCCAGGAAGCCGGCGAGCGTAGCGAGCGAGGTCGTTGCCGCGACCGCCCCTACGAGCTGTTTCGCGCGGCCCCTCCATAGTCGAAGTGCCATCTGTCCTCCCCTTGTGCCTCTAGAGGGTTCGTACAAGTCCACAAGCTTGCCTAGGTCTGTTAGCCGGCGTTGATGAGCTTGTTATGGTTCGGTGAAGGGCCTTCGCCGCGCGCGGAGCCTGCCTGGGAGCTTGCCGCCAAGGCGGGTGGGTCGGGAAAATCCCTCGCCGGCGCGGAGCCTGAGCGTGGGGCTCCGGGGATAGCGGCGAGGTAGGCTGGGCCAGGTGCCCGGTCCGGAGCGCTTGGACATTGCTGCGGTGGACGCCGCCATCGCCGGCGGCCTCGCCTGGAGGCGCGAGGGAAATGAGCTGGTGAAGACCTGGTCGGGAAAGGACTTTGCCCAAGCCCTTGGCTATGTCAATAGGGTGGGTGAGCTTGCCGAGAGGGCCAATCACCACCCTGACATCGATATTCGCTGGGGTACCGTGACCCTCAGGCTCTCTACTCACTCTCTCGGTGGTCTCACGCAAGCCGACCTGGACCTAGCCGCTGAGATCGACCGCCTGGGCTGAGGTTCTTCCGAGCAGGCCGGGTGGACGACAAGACCGGCGACGTACGCCTGCGCGCCCGGCCGGGCACGACGACCGAGGTCGAGGTCATAGGGACCGAAAGCGGGGGAGGAGCTGGGGGCAACACGCGTGTGGTGCACAGCGGGGGAGGATCTGGCCCACACCATCGTCGTCGACGTGCCGAGCCCGCGCGGGTTGTTGCGCTCGCTTGCTACCTGGAACGGGGCACAACACGGCGTCTGGGACGATCGGCTGCGAGCTCTTCCATGGCCCTAGGCGGCTGCGCACGGCGTCGGGAGACATCAAGCTGAAGACGGCTCGGGCGCACGTGTCGGCCCAGACGGCTTCAGGCGACGTGCGCATGACCGAACTGCTCGACGGGTGCCAGCTACAGGCGGCTTCGGGGACCTCGAGGTCGAGAGCGCCGTACCGGGCCGGGCCAAGCTCCAGACGACGAGCGGCGGCGCGACCGTTGGCGTACCCGGGCGGACCGCCGTCGCCGTTGACGCCGAGAGCCTCACAGGAGACCTTTCCTCAGAGATCGAGCTCGACGCGAAAGGGCCGCCTGGCGAAACCGAGTGCGCCGGAGGACCTACCGGAACAGCCGACGAACGCTGGCTCGAGCTGAGCACCCGCACGGTTTCGGGCGACATGCTCATCAAGCGGGTGCCCTGACCCAACCGGCCATCGGGCCGGAGCTGGGGGCCGCAACCCGGGTAGGACAGGCTGTCGCCCTCGAGCACGCGACGAGGTGCTCTGGGTTGGGCACCAGGCCCACGCCGCCGGCTAACGCTAGCCCGCAGTTAACCCTGGCGCTTCAGACGGCCGGTCTTCTTGGCCCAACGCTCGGCGAAGCCGAACGCGATGAGCGAGAGCGGGACGAGGACCGCCCCGAAGATGGCCAAGGTGCCGATCAAGCCGGCCTCGCTGTCGAAGCCGGCGTGGTTGAGGAGCACATCACGGATGCCGCGCAACAAATAAGTGGCCGGCGAGACGTAGGAGGCCACCTGGAGCCAGTTGGGTAGGACGTTCACGCTGTAGTACACACCCGACACGAGCAGGACGAGCGCCTGCACCATGTACGACATCTGCTCGCCGCGTTCGGGGTAGAGCATGGGCAAGATGGCGGCCAGGATGCCGAGGCCGACGAGGCTGGCGCTCCCAACTATGACGATGACCGCAGCGGCGACCCAGTTGGCCCCCGCCAACTCGAGGTGGAAGAACGGGAGCGAGCAAGCCAGCACGAGCGAGGTCCGTACAAAAGCGTGCAGCACGCCGAAGACCGACATGCCAACCAGGTGCACCACACGGGGTACGGGTGACATTAAGGTGTGCTCGATCGTCCCCTCCCAGCGTTCCCACATGATCGTGAGGCTCATGTCTTCGAGCACGGCCGAGAGGTACGCCCACACGAGCGTGCCGATCAGCAAGAACATCGTGAGGCGCGGCTGCTCGGCGTGGCTCACCGCTCCGCTTTTGGCCGCCTCGTTGGCTATGAACGTGATCGACAAGGTGTTGACGAGCCCGTAGAGCAGCCAAACCACCTCCCACGCCCAGAAGCGCTTCCAGAGGTTGGCCTGACGCTCGAAGAAAGCCCATCCAAGAGCCACCCGCCGGGGTTGGCGGGTCAGCTGCACTGCCGCGATTGTCATTACCCTGCCTCCTCCTCCTCGTCCTCTTCGATGCTGCGCCCGGTTAGCTCTATGAACACGTCCTCCATGCCGACCTCGTCGAGAGGGCGGCCGGCGGCCACCATCTTGCGGAGCTCAACCGGAGTCCCCTCGGCAACGAGCTTCCCGGCCGAAAGGAACCCCACGCGATCGCACAATTGTTCAGCTTCGGACATGTCGTGGGTCGTGAGCAGGATCGTCACACCCCGGTCACGACGGGCCTCGGCCACAAAGGACTGCACCTCGCGCTTGCTCCGCGGGTCGAGCCCGGTGGTTGGCTCATCGAGCAGGAGCAGCCGAGGCGCGCTCAGGAACGCCCGTGCGACTGCCACCTTCTGCTGCTGGCCGCGCGAGAGGTGCAGCATCGGCTCACGGGCGTGCTCCCCGTCGAGGCCGAGGCGCTCCAAGATGGCCACGCTGGCGCGGCGCACTTCGGGCCCGGAGAGACCGTACACGCGCCCGAAAAATTGCAGGTTCTCCATGGCCGACATGGGCTTGAAGAACGACGGGTCCACCGAGACGCGGTTGAGCAGGGGCCGTACTGAGGCGGCCTCCTTCACCGCGTCGTAGCCGAAGACCCTCACCGACCCCTCGTCGGGCAACAGGAGCGTCGAGAGGATGCGGACGAGGGTGGACTTGCCTGAACCGTTGGCCCCGAGGACGCCATAGATCTCGCCCGGGTGCACGTTGAAAGACACGCCGGCCAACGCCGCTCGGGCCCGACGCTGACGCCGCCAGCCCCCGCGCGAGCGTCGTGGCGCCTTCACCTTGAAGGCCTTGGTCAGTTCTTCGACTTCGAGCGGCAGGGGCTGCCGCTCGCCCGCAGTGTTCACTTCTCCTCTCCTTGCGCGACTCGAAAACAGGTGACGGTGCTGGTTGTGACTGGGCCCCGCGGCGCCGCCCGCCGGCGCCGGGACACCTAACGGAGGAAGAAGGACGCCACGACCGAGATCCTACTGGCTGGGCCCGCTCTGGCACGACCGATTTCCCCGCGCTCGGCTCTGGGGCAGGGCCACCCTGGCAACCATCCCTCACGCGGGCGACGCGAAGCCCAAGCGAGAGCGCTTCCGAGGCGACGGACCACGGAAAGGCTCCCTCCTGGACCGAGCGCCCAGGGGCTGGACCGCCCCCGACTGGACGGGATTAGCTTTGGCCATCCTCTTAGCTCATGACGCGCCCTGCGTATTTGGCCCAAGGTAGACAGAAGTAGACGAAGCCGCCAGAAGTTGCTCCCAGTTATCCCCCAATTTTGGCGCCTTGGCCTTACCTTACCCGGAGTGCTGCTGTCGACTGCGTCCCGTTTAGCTCCCTGGTTTGGCTGGTAGGGCCACGACCGGTTCTCCGGCGCCTGGGGTTCAAACGTTTGTCGATATCAGCTGGCCGCCGCTTGACCATCCGTAGCTTTCAAGCAAGACCGGTCCCGTGCTTGGCTCTTCTCCAGGTACTTGAGCACGCCTCAGGAGGTAAGGAAAGTGGTCTCTTCCAAGCTGCTCGCCGCCAGAGCGCTGGCCGTCATCAGCCTAGGTTTCGCCCCTCTCTCCCTCGGCCCCGCCAGCGCCCAGGCCACGGGCTTGCTGGGTACCCACGAGAGCTCTGTCAACTCCCCGAGGCGCGGGGGGACCCTCACGCTCCTCGGCCAGAGCGACATCTTCAACCTCGACACGGTCAGCGCCTACTACACGGTCAGCAGCTTGCTCGAACGAATGTTCACCCGCCAGCTGTTCGGCTATCCAGATGCCTCGAACTTCATGGCCGAGCTCAAGGTGACGCCCGACGTGGCCACTGAGATCCCTACGACGGCCAACGGGGGCATAACGGCTGGCGGCAAGACCTACACGATCCACATAAAGAAGGGCGTGATGTGGGACACCAACCCGCCGAGACAGGTCACCGCGGACGATTTCGTGCGTGAGTTCAAGATGCTCTGTAACCCGGCGTCCCCCGTCGGCGCCCCCGGCTACTACGAGACCACGATCGTCGGCATGGCCTCGTACTGCAAGGGCTTCTCCAAGGTGAAAGACACGGTGGCAGCCATCGACTCCTACGAGGAGCACACGCCCTTGCCAGGCGTGAGCGCGCCCGACCCGATGACGCTCGTGTTCCACCTCACCGAGCCCTCGTCTGACTTCTTGAACATCCTGACGCTCGGGTTCGCCTCCGCCCGGCCCGTCGAGTACCAGAAGTACCTCCCCGACAGCCCCCAGTTCCGCCAGCACACGATCTCAGACGGGCCTTACCAGATCGTCAAGTACTCGCCGGGCAAAGGGTTCGTCCTCGACCGCAACCCCGCTTGGAACCCGAAGACCGATTCGCTCCGCCACGCCTATGTCGACAAGATCGTCGTCACCGAGGGCTTGACGGCAGAAAGCGTGCAGGAACAGCTCCAGGCGGGAACTGGGGACATGGAGTGGGACGTCGGGCCCCCCACCCAGGACCTCCCCGGCCTCTACAAAAACCCCAACTTGGTGATCGGCCCTTCCGGGCCTTATTACATAAGCCTCAATGTGTACCTCGCCCTCAACCAGTACGCGGGGCCGTTCACCAACAAGCTCGTGCGCGAGGCCGCGGCGTACGCAGTGGACAAGAACGCGATCGTGCAAGTCGAAGGCGGCCCGAAAATAGCTGCCGTCGCGAACCAGCCTATATTGCCTGGCAATGTCGGCTACATACCCGGTTACAACCCTTACCCCGACAACAAGGGCAACGGCGACCCGGCTAAGTCCAAGGCGCTCTTGAAGCAGGCCGGTTACTCAAAGGGCGTCACGATCAAGCTGCTCTATTCGACTACGCAGCCCATGCCCAGGGTCGCCGTCTCGCTCCAGTCGAGCCTCGAGGCGGGCGGTTTCAACGTCAAGCTGGTACCGGTCACGCAGGCGGCTTTCTATGGGAGCTACCTCGAGAACCCGTCCACAGCCAAGCGCGATGTGTGGGACATCGCTCCGCCTGGGTGGATCCCTGACTGGATGGGCGACAATGGCAGGGCCACCCTGGAGCCGCTGTTCACCGACCCCGGTCCTGGGAGCAACGACTTCGGTGGCTACAACAGCCCGAAGACAAACTCGCTCATCAACAAGGCACTGGCTGCGCCGACGCTGAGCAAGAGCGCGGCCCTCTGGTCTGAAGCAGAGCGCAACATCTTGGCTGACGTCGGCGCCATCCCGGTCGAGTACCAGAAATGGCCCGTGTTCCACTCCTCCGCCGTCCACGGCTGCACGTTTTGGTGGTGGGGCCTCAACTGCGACCCCACCAACGTCTGGCTCTCATGACTTCGCCCGTGACAATTAGCGTGACAATCGACAGGTGAGCCTGCTAGAGGTCCGCCACCTCGCGGTCAGCTTCCCCACGCCGGACGGTTTGGTCGAAGCCGTCCGGGGCGTCTCGTTCTCGGTCGAAGAGGGGAAGACGCTTGGCCTCGTCGGTGAGTCGGGCTCGGGGAAGAGCGTCACCTGTATGGCTGTCATGGGCTTGGTCCAGGGCGCGCGGGTCACGGGCCAGGCCGTTTTTGCCGGACGGGACGTGCTGGCCATGAGCGAGGGCCAGCGTCGGCGCCTGCGCGGAGCGGAGGTCAGCATGATCTTCCAGGACCCGCTCTCCTCGCTCCACCCGCTCTACAAGGTGGGATGGCAGATCGCCGAGGCGGTCCGCGCTCACGAGCGGGTCTCGGCCCAGGTGGCTAAGTCGCGCGCGGTCGAACTGCTCAGCCAGGTCGGTGTTCCGAGCCCGGCAAAGCGAGCCGACGAGTACCCGTACCAGTTCTCCGGTGGCATGCGCCAGCGGGCGATGATAGCCATGGCGCTCGCTCTACGGCCCAAGCTCCTGATCGCCGACGAGCCGACCACCGCCCTCGATGTGACCGTGCAAGCCCAGATCGTCGAGCTGATCAAACGCCTTCAGGCAGAACTGGGCATGGCCGTCATCATGGTGACCCACGACCTTGGCATCGTTGCGGGGATGGCCGACGAGGTGGCCGTCATGTACGCTGGCAAGGTCGTCGAGCGAGCTGCTCGCCGGACGCTCTACTACTCGCCGGCCCATCCCTATACCAAAGGCCTTCTGGCCTCATTGCCTGCGCGCTCACGAGGGCAGGGCCGGCTCCCTCAGATCCCCGGGCAGCCCCCAAGCCTCATCTCGTTGCCCTCTGGGTGCAGTTTCTACCCACGCTGCCCGGTGGCCATCGAGCGGTGCCGGCAAGACGAGCCTCCGCTAGAGGCAATTAGCACTAGGCACGAGCCGAGCAGCCCGGACGAGCTAAGTGGGCTGGGTCAGCAAAAAGCTGCCTGCTGGCTAGCGCAACCTGGTGCGCCTGGGAACGGCGCCAGCGGGTTGCAACGGCAGAGCGCGTACGTGCGGAGCGCGAGACGCAGTGACATAAACGACCACGACGCTCCCGAAGTACTGCTCCGCCTAGAGGGGCTCGTGAAGCACTTTGTCGCCGGCCGCCAACAACTCGGTGCGCGCCGGGTGGTGCATGCCGTAGACGGCGTCACCCTCAGCCTGTCACGGGGCGAGACCCTAGGGCTTGTTGGCGAATCCGGGTGCGGTAAATCCTCGCTCGCCCGCTGCGCCACGCGCCTCGTGGACGTGACGGCTGGGACCGTGAGCTTCGAAGGGCGCGACATAACACGTGCAAGCCAGCGAGAGCTGCGCCCCGTGCGCCGGCGCCTGCAGATGATCTTTCAAGACCCCGCTGGTTCCCTGAACTCCCGCCGGCGAGTAGGTTCGCTCATCTCGGACGCGCTCGTCATCCACAACATCGGCGACAGGGCCTCCCGGCGCCAGCGGGCGCAGGAGCTTATGGAGCTAGTCGGCTTGAACCCCGAGCACTACAACCGTTTCCCGGCCGAGTTCTCGGGAGGCCAGCGCCAGCGCATAGGCGTTGCGCGCGCCCTCGCAACGCAGCCCTCTGTCCTCGTCTGCGACGAGCCGGTCTCGGCCCTCGACGTGTCCGTGCAGGCTCAAGTCATCAACCTCTTCAAAGATCTCCAAGAGCAGTTCCAGCTCACCTACCTCTTCATCGCCCACGACCTCGCGGTCGTGGAGCACATGAGCGACCGCATCGCCGTCATGTACCTGGGCAAGGTGGTCGAGGTCGGCCCCGCCGAGGAGGTGACCGGTAGGCCCCGCCACCCCTACACCGAGGCCCTTCTTTCGGCGGTGCCCGTGCCCGACCCCGACCTCGAAGACCGCCGCCGGCGTTCCCCCCTGAAAGGAGAACCCCCTTCGCCACTTTCACCCCCTCAGGGCTGCCGGTTTGCCCCCCGCTGCCCCCGGGCGACCGAACTTTGCCGCGTGGAAGAACCTTCGCTCCGGAGCGTTTTTGGCGACGGCCCGGCCCATCGAGTTGCCTGCCACTTCCCGCTAGCTAGCCTGGAAGGGGGCTACGGCCAAGCCGAGGAGGCCTCCTGTGCCGAGTTCTGAGGCCCCTGCTGTGACCCCGGTGCCGACAAAAGCGCCATCGCCGGGCGGGCCGAAAGCCGTGCCCGGGCCACGCCCGATCGAGGGCCGCAGCCCCTGGGCGCTTGCCTGGGAACGCCTCCGGCACGACCGAGTCGCCATCGGGTCGGCGCTCGTCATCGTTCTAGTTGCCCTAATGGCCATCTGCGCACCCCTGATCGCGCTGGCGACCGGGCACGGGCCTGACAAGACCTTCCCCTTGACCGGTCTCACGCCCGCCGGTCTGCCCCGCCCGCCGAGCGCCACTTTCCTGCTCGGGACCGACGACCTCGGGCGGGACCTGCTCGTGCGAGTGGCCTACGGAGCCCAGATATCCCTCCTTGTGGGCGTCGCGGCCACCGGTCTCGCGGTCGCGATCGGCGTCGTCATCGGCCTCGTATCGGGCTATTTCGCCGGAGCGGTCGACTCGCTGCTGGCAAGAGTGATGGACATCGTGCTTTCTTTCCCCTTGCTCCTTTTTGCCATCGCTTTAGTCGTGATCGTCGGGCCGAGCCTGCTCGTCACCATCTTCGTGATCGCCTTTTTTTCCTGGGCACCCGTCGGCCGGGTGGTGAGGGGCCAGACTATGGCGCTCAAGGAAAGGGAGTTCGTCGAAGCAGCCCGCGCCCTCGGGGCACGGGCTTCGCGAGTGATGTTCGTCGAGATCTTGCCCAACATCACCGCTCCCATCCTCGTCTACGCCACCTTGTTGGTACCCGCCTCGATCGCCTTCGAAGCGACACTTTCGTTCCTCGGCCTCGGGATCGTCCCGCCCACGCCCGACTGGGGGAGCATGCTCGCCGAGGCGGTCGGCTACTACCAAGTCGCTTGGTGGTTCCTCGTGTTCCCAGGTGGTGCGCTCGTGGCCACCACGCTCGCTTTCAACCTCTTGGGCGACGCCGTGCGCGACGCCCTCGACCCCCGGGCGGGGGCGATCTTCGGCGTGCGCGTCGAGGCCGGGGCAAAGGAGGCATAAGAAGTGGCGTTCACCCGCTTTTTCGTGAGAAGGATCCTCCAAGGAGCCATCGTCCTTTTCGTGATCAGCGTGGTCGTGTTCGTCATGTACTTCGTGGCGCCCCACAACGTGGCTCGCTTGATAGCCGGCCGCCAAGCGACGCCCGCGACGGTCGCGGACGTGGCCCGGCGCCTCGGGCTCAACCGCCCGGTGATAGACCAGTACTGGCACTGGCTATGGGGTCTCCTGCACGGTAACCTCGGTTATTCCTTTTACAGTTCAGAACCTGTCACCTCCCTCATCGCCTCGCGTGCCCCTGTCACCATCTCGCTCGCGGTCGGCGCAGCTATTATCTGGCTCCTGATAGGCGTGGGCGCTGGGACGCTGGCCGCCCGCCGGCCCCGCTCGCTCGCCGACCGGGCTTTGACTGCCGCGGCGCTCGTCTTTTACTCTATGCCCGCTTTCTTGCTCGGGCTGCTCCTGCTTTTCCTCCTATTTTTCAAGCTCCGCTTGGCCGGAGTGGACTTGTTCCCGGGCAGCGGTTATGTGGGGCTCAGCACCAACCCCGCCAGCTGGGCCTGGCACCTCATCCTGCCGTGGGTGAGCCTTGCCCTTGTCACGGCCACGACCTACGAACGCCTGACCCGGGGCGCCCTCCTCGACGTCCTCGGCGAGGACTACATCCGCACCGCCCGGGCCAAGGGCCTTTCTGAACGGCGTGTCGTTTACGTGCACGGCCTACGCAGCGCGCTCGCCCCGGTGACCACCCAGTTCGGCATCGACCTCGGGACGCTGCTCGGGGGAGCCATAGTGGTGGAAAATGTGTTCGGCCTACCTGGTCTCGGGGCGCTGGCCGTGTCGTCGGTAACCAACGAGGACCTGCCCGTGATAATCGGGCTCGTAATGCTGGCATCGGCGTTTTTGGTGGCGGCGAATATTGTCGTAGACGCCATTTACGCCCTATTGGACCCGAGGGTGAGGGCACATTGAAGACGGCAACGCCACAATGGCCGTTTATATCGGCCGACGGCACGACGGGTGGGTTTGTACGTACGGGTGGGGAAAACGAGGGCGTCTATGCTGGGCCGCTCGACGGCCAACCAGGTCGCCTGGACTGCGCGCCACCGACCGCTCCACCCTCCCTCGACGCCGCTGGCCGACGTCTCTTGCTCGCCCACGAACGCGAGGCCAGTTCGACGCGTATATCGGTGGCGCGCCTCGACCGGCCCCGCCAAGCTCCCGTGCCGCTTTGCGACATCCCGGGTTCGGTGCAGCAGCTGCTCTGGGACGAGCCCCGCGCTAGGGTGCTCGCCGTCGTGGCCGAGCCGGGGGCCGACACGGCGTCGCTCACCTCGGGCCGGCGCCGTCCCGGTGCCCAGGCCGACCCCGAGGTCGACCGAGGAGACGAGGGTGGCCAGAAGCTCTGGGCGGTCCCCCTGGCCACGGGGCGCCCTTCGCTCCTCAGCGCTTCCGGCCTGTGCCTGTGGGAGGTGGCCCTGAGCCCCGATGGGACGTTAGTGTGCGTGTGCTCGGACCAGCCCGGAGAAGCGGCTTGGTACTCGGCCTACATAGGCCGTTTCGACCCTGCCGAGGGGACCTGTCGACGCCTCTACACTCCCAGCTGGCAGGTGGCCTGGCCGGCGGTCAGCCCATCGAACGGCCGGGTCGCCTTCGTCGAAGGGTGGGCGAGCGACCGCGGGCTCGTCGCCGGCGAGGTCGTCGTGACCGGTCCGGACGGCCAGGTGGAACGCCGCATCGACGACCTTCCCATTGACGTGACCTGGCTCGCCTGGGGCCGGGACGGCCGGCTCTTCTTTGCCGGCTGGCAGGATCTCGGCACGGGCTGGGGCTACCTGGACCAAGCCGGCGGGCGCGACCTCCACTACGACGCGGCGGGCTTGCTGGGCTCGCGCTGGCGGCCCTCGCTCGCCCTTTCTTCCGAAGGAAAAACCCTCCTCGCCTGCAGGTCCGACGAGAAGACCCCTCCAGAAGTCGTGGTCCTGTGCCTGGGCCAGGAACGGCGGGCTTGGGCACAAACCGACGAGGATGTGCCGGACTTGTCCGTGATCGAAGGGTCGTGGGAGGGTGCCGGTGGACTGGATGTGCACGGCATCCTGCTCGTCCCCGCTGAGGGCCGGGCGGGGCTCGTGATGGTCGCCCACGGCGGCCCCACCCTGTCTTACCACCACGGCTTCGACGTTGCCCAGTCCAACCGTTTGGTAGTAGAAGGCTTTTCCGTGCTCCTGCCCAACCCGAGGGGAGGGGCGGGGCGAGGCCAAGCCTTCGCCCGGGGCAATTTCGGCGACCCCGGCGGAGCCGAACTGGACGACGTCCTCGCCGGTGCCCGCTGGTCCTACGGGACGGGCCTGGTACCGGCGGGCAAGCCGGCGGTCATGGGCTCCTCCTATGGCGGTTACCTCTCAGCCGTCGCCGCCTCCACTAGGGGCGAAGAAATTGCCGCCGCCGTCGTGCACGCCGGCATCTCCGATATCGCGAGCTGCCGCCACACAGCCAACAACGCACCCTTTTGGGACATCCTGCTCGGAGGTCCTCCCTACGACCCCAACGTACGCCAGCTGTACATAGAGCGCTCCCCCGTCTACTCGGCGCGGTCGCCAATCGCTCCGACCCTCGTGCTTCACGGCCAAGACGACACCTGCGTGCCGGTCGGACAGGCCCACGAACTGTTCGGGACGCTCTCGGCGCTCGGGGCCGAGACCGAGCTCACTACTTACCCCCGCGAGGGCCACCAGCTCGCCGAGGCCGAGCACCAGGCCGATTACTGGGCGCGGACTATCCGGTGGCTGACGGCTCACCTGGTCGTCTAAAGAACTCTCGGGGGGTCGCCCTCGGTGGTGGGGTACCCACAGTTGCCCGGGGTTAGGTCCCGAAAAGATCCTGCTATGGATCAGCGGAACTGCTCGAGGCAAGCCACCAACTCGGCGGGGTAGGCGAGGGCCGGCAGGTGCTCGTCCCCTCTGACCAGGACTTTCGCTGTCGGTCCGGTGTGTTTGGTGGGGTGGTGGTGAGGTGAGGTCGAGGTGGGCCGGGAAGGATTCGAACCTCCGTAGGCGTCAGCCGGCAGATTTACAGTCTGCTCCCTTTGTCCGCTCGGGCACCGACCCAGGGCTAAAGCTTCAGGACGACCAGAGTAGCCTGTCCTGCATGCCGACGTTTGACGTGGTGTCCCAGGTCGACATGCAGGAAGTTCGTAACGCCGTGGACCAGGCCCAACGCGAGCTCGCCACTCGCTTTGATTTCAAGGGTACGGAGTCGAGCATCGAGCTCGCCGGTCACGAACTGACGCTCCGTTCCGCCAGCGAGGACAGGCTAAAGGCGGTCATGCAGGTTCTCGAGGAGAAGCTTGTCCGGCGCAAGGTGTCCCTGAAGGCGCTGAGCCCCGGCAAAGTGGAGGAGGCTGCCAAGGGGAGCGTCCGCCAGGTCGTGACGCTACGAGCTGGGATCGGTGCCGACCAGGCGCGAGCTATCAACAGGTTCATCAAGGACCACGCGCCCAAGGGGGTGAGCTCGTCGACCCAGGGCGACCAGGTGAGGGTCAGCGCCAAAAAGCGCGACGACCTCCAAGCCACGATAGCGGCCTTGCGGGAGCACGACTTCGGGGTACCTCTGCAGTTTGAGAACTTCCGCGACTGACAGGGGCAGACAAGGGCCCGCGAGTGGCGGGCCCGCGGGGGTTACCCCCTAGTTGGAGAACTTCCGCGACTGACAGGGACCGGTGGGAGCGGCCTGGGCTATAGGCCCCGAGCCCACTCCCGGCCTCGCAGGCGGGCGATGCGCTCGGCGGTCGGTGGGTGGTCGCTGAACCAATTGGCAAAGCTGATGCGCCGGCCCTGTAGGGGGTTCACGATGTAGAGAGCCGCCATCTCGCGGGGGACGGGCATCGGTACCCTGCGGGCGGCCATGTCCAGCTTGGAAAGCGCCGAGGCTAGCGGTTCCCCGTCGCCGATCAGCCGGGCACCGGCGCGGTCGGCCTCGTACTCGCGGCTGCGCGAGAGCGCCAACTGCAGCAGGACGGCCGCCAGCGGGGCCAAGATCACCATGGCCAAGAGGCTGAACATGTTGTCGTCCTCACGGCGTCCTCCTCCGCCCACACCACCGAAGAACAGCCCGGTCCAAGCGGCCATGCGCGCCAGGAACGTAATCCCCATCGCGATCGCCGCCGCTACGGAGGAGATCAAGATGTCGCGGTTGCGGACGTGAGAAATCTCGTGCGCAAGCACCCCGCGGAGCTCGGACCAAGTGCAGATCTGAAGGATGCCTTGTGTCACGCACACGGCTGCGTGCTTGGGGTTGCGACCGGTAGCAAAGGCGTTCGGCTGTGCGGCCGGCGACACGTACAGGCGAGGCATCGGCAGGCCCGCGCGGGCAGTCAGGTCCCGCACGATCTCGTAGTACTGGGGCATTTGCGCTTCGGAGACCGGTACCGCTCTCGCCGCTGCTATCGCGACCTTGTCCGAGAACCAGTAGGACGCTCCGACGAACACGAGCCCGATTACCAGGCCAATGATCAGGCCCTGCTGGCCGAAGACGGCGCCGATGCCAAGGCACAGCCCCCCCAGCAGGCCCAAGAGGATGACGGTCTTTATGTTGTTGCGGTCCATGTCGGTCTGTTACCTCTCGTACAAGGGTACCCCGGCCAGATGAGAACACGCTGAAAGCCGGCTACTCGTAGTACCCCGAGTGGATGTAAAGGGCGGGGATACCTTCCTCACGGAACATCTCGACGTTGCGGAGGTCGTCCTCGACGCAAAGGACTGGGTCGAGATCATGGGAGCGGAGGGCCTGTACGGCCTGCTGCTTGAAGTTCCGAGCTGGCTGGTGGTCGCCCGGGCGCCGCAGGACGAGCAGGTCCCAGCGCAGGTCGTGGCGGGCCAGCCAGTCAAGCGTCCGGTCACGGATGCGGGCCGGCCGAGCGGAAAGCAGCACGATCTTCAGTTGAGGAGCGAGCAGCCCGAGGAGCGTCGCCACTTCGTCCACCAGCGGGTCGTCCTCGGAGGCGGCAAAGAAGGCCTCCCAGTCCGGGCGCGGCCCGCGCAGGAAGTGCTGGCGGGCGGCAGCGTCCGAAAGCACGCCGTCCAAGTCGAACACGACGGCTCTCCCTGTTCCCGGTTTGTCCCGCCAAGTCCAAAGCGAGCCGTCAACATGCTCTGAAGACGCCACGGCGCCACAATAAATGCCGATGGCGGTTGGCCTGGCCTCGTCGGTGTGACCGGCGCCTTCTTATGAGCGGCCCTCGTAGGCTCAGCCGCTTTAGGTGAGGGGCCCTCCGTCGGGGGACGGCGGCCTGGCGACCTGGGGGTCGAACCCCTGGGTGTCGAGGGGCCCCTCCGTCGGGGGACGGCGGCACGGTTCGAGCCGCAGGCTGGCGCCAGTTGCGGACGGGTAACCCTAACTGACGCCATGCCTGGTAATGACGCCGCTCGAGCCGGCAGCGCCTCTAGCCTTTATGGGCTGTGAGGGTCGGAGCCGGCGGACGCTCTCGCCGCCCAGACGACGGTCTCAGTGCCCCGGGCACGGTCATGCTGGTCGCCGGCGCCCTGGTGGTGGGCGTCCTGGTGGGCGGCGCCCTGACAGTCCTGGCCCGCAACCAAAACAGCAGCCACGCCGCCACGCAGACGACGGTGGCCTCGACGAGCACGACTAAGACGACGCTGCCTACGACCACGACGACGTCTAAGGCGCAGGCTGCCGCCGCCCTACTGGCTGGCGTGAAGATGGTGCCTCGCAACGGGACAACTCACCTTGCCCTCTCGACGGTCGTCAGCCTGAGCGCTCCCGTTGGCGCCAGGCTGGTAAGCGTCAGGGCTCGTCCAGTCTCCGGGGGCCCAGCCCTCGCCGGCGCCCTAGACGCTCAAGCGGGCACGTGGACCGCTACCGGCCATCTCCTCCCGAGCACCACTTACCTCGTGACCTACGAAGTGGAGGGGCCGGGGGGACTGGTCGCCTACGGTTCTTCTCGCTTCGTGACCGCGCCGCCCGCCGTCGTCGAGAGCGTAACCAGCCTCTTCCCGACGCCGGGGCTGGTCGTAGGGATCGGCCAGCCGATCGTTATCTACTTCAAACACCCGGTTGACACCTACGCCGCCCAGCAAGCAGTGCTCTCCCACCTTCACCTGGCTATGAGCAAGCCCGTGCCGGGAGGATGGCATTGGTTCAGCTCGGTCGAACTGCACTTCCGGCCGGCGCACTTCTGGCCCGTGGGCGAAAGAGTCGAGCTCACCGGCAACCTCGCTGGCTGGGACGTTGGCGGCGGTGCCTGGGGCGAGGGGTCCCTTGCCACCTCGTTCGTGATCGGGGCGAGCCACGTCACCGTGGTGGACGTCGCCGCTCACGACATGACCGTCTACGACAACGGGAAGGCCATATACAAATGGCCGATCAGTGCCGGCGCCCCCAACTGGCCTACCCAAAACGGCGTCCATATCGTCTTGGACCGCGAGTCAGAGGTCCGCATGGTGTCGTCGAGCGTCGGCATACCCGTCAACTCGCCAGGAGGCTACGACGAGGAGGTCTTCTGGGACGTTCACATCTCTTCGAGCGGTGAGTACGTGCACGCCGCCCCCTGGGACCTCCCCCAACAGGGGTACGTGAACATCTCCCACGGCTGCGTCAACCTGGCGCCCATGAGGGCTATGACGTTCTTCCGCTTCAGCCGGGCGGGCGACGTCGTGGAGGTCAGGGACAGTACTAGGGCCCCGGTGATGGGGGACCAGGGCGTCATGGACTGGTCCTTCCCGGCTTCGGTAGTGGCTTGGACGCCGGCCAAGGTTTCGCCGCTGAAGGCCACCGTCGCGGTTTCGCCTACTACCACCGCCCCGCCCCCGCCGGGCGCGCCCTATTCTCCGACAACCCTCTCGCCGGCGTGAATTGGCTGCTTACCTAGACAACGCCGCAACCGCTCCCTTGCGCGCGGTGGCATGGGAAGCCATGCGCCCTTGGCTCGACGGCTCGCGCTTTGGCAACCCCTCAGGTTCTCACCGCTTCGCTCGCGCCGCACGGGCCGCCATCGACGAGGCCCGTGACGTAGTGGCCGCCTACGTTGGCTCACGGCCGGGGGACGTGGTCTTCACGTCCGGGGGGACCGAAGCGGCCAACCTCGCTGTGCTGGGGAGGCTTCGCGCTCTACCAGGAGCGGTCGTCGTGAGCTCCATCGAGCACCACGCCGTGCTCCACGCCGCCCGCGCGGCTGAGCGCCAAGAGTTAGGAGAACTGCGCTTGGTACCGGTGGGCAAGGACGGCGTCATCGACCTCGACGCCTTCGCCCGCCTGTTGGACAGGTCCGTCAGCGTTGTGTCCGTCCAGCTGGTGAACAACGAGGTTGGCACCCTCCAGCCGCTGGAGGACGTTGTTCGCCTGGTGCGCCGGAGAGCTCCGAGCGCTGTCCTCCACACAGACGCTGTGCAAGCGGTGCCCTGGTACGACGTGGCCCGGTTGGCCCGGGGGGTGGACATGGTGAGCATAAGCGCGCACAAGTTCGGAGGGCCTCAAGGCGCGGGTGCCCTAGCCTTCAACCGTTCCGTTGCGCTGCAGCCGCAGCTTTGGGGAGGGCCGCAGGAGCGGGAGCGGCGCGCGGGCACCCACAACGTCGCTGGCATCGTGGGGATGGCAGCAGCGCTCCGCGAGGTCGCTGCCAACCGTGAGAGGGAGGCGGCCCACGTGCGCTCGCTTCGCGACAAGCTCTGTGCCGGCTTGTTGGACCGGGTGCCGGGCGCCGCCGAGACAGCCCCTGGGCAGGAAAAGGCCCCCGGCCACTGCCACCTGCTCATCGAAGGGGTAGAAAGCGAGGCGCTTCTTTTGTTGCTCGACGCCGGCGGCGTGGCTGCTTCTGCCGGCTCGGCCTGCGCGAGCGGGGCCATGGAGCCGAGCCACGTGCTCCTCGCCATGGGCTACTCCGAGCACGAAGCGATGGGCGCGCTCCGGCTGACCCTCGGGCACGCTTCGAGCGAAGCTGACGTTGCCCTGGCCCTCGAGGCGGTGCCGGCATGCGTGAGGAGGTTGAGGGGCTGTGGTGCCAATGCTCGGGTTTGAGGTGCCCTTCCCCCTCGCCGGCACCCGTGCCCGCTTTAGGCCCGCCGCGGTCCTTGTCACCCTCACCGGCCGTCTTACGCCCGGCCGCGCCCCCGCTGCTTCTCGCTTCGGGCCGGCCGGCACTCCCTTCAGCTGTATGACGCCCGCCGGTACTCCCCTCGGCGTCTCCCGGCCCGATCTTGGGCGTAAGGGGCGTTATCGGTCGCGTCTTTGGTCCTCGGAGCGTACAAAGCGCGACCAAAAGGACGGCCTATTCCCAGAAAGGACGCGATGAGGCTCCTCGTCGCTATGTCCGGGGGCGTGGACTCCTCCGTAGCAGCAGCGATCTTGCTCCGCGAGGGCCATGAGGTCGCCGGCGCCACCATGAAGCTTTGGGGCGGCCCCTCCGATACCGGCTGCTGCTCGGTCGCCGACGTCGAGGACGCGAGACGCGTCTGCCAGCAGCTCGGGATCGACCATCACGTGTTCAATTTCACAGCGGAGTTCGAGCGCGACGTGGTCGCCCCGTACGTGACGGCGCACCAGCGCGCGCTCACGCCAAACCCTTGCGTGGCTTGCAACTCCTACTTGAAGTTCGACCGTTTCTTGGAGCGCGCCTTGGCTGTGGGGTTCGACGCGATCGCGACCGGCCACCACGCACGAGTTGGTTACGCCGGCGGTGCCTGGAGGGTGTTGCGGGGCCGGGACCCGGCCAAGGACCAGTCCTATGTGCTCTACATGCTCGGCCAAGGCCAGCTGGCTCGCCTTCGGCTACCTATCGGAGAGCTCACCAAGGCTGAAGTTCGAGCCGTCGCCAGCGGGCTCGGTTTGCGCACTGCGGCCAAGGCCGACAGCCAGGACGTGTGCTTCATCTCCAAGGCAGCCGGGCGGGGGGAGTTCCTGCGTGAGAGGATAAGCCTCCACCCGGGCCGGCTCATCTCGAGCGCCGGCGAGGAACTAGGCGAAGTCGAGGCTCTCGAGCTCGTGACGGTGGGCCAGCGCCGGGGCCTCGGCCTGAGGGCTCCTAGCGCCCCTGAGCGCAGGTACGTGACCAGCGTTGACTTGGCAGCGCGCACGGCCACCCTCGGGACGATCGACGAAATGCTGGTGAGCTCGGTCCGTCTGCGAGACCTGCGCTGGTCGACCGGGCCCCCGGCGGTCGGCGAAGCCGTGCAGGTGCAGCTGTCGGCACATGGCCAGCCGGCCCCGGCCCGCTGGGTGGGCTTGGCTCGCGACGATGCCGACGACGCCGCCCACGGCCGCTCTGGCTGCTCCGCCGCCGCCCCAGACGCTGCTACCAGGAGCCCCGCCGGCGTTGGCCCTGACGCGCATGAGCCAACCGGAGACGAGCGCCTCTTGGCCGACGATGTCGGCGTTGTCGCCTTCGACCACCCAGTACGGCGCGTAGCACCGGGCCAGGCGGTCGTCGTCTACAGGGCCGGAGCGGAGGGGGACGACTATGTACTGGGCGGGGGGACGGCCCTCTAGGCAGCCCAGGCCTAGGCCACGGTATGCAGCGCTAGCCACGCTGTGTGCTGGCCGGGGTGGCCGCGCTCTGGCCTGTTACCTATGCCGAGCCTGAAAGACCCTGGCGCCGGAAGGCGTGATGCCGGTAGCCGGCGCTCTTGCCGCTTCATGCAAGAGGGCCGGCGAGCGGCCTCGGCCTGGGCCTAGCGCGCTCTTGGCCGGAGGGAGGCTAGCTAGGCTGTCGTACCCCCTCGCTAGCCTTGTCATATATGGCTGAGAGCCCCACCGACGAGGGCCTGATCGTCGCCGGCGGCTGGGGCGCGACGAGCCCTGGTGGGAGCCCGAGCCCTGCGGCCTCTGGCGACGACCCGGCCAAGCGCGCCGAAGAGCTGCGCAGGCTCATCGCTTACCACAACCATCGCTACTTCGACCTCGACGACCCCGAGATCACCGATGCCGAGTTCGACGAGCTCGTAGCTGAGCTAAGTGCCATCGAGCAAGAGCACCCCGAGCTGGTGACCGAGAGCTCTCCGACCCAGACCGTGGGCGGCTCGGCTACGGAGCTCTTTGCCGAGGTCCGCCACCGCACGCCGATGATGTCGCTCGACAAGACCACGACTTACGACGAGCTGCTCGCCTGGGGTAGACGGATGGAGCGCTACATAAGCGGGCCCGTGGCGTTCGTATGCGAGCTCAAGCTGGACGGCCTGGCCATGTCCTTGCTTTACGAGGGGGGCAGGTTGACCCGTGCTGCCACGCGAGGCAACGGAGAGGTGGGCGAGGACGTCACGGCCAACGTGACGACGCTCAGGGCCGTACCTAAGCAGCTCCCCGCCGGCGCGGCCGAGGTATTGGAGGTCCGGGGCGAGATTTACATGACGGTGAGCGCCTTTGAGGAGCTCAACCGCCAGCAGGCGGAGTCTGGTGGGCGAAGGTTCATCAACCCTAGAAACGCGGCAGCTGGCTCTTTGCGCCAAAAGGACCCGCTCGTCACTGCCACGAGGGACTTGTCCTTTTGCGCCTATCAGCTAGGCGACGTCGTCGGCGGCCCAGCGTTCGAGTACCACCACGAGACCATGGAGTGGCTACGCCGGCTCGGCTTCCCCGTTAGCGAGCACACCGAGACGGTTGCCAGCTTGGAGGAGGTCGACCGCTACTGCCGCAAATGGGCCGAGAGGCGCCACAGCATAGACTTCGAGATCGACGGGGTCGTGGTCAAGGTGGACAACCTCGCTCAGAGGCGCGAGCTTGGTGCTACTTCGCACGCACCGAGGTGGGCGATCGCGTACAAATTTCCGCCCGAAGAAAAGACCACGCTTCTGCGAGACATCATGGTGTCTATAGGGCGGACCGGCAAGGCGACCCCTTTTGCCGTCCTTGAGCCGGTGTTGGTCGGGGGCGCCAAAGTAAGCCTCGCCACGTTGCACAACGAGGACCAGGTGAGGATAAAGGACGTGCGGCCGGGCGACACGGTGGTGGTGCGCCGCGCTGGCGACGTCATACCCGAGGTGAGAGGCCCCGTGCTGTCACTGAGGCCCCCCGGGCTGGCCCCGTGGGCCTTTCCCAAGGCGTGCCCCATATGCGGCTCGCCCCTCCAGCGCCTCGATGGCGAGGCGGACACTTACTGTATAAACGTAGACTGCCCCGGCCAGCAGGTCCAACGCATAGCGCATTTCGCTTCCCGGGGCGCGATGGACATAGAGGGCCTCGGCGAGCGCACGGTGGCCCTGTTCACAAAGGAGGGCCTCCTGTCGGACGTGGCGGACATCTACTCGCTCGATTTCGATAGGGTGAGGAAACTCGAGGGCTTCGGGGAGCTTTCAGTCGCGAACTTGGCCGCTGCCATCGAAGCGTCCAAGTCACGCCCGCTTGCCAACCTGCTTTTCGCTCTTTCGATAAGGCACCTTGGTGCCAACACCAGCCAACTGCTCGCGCGTGCCTTCGGGCACTTCGACCGGATAATCGCAGCTTCGGAGGAGGAGATCGCCCGCGTGGAGGGCATCGGGCCGGTGATCGCGGCGAGCGTGAAGAGGTTCGTGGACTTACCTCGCAACCGTGAGGTAATTGAGCGGCTCCGTTCTGCTGGGCTGAATTTCGAAGGCCCGAAGCAGCCGTCCTTGCGCCAGACGCTGGCCGGCAAGTCGGTCGTTGTCACTGGCACGCTTGCGCGCTGGTCGCGCGAAGACGCCGAAGCGGCCATCAAGGCTAGAGGGGGCAAGGCCCCAGGTAGTGTTTCGAGGAACACTACCGCCCTGGTGGTCGGAGCAGATCCCGGTAGCGCAAAGCTTTCTAAGGCGACCGAGCTCGGAGTCCCGGTGCTCGACGAGGCAGGTTTTGAGCGCCTTCTAGAAACGGGGGAGCTGTCTTGAGCTGCTGTGGCTGCTGGGCTTTTAGCCGGTTGCGACGAGGTAACGAGCGAGGGTGCTAAGGGCTATTTCGACCATTGTGCACACAGTTTGGCGTGCCTGCCAACGAAGGGCACACCTTGGAGGCATAGGCACATGCACGTACCCATGAGACGCGGTTTTTGTCTCCGCCGTCTCTGCTTGGCTTTTGTCACTGGAGCCTGCTTGGTCGCTCTCGGTGCGGGGGCAGTGAGCGTGGCGCAAAGCGCGTTCAGCGTATGGGCAGAGCCGTACGCCACTTACGCGCCGGTGTACAGGTTCATCCTCTCTGCCAAGCGGTCGGTGGACGTCGTCATGTACGAGTTGAGCGACTGGACGGCAGAGCGCGACCTCGCAGCTGACGCGGCCCGCGGTGCCGACGTGCGCGTGCTGCTAGACAGCGCCTATCACGGCGGCTCGTACAACCGGCCAGCCGCGTCCTACTTGCAGGGGGCCGGCGTGCACGTCAAATGGGCGCCGCCTTCGGTGATAGTCCACGAGAAGGCAATCGTGGTGGACGACCGGGCCGCCCTCGTCATGACGGGCAACCTGACCAGTCTCTACTATCCGACCTCGGCTGACTTCGTCGTGGAAGACACCAAGGCTCCTGACGTGGCGACGATCGTGCGCGCCTTCGACGACGACTGGGGAGGGGATCTCGCCGGCAGCCCTTACGCCGTGCCGGTGCACGGCCAAGAAGGTGACCTCGTTTTCTCGCCCGGTTCTGACCTAGATCCGCGAGTTACACCAGAGTAAGTAATGTAAGGCCCTCCGCCGAGCCGGCGTCACGGAGTTTTCGCGTCTTCAGGCTCGACTCAGAGGACGTCGAACTGCTCTCGGAGCGTGCTCGACGAGAGGGTGAGGTTCTTGTAATTCACGCTGCCGGTCGCAGTCGGCGGGTAACGGGCGACCGGGTGCTGCCCCGGAGTTTACGGGCTTATGGTGGCGAGGAGAAGGTCGAGCCTGTGCCAAACCCAGGCAAACGGGCCCTTGGCGTCCTCGGGTGAGGGGTGGACCACGATGTCCCCGGCGTGGCGGGTCACACGTGCCGGGACGGAGATTAGCTCCCGGCGGAGGCGCTTGCCGTGCGCTCGCCCACCCTTTCGGCGGTCGTCGCCTGTCAGGGCTTGCAACCAGGCCGAAATGTTGAGGCCCATAAACGCAGCCCAGGTCCAAAGAGAGTTCACCGCCTCGTAGCCAGATGGCATGTGCCTGAGCGCGAGGCCGAGCTTTGAGTCCTTGATGCGCTCCTCCACCAGGGCACGCTGGCGGAACCAGGCCTCGATGTCGCAGATGTCCCAAGCAAGGTTCGTGATGATGAAGCTGTAGGCGTAGACAGGGACAACTTCGCCAGCCTCGAAAAGGGCGAGCTGCTCGGGGTCGATCGTGCGCCTCCGGCGGCTGCGGGCGTCACGGGAGACGTCTTCTGGGTTGAGCTTCACCCGTCGGCAGACCGTGCGCGTGCCAGGAGGCCAGCCGGCGGGCACGTAGTCGCACTCGGCCACTTCTGCCTCCATGCCAATGGCTTTTCGCCAACCGCCTCCTGGGACCTTCCTCACCGAGCGCCAGACGGGGTCGGTACGCTTGACAGCTATGGCGAAGTCAGCGCCGTTGGCCAAGGCAGCGTAGGCGACGGCTCGGTCGAAAAAGCCAGAGTCCCCGCGCACTATAGGGCGGCCGAGACCTCCCGGCAGCGCAGTGACAGAGCGGGCAATCAGCTCGGGCGCCTGCGGGCGGGGGTCGCTCTTGCCCGAGCCGTGCTCTGCCGCCAGCACCCAGCCGGCCTCCGCCCACACGGCCGGGTGCGGCCGGTAGCAGCGCTGGCCGGCATAGTTGTAGGCACTTCCCTGTTTCTTTGGGCCGTAGACTTCGACGTCGGTCGGGTCGAGGTCGATCGTCGGGCGCTGTGCCAGAAGCTCGTCTCGGCGAGCCTTCGACAACAGCGCGAAGGCCTTGGCGACGAGCACCGCGTTCGCCGCCTCGACACCTTGGCGTACCTCGGCAGAGAAACGCTTGCCGAGCCCGATCACCGTGGTCGACGCCGGCACGTCGGGCACGGCCCGCAGTTTTAGCCCGGCGGCATCTTTTCGTTGGTAGTCGAGGTCGATTAGGAAGTCCCCGCCCGAGAGCATCGTCTCTGCGAGCGACACCAACAACTCGCCCGTGCCCAAGCCGCGCCGGCGAGACTTTATAGGAGCGGACGCGGCGTCAATTGTGCGAGAGATACCGAGCAGCTCGTCGAGCTTTGAGACCAAGTGCAGGCCCGCTCTCGGGGTGACACGGCCGTCGGGAGCCCCGAGACGGACCCTCGGCGCGCGTTTTTGCTTCTTCTTCGCTTTTGCTATCCTTGTCACCAGACGGGTGCCTTTCGCTAGGGGCTTGGCCGTTCTGCTAACCGCCATTTTCCCAAGCGAGAGGCACCTTTGTCACGTATTTCGAACCTACGTTCGCGCGTCTACCCGCGGATGTAGGTCTGA
>Ga0209061_1002373_pt1 | contig 24313 bp, 24 predicted proteins | sample Coa_R1_10_FD_187157 | JGI IMG/M metagenome (GOLD analysis project Ga0209061, IMG submission 187157) | Surface soil microbial communities from Centralia Pennsylvania, which are recovering from an underground coalmine fire - Coalmine... | ecosystem: Environmental > Terrestrial > Soil >...
CGCGCCTGCCAGCCTGACCCAGCCGGCGGCTAGCCGCCCTAGTCGGCGCCTAGCCGCCCGCAATCCCGCCGATCCGCTTGCCAGCCGCCCGGCTGGCAAGCGGATCGGTTCTGCCATTGGCGCCTTTGGCCTGGATAGAGCATGCCGTTGGCGCCATTGGCAGACCGCGGCACGGGCGGCAGACCCCGGCACGGGCGGCGGACCGCGGCGCGCGGCGGCAGGCCGCCGCGCGCGGGCCGCGCTAGGCCGCCGGGGCGACCGCGAGCCAGAAGCGCAGGCCCAGGCCCGCGTCGCTGTGCTCGTGCCAGGGTCCGGCGGCGACCCCGGTCTCCGCGGCCCCTTCGCCCGGGCCGAACGATACCGCCAGCACCTCCCCGGCGATCATCTCCCGGTGCTCGGCAAGCGCCGCGGCCAGCTCAGGATCGTCCGCCGACCACCGCAGCGCGATCCGGTCGGTGACGTCGAGGCCGTCGTTCTTCCGCGCCTCCTGGATGAGCCTGACCACCTCGCGGGCCCATCCTTCGGCCCGCAGCTCCGGAGTCACCGCCAGGTCCAGCGCGACGGTCTCGGCGCCGGCGGTGGCGACACCCCAGCCCTGGAGCGGCGTCTGCGTCACGATCACGTCGTCCGGCGACAGTTCCACCGTGCCGAGCGACGGCACGGAAACGGACGCCGACCCCGACGCGACGGCGGACGCCAGCGCCGCCGGGTCCATGGCGCCGATCGCCGCGGCCACCGCCTGCGTCGACGCGCCGAACCGCCGCCCGAGCGACCGGAACTGCGGCTTGACCGTGTAGCTGACCAGCGAACCGCCCGCGGCGTCCAGCGGCTCGAGCGCGTGCACGTTCAGCTCCTCGGCCACCAGGTCCCGCAGGGCCGCGGGCATGGACGAGAACCCCGCCGCCCCGACCAGCGCCCGGGACAGCGGCTGCCTGGTCCGCACCGCGGCCGCCGACCGCGCCGACCGTCCCAGCTCGACCAGCCGCCGCGCCAGCGCCATCTGCGACGATAGCGTCTCGTCGATCAGCGCCGGATCGTGCGACGGCCACGACGCCAGGTGAACCGACTCCGGCGAATCGCCCGGCCGGAGCACGCCCCACACGTAGTCGGCGAGGAACGGCGTGATAGGCGCCATCAGCATGGTCAGGGTGACGAGCGCCTCGTGCAGGGTCGCGAACGCCGACGCGCCGTCCGGAGAGCCGGGGCCGTCCCAGAACCGGCGCCGGGACCGGCGCACGTACCAGTTCGACAGGTCGTCGATCAGCGACGCCAGCCGCCGCCCGGCCGCGGCCGTGTCGAATGCCTCCAGGGAGTCCGTCACGTCACGCACGCACGCGTGCAGCTCCGACAGCAGCCACCGGTCGAGCAGCGGCCGCCTGGCCGGCGGGGGCGCCGACCCGGCCGACTCCGGCGTCCACACGGAACCGGAAGGGCCGGCGGCGGACGCGTTCGCGTACAGCACCAGGAACGAGACCGTGTTCCAGTAGGTCAGCAGCACCTTGCGGACGATCTCGTCGAGCACCGAGGGCCCGATACGGCGCTGCCCCCACGGGGACCCGGACGCCGCGAAGAACCAGCGCACCGCGTCCGCGCCGTGGGAGTTCATCAGCCCCATCGGCTCCATCACGTTGCCGAGGTGCTTGGACATCTTGCGTCCCTGCTCGTCGACGACGTGCCCGAGGCATACCACGTTCTCGTACGAGGAACGGCCGAACACCAGCGTCCCCACCGCCATCAGCGAGTAGAACCAGCCGCGGGTCTGGTCGATCGCCTCGCAGATGAACTGCGCCGGATACGCCTGCCGGAACTCCTCGGCGTTCCGCAGCGGCGCCCCGTGCTGCGCGAACGGCATCGAGCCCGAGTCGAACCAGGCGTCGATCACCTCCGGCACGCGGCGCGCGTCGGCGCCGCACGACGGGCAGGGGAACGTCACCTCGTCCACGTACGGCCGGTGCGGGTCAAGCCCGGACAGGTCGCGCCCGGCGAGCCCGCTCAGCTCACCGAGGGAGCCCACGCAGGTAAGGTGCCCGGACGGGCACTCCCACAGCGGCAGCGGCGTGCCCCAGTAGCGGGTCCGGGACAGCGCCCAGTCCACGTTGTTGCGCAGCCACTCGCCGTACCGGCCGTTCTTGATCGTGACAGGCTGCCAGTTGGTCTTCTCGTTCTCCGCGAGCAGCGCTTCCTTGATCGCGGTGGTCCTGATGTACCAGGACGGCAGCGCGTAGTAGAGCAGCACGGTGTTGCACCGCCAGCAGTGCGGGTAACTGTGCGCGTGCACCTCGGACCGGAAGAGCAGCCCCCGCTCGGCCAGGTCCGCGATCAGCGGCTTGTCCGCGTCCTTGAAGAACATCCCGCCGACCAGCGGCAGCCCGTCCTCGAACCGCCCGTCGGGGCGGACCGGGTTCACCACCGGCAGCCCGTTGGCACGGGATGCCTCCATGTCGTCCGCGCCGAACGCGGGCGCCAGGTGAACCAGCCCGGTGCCGTCCTCCGTGGTCACGAAATCGCCCGCGACCACCCGGTGGGCGCGCGGGATATCGACCATCCCGAACGGACGGCGGTACTGCGCCCCGATCAGCTCCGTTCCCCGCACCGTGGCGAGCACGTGCCAGCCCTCGCCGAGCACCCGCGCGTACAGCGCTTCGGCCGTCACGACCTTGTCCCCGGTCGCCGCCTTGCGGGCGACGACGTACTCCACCTCCGGGTGGACCGCGACGGCGGTGTTGGACACCAGGGTCCACGGCGTCGTCGTCCACACCAGCAGGTCGGCGCCTTCCAGGTGGCGGCTGGCGCCCGCCGGGAGCCTGGTCAGCGGGAACCGCACGGTGACCGAGGGGTCGGCGACTTCCCGGTAGACGTCCGGCTGGCCCATCTCGTGGTCGGACAGCGCGGTGCCGCACCGGGGACAGTACGGGCTGATCCGGAAGTCACGGACCAGCAGGCCCTTGCCGAAGATGGTCTTCAGCGCCCACCAGACCGACTCCACGTACTCGGGGTCCATCGTGCGGTAGGCGTCGGACAGGTCGATCCAGTAGCCCATCCGCGTCGTCAGCGCGGAGAAGGCGTCCACGTGCCGCAGCACCGACTCCCGGCACCGGTCGTTGAACTCGGCGACGCCGTAGGCCTCGATGTCCTTCTTGCCGGACAGGCCGAGTTCCTTCTCCACCGCGACCTCGACCGGCAGCCCGTGGCAGTCCCAGCCTGCCTTGCGCTTGACGTGGAATCCCTGCATGGTCTTGAACCGGGGGAACACGTCCTTGAAGACACGGGCCTCGATGTGATGCACGCCCGGCATGCCGTTGGCGGTCGGCGGACCTTCGTAGAACGTCCAGCGCGGGCCGCCCTCGGTCTGCTTCAGCGAGGCCTCGAAGGTCCGGTTCCGGTTCCACCGGGCGAGCATCTCGTGCTCGATCGCGGGGAAGTCCGCGCGCGCCGGCAGCGCAGGCATGGGGCCGCCCGGCTTCCGTTCGGTGAACTCCGGCATCAGGTGTCCTCCAGCATTCGCGTCAGCTAAGCGGGAGGGACGAGGCACGCTCGCGCGCCGCCCCGCGGTACCACCCTCCTTGGCCGAAGGAGCCACCACCGTCCGTTCGGCCCACTCGAATTTGATCTTCGCCGGTTCTACTGAGCAGCCTTGCCGATGAGCAGGCAGCCGTTCTTCCGGCCGCTCCGGGGTGATCTGGTCCGTGGCGCACGCACCCGGGCTCGCACCGTCCCCGGGTCGCTCCGCGCAGCATTCCACGGCAGCTGTCCCCATCACCGCGCCTTCAGGATAGCAGTGTTTTCCCGCTCGCCTCCGGGCGCTTTCCGCCCGTGCCTTCCCTCGTCGCCCGGGGCTTCGCCCCCTCGCTCCCCGGCCCAGGCACCGGCGCGCCCTCCGGCTCGCGGGAGGATTCCGCCTACAGCGCAACGGTTCCGCTTTCGTTTGCAGGGGGGGCCGCGGGGTCGTATCCTTCACTGTCCGAATCTGACGATCGCAAAAGGGTGAGACCAGACATGACTGCTGCGCCGCACTCTGGTGCCGCCAGCCTTCCGGTCCGGCCGGGTGAGGACCCGTGGACCGACGCCGAACTGGACGAGGTGCGGTCGGAGCTCAAAGCCGAGGCGGCGACGCTGCGTCAGGAGATCGGCGAGGCGGAGTCGCAGATCGCGGCGCGCCTGGGGAACACGGTGGCCGAGGCCGGGGACGACGAGGCCGACGCGAGCAGCAAGCTGTTCGAGCGGGAGCACGAGCTGGCGCTCACCCACAACACGCGCGAGCTGCTCGACCAGACCGAGCACGCGCTCGCCCGGATCGATGCGGGAACATATGGAGTGTGCGAATCGTGCGGCAAGCCGATAGGGAAGGCGCGGCTCCTGGCGTTCCCGCGGGCGACCCTGTGCGTGGAATGCAAGCAGCGTCAGGAGCGCCGCTGAGCCAGGGAACCGGCGATCCGGCCGCGAGCGCCGCGGCGGGCCCCCGCGCTGCGGCCGCCCGCCGGCGGCGGATCGGCGTGCTCGTCGGCGTCGCCGCCTTCGTGCTGGCCGCCGACGCCATCACCAAGGCCCTGGCGGTCGCGCACCTGCGGCCGGAGGAGCCGGTGCACGTGCTGGGCAACGTGCTGATGCTCAACCTGCTGCGGAATCCGGGGGCGGCGTTCAGCGTCGGCACCGGGTACACGATCGTGTTCACCGCGATCGCCGTCGGCGTGGTGGTCTATATCATCCGCACCGCGCGGAAGCTGTACAGCCTCGGCTGGGCCGTCACCCTCGGGCTGCTGCTCGGCGGCGCGCTGGGCAACCTGGCCGACCGGATCTTCCGCGCTCCCGGCCTCTTCCGCGGCAACGTGGTGGACTGGATCGAGCTGACCCGCTACTGGCCGGTGTTCAACCTGGCCGACTCGGCGATCGTCTGCGGCGGCATCTTGACGGTGCTGCTCGCGATGAGCGGCTACCGCCTGGACGGGACCCGCGGCGACCGCCCGGCGCCCGCCGCGCCGGATCCGGCCTCCGCCCCGGGCGGGCCGGGTAAGCCGGCCGCGCCCGCGTCCGCCTCAGCCGACGCGGCGGACGCGGACCAGTGAGCCAGGGGGAGCGCCACGTCCAGATCCCGGAAGGACTGGACGGGGAGCGGCTTGACGCGGCGCTGGCCCGGATGTTCGGGCTGTCCCGCGCCCGCGCGGCGGAACTGATCGGGGCCGGCCAGGTCCTGCTCGACGGCCAGCCGGCCGCCAAGTCCGACCGGGTGCTGGCGGGCGCCCCGGTGTCGGTGACGCTGCCGCCGCCCCGGGACGCCGTGCCCGCCCCGGAGCCGGCGGGCGGCCTGAAGATCGTCTACGAGGACGACGACATCGCGGTGGTGGACAAGCCGCGCGGCGTCGCGGCGCATCCCGCGCCCGGCTGGACGGGGCCCACCGTGCTCGGCGGCCTGCTCGCCGCCGGGCATACGGTGGCCACCAGCGGGGCCGCCGAACGCCAGGGCATCGTGCACCGGCTGGACGCCAACACCACCGGGCTGATGGTGGTCGCCAAGAGCGAGCGCGCCTACAGCGTGCTCAAGCAGGCATTCCGCGAGCGCGCCGTGTCCAAGGCGTACCACGCTCTCGTCCAGGGGCATCCGGACCCGCTGCGCGGCACCATCGACGCGCCCATCGGGCGGCATCCGTCCGGCGACGGCCGGTTCGCGGTGGTCGCCGGCGGGCGGCCGAGCGTCACCCACTACGACACGCTTGAGGCGTTCCGGGCGGCCAGCCTGGTGAGCGTCGGCCTGGAGACCGGCCGCACCCACCAGATCCGGGTGCACATGGCCGCGCTGCGCCACCCGTGCTGCGGCGACCTGCTCTACGGCGCCGACCCCGTGCTCGCGGCGCACCTGGGGCTGACCAGGCAGTGGCTGCACGCGGTGCGGCTGTCCTTCGCGCATCCCGTCACCGGCCGCGAGGTCTCGCTCTGCAGCCCGTACCCGGACGACCTGCGGCACGCCCTGGATATCCTCCGCGCCGAAAGCTGACAAACCGGGCGGTCCCGAACTCGCCCGGCGCGCCCCCGCGCCAGCCTCACCCCGAACCGATAAGGTATGAATCACCGGGCTGGCGCGATGGCCGCGGCGAGGCGGAGGCAGGTGCGCCGCGAGTGGCGGCTCCGTGTCCGCGGCCAGGGCGTCAGCCGCCTTCCCCCGGTTTTCGTTGCAGGAACGCGCCGCCGGGCACACCGCGCGTGCGGCGCGAAGCGTGCCTGAGGAGGCGGTTGGGTTCATGACGGCATCCGCGGCGGCATCGAACGAGGACGGCGCCATCCCCCCGTTCGCCCACCTGCACGTCCACACCGAGTACTCGATGCTGGACGGCGCCGCCCGGCTGAAGGAGCTGTTCCAGGAGGTCAAGGCCAGGGGCATGACGCACGTGGCCATGACGGACCACGGCAACATGTTCGGCGCGGCCGAGTTCCACAAGCAGGCCACGGCGGCCGGGCTGACCCCCGTCATCGGGATCGAGGCCTACGTGGCCCCGGAAAGGCGGGACAATCCCAGCCGCATCCTCTGGGGCCAGCCGCACCAGAAAAAGGACGACGTCTCCGCCTCCGGCGCCTACCTGCACAAGACGATCTGGGCGCGGGACAAGGAGGGGCTGCACAACCTCTTCAAGCTGTCCAGCAGGTCCTACGCCGAAGGCTGGCTGGTCAAGTGGCCCCGGATGGACAAGGAGCTCATCGCCGAGCACGCGGCGGGCCTGATGGCCTCCACCGGCTGCCCTTCCGGTGAGGTGCAGACCCGCCTGCGGCTGGGCCAGGAAGAAGAGGCACTCAGGGCGGCGGCCGAGTGGCAGGACATCTTCGGCAAGGAGAACTACTTCCTCGAGCTGATGGACCACGGCCTCGACATCGAGACCCGGGTCCGCGACGGCCTGCTTGAGATCGGCCGTAAGCTGAACATCCCCCCGGTCGTCACCAACGACTCCCACTACACCAAGGAGCAGGACGCCCAGGCGCACGACCTGCTGCTGTGCATCCAGACCGGCAAGACCCTGGCCGACGCCGACCGGTTCAAGTTCGACGGCACCGGCTACTACATCAAGTCGCCGCAGGAGATGTACCGGATCAACAACAGCGACGTCTGGCAGCAGGGCTGCCGCAACTCGCAGCTGCTGGTCGCCGACCGGGTGGACATCACCGGGATGTTCGAGTTCAAGAACCTGATGCCCAGGTTCCCGATCCCGGAGGGGTACGAGTCCGAGGACCAGCTGTTCGCCGACGCGGTCTGGAAAGGCATGGCGCGCAGGTACCCCAACGGCTACGACGAGCAGCGCAGGCGCCAGGCCGAGTACGAGATCCAGATCATCTGCCAGATGGGCTTCCCCGCCTACTTCCTGGTTGTCGCGGACTTCATCAACTGGGCGAAGAACAACGGCGTCGCCGTGGGCCCGGGCCGTGGCTCGGCCGCGGGCAGCATCGTCGCCTACGCGATGGGCATCACCGACCTCGACCCGCTGGACCACGGACTGATCTTCGAGCGGTTCCTGAACCCCGAGCGGATCTCGATGCCGGACATCGACATCGACTTCGACGAACGCGGCCGGGCCGACGTGATCCGCTACGTCACCGGCAAGTGGGGGAGTGACAAGGTAGCGCAGATCATCACCTACGGCACGATCAAGGCCAAGGCCGCCATCAAGGACGCGACACGGGTGCTCGGCTTCCCCTACGCGCTCGGCGACCGGATCACCAAGGCGTTCCCGCCGGCGGTCATGGGCAAGGACATCCCGCTGTCCGGGATCTTCGACTCCCAGCACCCCCGGTATCACGAGGCCGGCGAGCTGCGCAACCTGTACGGCAGCGAGCCAGAGGTCAAGCAGGTCATCGACACCGCCAGGGGCATCGAGGGGCTGATCCGGCAGCCCGGCGTGCACGCCGCCGGGGTGATCATGTCCGCCGAGCCGCTGACCGACCACATCCCGGTGTGGACCAGGTACCCCGACCGCGCGGTGATCACGCAGTTCGACTATCCGACCTGCGAGAGCCTCGGGCTGCTCAAGATGGACTTCCTCGGCCTGCGGAACCTGACGATCATGTCCGACGCGGTCAAGGCCATCGAGCAGAACCGCGGCACCAAGATCGACCTGCTCAGCCTCCCCCTCGACGACAAGCCCACCTACGAGCTGCTCGCCCGCGGCGACACCCTCGGCGTGTTCCAGTTCGATAGCTCGGGCTACCGGACGCTGCTGCGGCTGATGAAGCCGGACAACTTCGAGGACATCTCCGCCCTCGGCGCGCTCTACCGTCCCGGCCCGATGGGCGTGGGCAGCCACACCAACTACGCGCTGCGCAAGAACGGGCAGCAGGAGATCACCCCGATCCACCCCGAGCTCGAGGAGCCGCTGCGGGAGATCCTCGAGCCCACCTACGGCCTGATCGTCTACCAGGAGCAGGTGCAGAAGGCGGCCCAGGTGCTGGCCGGCTACACCCTGGGACAAGCCGACCTGCTCAGAAGGGCGATGGGCAAGAAGAAGAAGGAGATCCTCGACAAGGAGTTCATCCCGTTCCAGAAGGGCTGCCGGGAGCGGGGCTACTCCGACGCGGCGATCCAGGCAGTGTGGGACGTGCTGGTCCCGTTCGCCGGCTACGCCTTCAACAAGGCCCACTCCGCCGCCTACGGCCTGGTCTCCTACTGGACCGCCTACCTGAAGGCGAACTACCCGGCCGAGTACATGGCGGCCGTGCTGACGAGCGTCGGCGACGACAAGGACAAGTCAGCGCTCTACCTGAGCGAATGCCGGCGGATGGGGGTGAAGGTCCTGCCCCCCGACGTCAACGCGAGCGCCGCGACGTTCACCGCGGTCGGCGCGGACATCCGGTTCGGCCTCGCGGCGATCCGCAACGTCGGCGCGAACGTCGTCGACGCGATCATCGCCGCCCGCACGTCCAAGGGCGACTTCACCAGCTTCGCCGACTTCCTGCGCAAGGTCCCCGCCGTCGTCTGCAACAAGCGGGTCATAGAAAGCCTGGTCAAGGCCGGCGCCTTCGACTCGTTCAACCATCCCCGCAAGGGCCTGCTGCTGATCCACGAGCAGGCGGTCGACTCCGTCATCGACATCAAGCGGAACGAGGCGATCGGGCAGGACTCGCTGTTCGGCGGGGACGCCGAGGCGGAGGCCGTGTTCGAGGTCGCGGTCCCGGACGCCGAGTGGGACAAGAAGACCCGGCTGAACTTCGAGCGGGAGATGCTCGGCCTGTACGTGTCCGACCACCCGCTGCTCGGCGTGGAGCACATCCTCGCCGCCGGCACCGACTGCTCGCTCGCCGAGCTGATGGCCGCCGCCGACGACGAGGACCGGCCGGCGCCCGCGCCCGGCGGCCGCGGCGAGGGCCAGATCGTCAAGGTCGGCGGGATCCTGTCCGGCGTGCAGCGCAAGGTGACCAAGCAGGGCAGCCAGTGGGCCACGGCCACGCTTGAGGACCTCGGGGGCGCCATCGAGGTGCTGTTCTTCCCGCAGACCTACCAGCTGTACGCGACCGCGATCGCCGAGGACGCGATCGTGATCGTCAAGGGCCGGGTAGACCGCCGCGACGACGTGCCCAAGCTCATCGCCATGGACATGACCGTCCCCGATCTCACCGTGGGTGACGACGCCCCTTTCGTGGTGTCGCTGCCGGTGGCCCGCTGCGTGCCGCCGGTGGTCGAGCAGCTCCGTGAGGTGCTGCGCACCCACCCGGGGCCGACCGAGGTGCACCTGAAGCTGCGCGGCAACCAGAAGACGACGGTGGTCCGCCTCGACGACAAGCTCCGCGTCACCGCGTCGCCGGCCTTGCACGCCGATCTCAAGCAGCTCCTCGGCCCTTCCTGCATCGCCAGCTAAGGAAATCGTCCCGAACGGAAGGCGGTGCCTGTCACAGCGCCGGAACCCGGCGATCCGGCCGTGGCGCAGCCGGTGGCACTTCGTCCCGGTCATGACGGGTCCTTGCCGGTCCGCTCGTGCGTGCAGGCGAGCGTGAACGAGACGGTCACCCGGTCCCGGGCCGCGGACGGATCGCCGGCCCGCACCCGGCACGCGGACAGCCCCCCGGGGGAGGAGCATCGCGTCCTCGGCCCGGCGCCGCCCCCGGACGGTCATCCCCGCGCCGCGCGCGATGCCATCGGGGCGGAGGCCGTGTCGGGTTCGGCGACCCTCCTGGCCTCGAAGACCCGCAGGTATCGCATGACCGATCCGGTGTCCCGCTTCTCCGGGATGGGCACTGCGGTCCGCATATCCCGAACGTGGCCATGCCTCGCTGTCAGGCACAGGCCGCGGGGCCCGGGATCAATGCGCTATCCCGCCATCTCGCCGCGGCGGCCCGCCGCGCCGCGGATTCGTCCCCGGTTTGCGCCGCTGTAACGCAATGCAGTCCGGCGGCGTGTCCCGGGAAGGCGCCGCGTGGCGCGGAACCGGCCGTTCCCGGCCGGCCTATTCCGGTCGCCGTTCCCTGGCTCCGCAGGAGCCGCTCGTGTCACGGCCGCACCTGCCCGGGACAGGAGCCGCTCGCCATGGCGGCCACGCGAACCTGAAAAACCTTCACGATGAAGAGAAAATCCGGTATAACTGCACAAACCTTTCCGGATCATGAAAAACAGGCGGCGGGGCTCCTGCCGGCCGGGGATTCCCGGTTCCCGGTACGGCCGCGCCATTAACGCCCGCGCCGCATGTGACGCCCGCGCGACGGTCGTTGACACCGGCCAGCGGCGGGCATCTACGGCATGACACAACCGGCGGAAGCCTTCCCGGTCACCACCGCCCTTGAGCTGCCGGGGATGGCCGTCCAGCAGAACCTGGGCGTGGCGTTCGGCCTGGTGGTGCGCAGCATGGGCATCGCGAAGGCATTCGGTGCGGCGTTCAAGAGCCTGGCCCAGGGGGAGGTGACGCAGTACACCGAGCTGCTCGAGGACAGCCGCAGGCACGCCGTGGACCGGATGATCGAGAACGCCCGGCTGCTCGGCGCCAACGCGGTGATCTCGATGCGGTTCGACTCCTCTGAGATCGGCCAGCAGCTCACCGAGATCGTCGCCTACGGCACCGCCGTGGTGGTGGCGCCCGCCTAGGTAGCCTGGAGCCATGGGCGGCACCGGCGACTTTCCAGCGTGCCGCCGCACCCTGCTCGGAAATTCCGGACGGGACCGTTTCGTCGCCGCCGGCCGCGAGCACCACGCCGCCGGGCGGCTCAGCCTGGACGAGCTGCGCCGCCCGGCGGAGATCGTTCTCGCTGCCGCGTACCGTGACGAGGCGGAGGGCGCCCTGGCCGGGCTGCCCATGACGGCCCCGGGAGATGCCGCCGCCGGCCGGCGCGCCGGGCAGGGGCCGCGGCGCGGCCGGCTGTCCCGGCGCGGGCATGCCGAAGCGGCCAGGCCCGCTCCGGGCTGGACGGCGACGCCGGAGCGGTTCCGCGACCCGTCAAGCGGCGTGATCATGCGGGTATGGGTCGATCCCGCGGACGGCAGCCGTCATTACGTGCCCGACGACGCGTCCGGGGCTGGGTGAGGCGGGCCGGCCCGCCGCCTTCCGGCCTGACCCGCGCCGCGCGCGCTCCCGGTACGATCGTGCGGGAGGCGAGGTGGGATGACAGGGATGACGACGGCTCCGGAGCAGGCCCGGCCGTCCGGCGCGCGTCCGGCGGCCCGGAGGATGCTGGCCTGCTTCACAGTGCCGCTGGCCGGTACCGCGCTGGCCGGGCTGCTCGCCGGGCTGATCTGGGGCGAGGCCGCGCCGCGCGCGCTGCTACAGGAGGTCGGCAGCGGAACCGCCCGGCTCGTGAACGCGGAGACGACCGCGTTCATCGCCGCGGACGCCTGGTTCTGCGCGATCAGCGCGGTCGCCGGGCTGCTCACCGGCCTGCTCGGCTACCGGTTCGGCATCGCCGCCCGCACCGGGAATGCCCGGGCCGCCGTCGCGGCCGGGCTCATCCTCGGCGCCGCGGCCGGCGCGTTCGTCATGCTCTGGCTCGGCGAGCAGATCGGCCTCTCCGGCTACGACCAGCACCTGACCTCCAGCCCGGACGGTACGCTGTTCCACGCCTCGCTCGCCCTCGGTGCCAAGAGCGCGCTGGCCTTCTGGCCGATGTTCACCTCCATCGTGATCCTCGTCGCTGAGTGGGGAGGCCGCCGCGGCGGGGATTCCGCCAGGCCGGCGGCTCCTCCCGGGCCGGAGCTCACCCAGTGGGAGAGGGGATAGGCGACGCCGTCAGCCTGGTAGGGGCGGGACGCGGCACGGGCGCCGCTGGCTTGCCCGGGGCCGGGGACGGCAGAGCGGTGGGCTTGCCCGGGGCCGGGGACGGCAGAGCGATGGGCGGCTCGCCGCCGGCCCGGGACGGCGGGCTGCCCGCGGCCCGGGCCGGGCCGGAGGACGGGAACGGCGAGGCGGTGTTGCCTGAGTGCTGCTGCCGCTGGGCGGCGCTGGCGTGGCCGGATACGGCCGCCGGGGCGCCGCCGCACCCCGCCAGGGCCACGCCGATGGCGGCGCCGAGTACCCAGCCGGCCGCGGTGCCCGGCCGCTTCCTGGATGACGTCACGTGCTCCTCCTGAGCTGGCGAACGGGTAAGCACGGGGAAATACGTCCCAGGACGGGAAAAGTTGCGCCGTCCCGGCAGCAACCTTCGGTGCCGTCCGGCCGTATATCCACGGGCGGGGCCAGGGGAAGGGACGGTTTTGGCACGCGGAGACGAGGAGTTCGCCGAATTCGCACGGGCCAGTTACGGCAGGCTGATCCACGCCGCCTACCTGCTGACCGGTGACGGGCATACCGCCGAGGACGCGGCGCAGGCAGCGCTCGTCCGCACCTACGCCGCTTGGTCCCGGGTACGCCGTGACGACGCGTTCGCGTACGCGCGCCGGGTGCTCGTCAACTATGTGACCGACCGGTGGCGCCGTCGCCTGCGCGAGTACCCGGCCGAGGACCTGCCAGAACACGCGGCCGGCCCGGACCCCGCGGATGAGGTCGCGCTCCGGGAGTGGCTGACCGGGGCGCTCGCCACGCTCACCGTCCGCGAGCGCGCGGTGATCGTCATGCGCTACCTGTTCGACCTGCCGGAGGCCGCCGTCGCCCGCGATCTGGGGGTCACCGTCGGGACGGTCAAGAGCACCGGATCCCGCGCGCTCGCCAAGCTCCGGGTCCGCGCGGACCCGGAAATCCCGGTTCCCGTGATCGAAGGTGACCGGTCATGACCGATCTGGATACCTTGCGGCAGGCGCTCCGGACGCCGGCGGCGGCCGGGGAAGCCGTCGACATCTCCGCGATCATGCGACGGGGGAGGCGGCTGCGCCGGCGCCGGCGCGCCGTGGCGGCCGCCGGGGGAGTGTGCGCCGCCGCCGCCATGTTCGGCGTGGCGGCCGGCGTCACGCACCTCGCGGGCCAGGCGACCGCCCCGGCCCGTCACCCGGCGGGCTCCACCCGGTCAGAACCCGCCCCGGCCCCGTCTCGCCCCCGTGCGGTCGTCCCGTCACCCTTCCCCTCCCCGGCCGGGCGGCCCCGTCCCACCGCGAGCGGCTCGACCCGTTCTTCCCCCGCCGGCCCGCCCGGCCCCTCCGCCACCGGCCCGCCCGCCCCTGCCGCGACCTTGCCGGCTGCCCCCGCGACGCCCTCCCGGTCCACTCCGTCCCCGTCGCCGCGGTCCCCGTCGTCGTCCCCGTCGCCGAGCCCGGCCGGCCCGGTCCCCGCCCGGACCACGGCCGCGATACTCCCATAGTCCAGCATCCGGACAGGCCGGCGGGCCGGCCGCGGCGCTTCGTAGACTTGGGGCCGTGACTTCGGACAGCGGGGCGAGTCCCGTTACCACCGTTATCGACCTGCGCGGCCGGGACGCGGCCGGGCTCACCCGGCCTGCGCTCGACGGCGTGCTGCCGCGGGCCGCGCTCGACGTGGCACGCGCGGCCGAGCTGGTCCGGCCCATCTGCGAGGACGTGCGCGTCCGCGGCGGCGCGGCGGTCCGCGAGTACACCAGGCGGTTCGACGGCGTGGACCTTGCGCATACCCGTGTCCCGGAAGAAGCCCTGGCCCGCGCGCTCAGCACGCTCGACCCCGCCGTCAAGGACGCGCTCGCCGAGGCGGCACGGCGGGCCCGGGTGGTGCACGAGGCCCAGCTGCCGGAGCGGAAGGACACCGAGCCGGCCCGCGGCCTCAGCGTGTCGACGAGGTTCGTCCCCGTGGGCCGCGCCGGCGTCTACGTGCCGGGCGGGCTGGTCGCCTACCCGTCGTCCGTGGTGATGAACGTGGTGCCCGCCCAGGCCGCCGGCGTCGAGTCCATCGTGGTCGCGAGCCCGCCGCAGCGCGAGTCCGGCGGCCTGCCGCACCCGGCGGTGCTCGCCGCCTGCGCCCTCCTCGGCGTCGGCGAGGTGCACGCGGCCGGCGGCGCGCAGGCGCTGGCCATGTTCGCCTACGGCACCGGCGAATGCGCGCCCGTCGACGTGATCACCGGGCCGGGCAACGTGTACGTGGCGGCCGCCAAGCGGATCCTCCAGGGCACCGTCGGGATCGACGGGGAGAACGGCCCCACCGAGATCGCCATCATCGCCGACCACACCGCCGACCCGGCCTTCGTCGCTGCCGACCTGATCGGCCAGGCCGAACACGACGAGCTCGCCGCCTGCCTCCTGATCACCACCGACCCCGGCCTGCCGGCCCGGGTGGACGCCGAGCTCGCGCGCCAGCTCCCCGCCGCCAGGCACAGGGAACGGGCCGAGACCGCCCTCGCCCGCCAGGCCGGCTACGTCCTGGTCGACGACATCCCCGCCGCGCGGGCCGTCTCCGACGCGTGGGCGCCGGAGCACCTGGAGGTGCAGACCGAGGACGCGGCCAAGGTCGCCGCCCAGATCCGCAACGCCGGGGCGGTCTTCGTCGGCCCGTACTCGCCGGTCTCGCTCGGCGACTACCTCGCCGGATCCAACCACGTGCTGCCCACGGGGGGCACGGCCAGGCACACCAGCGGGCTGTCGGTCTACCCCTACCTGAAAGTGGTCAACGTGATCGAGTGCGACCGCGACTCGCTCGCCGCCGTCGCGCCGCGCGTCGACGCCCTCGGCGGCGCCGAGGATCTCGATGCCCATGTAAAGGCCGTCCGCGTCCGCGTGCCCGCCGCCGGAGCCGGAGCCGCCGGAGCCGGAGCCGCCGGAGCCGGAGCCGCCGGAGCCGGAGCCGGAGCCGCCGGAGGGGAGCCGCGGTGACCGCACCACAGGCGCCACTGCCCGTTCGGGATGATCTGAAGGACCTGCACCCCTACGGAGCGCCGCAACTCGATGTCCCGGTGAAGCTGAACACCAACGAGAACCCGTACCCGCCGAGCCAGCGGCTGCGCCAGGCCATTGCCGACGCGGTCGCCGGGGTGGCCGGCACGCTCAACCGTTACCCGGACCGGGACGCGGCGGATCTGCGCAAGGACCTCGCGGACTACCTCGGCCACGGTCTCACCGCCCGGCAGGTGTGGGCCGCGAACGGGTCCAACGAGATCATCCAGCAGCTCTTGCAGGCGTTCGGCGGACCGGGGCGGACCGCGCTCGGCTTCGAGCCGTCGTACTCGATGCACCCGCTGATCGCCAGGGTCACCTGCACCGAGTGGATCGCGGGCAGCCGCGACGCCGGCTTCGGGCTGTCCACGGCCCCGGAGCAGGTGCGTGCCCGCCAGCCGGACGTCGTCTTCGTCACCTCGCCGAACAACCCGACCGGCACCGCCGTCCCCCTCGGCATCATCGAGGCGGTCTACGACGCCGCGCCGGGCATGGTCGTCGTCGACGAGGCCTACGCCGAGTTCGCGCGCGAGGGGACGCCGAGCGCGCTCACCCTGCTGCCGGGGAGGCCGCGCCTCGTCGTCAGCCGCACGATGTCCAAGGCGTTCGCCGCGGCCGGCACCCGGCTCGGCTACCTGGCCGCGGATCCCGCGGTGATCGACGCGCTGCTCCTCGTCCGGCTGCCCTACCATCTCTCCGCGGTCACCCAGGCAGTCGCCCGTGCCGCCCTGGCGCACGCCGGCGAAACGCTCGCCACCGTCGCCGCGCTGCGCGAAGAGCGCGACGCCCTTGTCGGCTGGCTGCGCGGCCGCGGCCTGGCCGTGGCGGACAGCGATGCCAACTTCGTGCTGTTCGGGGTGTTCGAGGACAGGGATGCCGTCTGGCAGGGGCTGCTCGACCGGGGGGTGCTGATCAGGAACACGGGGCCGAGGGGATGGCTCCGCGTGACCGTCGGGACGCCGGAGGAGACGGCCGCGTTCCGCGCCGCGCTGACGGAGGTGCTCGGGCTGTGAACCGGGTGGGGCGGGTGGCCCGTGAGACCAAGGAGACCCGGCTTCTGGTGGAACTCGACCTGGACGGGCCGGGCCCGGTCGAGGTGGAGACCGGGGTGCCGTTCTTCGACCACATGCTCGCGCAGCTCGGCACGCACGGCAGCCTCGGGCTGACCGTCCGCGCCAAGGGCGACATCGAGATCGACGCGCACCACACGGTGGAGGACACGTCGATCGCGCTGGGGCAGGCGCTGCGGGAGGCGCTGGGCGACAAATCCGGCATCGCGCGGTTCGGCGACGCGCTGGTGCCGCTGGACGAGACGCTGGTGCGGGCCGCCGTCGACCTGTCCGGCCGGCCCTACGTGGTGCACGGCGAGCCGGACGGCATGTCGCCGGCGATCGGGAGCTACGACACCACGCTGACCCGGCACGTCTGGGAGTCGCTCGCGTTCTCCGCCGGAATCTGCCTGCACGTGCACGTGCTGTACGGCCGGAACCCGCACCACATCGTGGAGGCCCAGTTCAAGGCGGTCGCGCGGGCGCTGCGGGCCGCCGCCTCCTTCGACCCCAGGGCTGGCGGGGTGCCGTCGACGAAGGGCGTCCTTTAATTGTCCGAACGCAGCCGTGGTTCCACGCGAGGCGCCCCGGGAGGCGCCCGGGTCGTCGTTCTCGACTACGGGTCGGGCAACCTCCGGTCCGCCGAGCGGGCGCTCGCGAGGGCGGGCGCCGCGGTGACGGTGACCGCCGACCCCGGCGCGGCGCTGGAGTGCGCGGGCCTCGTCGTGCCGGGGGTCGGCGCGTTCGCCGCCTGCATGGCGGGGCTGCGCCGCGTCGGCGGGGACAAGCTGATCGCGCGGCGGATCGAGCTCGGCCGCCCGGTGCTCGGCATCTGCGTCGGGATGCAGGTGCTGTTCACGGCGGGCGTGGAGCACGGGCTGCGCAGCGAGGGCTGCGGCGTCTGGCCGGGCACGGTCGAGCGGCTCGGCGCGCCGGTGCTGCCGCACATGGGGTGGAACACCGTGACCGCGGCGCCTTCCTCGGTGCTGTTCGCCGGGATCCCGGCGGACGCCCGGTTCTACTTCGTGCATTCGTACGCGCTGCGGATGGCCGCCGCTTCCCCGCTGGCCGAGGCCGGGGCGAAGATCACGGTCGCCGAGCACGGCGAGCCGTTCGCCGCCGCTGTCGAGCTTGGCGCGGTGTCGGCGACCCAGTTCCACCCGGAGAAGTCCGGCGACGCCGGCGCCGTGGTGCTGTCCAACTGGCTGGGGACGTTGTTACCCCGGGGGGACGCCCCCCGTGACCCCGGCCGCCTTCGGCGGCGTTGTGCCGGTGGAGACTTTGATAGGAGGCTGGTGAACACACTGATCCTGCTGCCCGCCGTCGACGTGGCCGGCGGCCAGGCGGTCCGGCTGGTGCAAGGCGCCGCCGGGAGCGAGACGTCCTACGGCGACCCGCTGGCGGCGGCGCTGGCCTGGCAGCGGGCCGGCGCCGAATGGATCCACCTGGTGGACCTGGACGCGGCGTTCGGACGCGGGTCGAACGCCGAGCTGCTCGCCGAGGTCACGGGCAAGCTGGACATCGCGGTCGAGATGTCCGGCGGCATCCGCGACGACGAGTCGCTGTCCCGCGCCCTGGCGACCGGCTGCGCCCGGGTGAACATCGGCACCGCCGCGCTGGAGAAGCCGGAATGGGTCCGCTCGGCGATCGGGCGGTACGGCGACAAGATCGCTGTCGGCCTCGACGTGCGCGGCACGACGCTGGCGGCGCGCGGCTGGACGTCCGAGGGCGGGGACCTGCACGAGACGCTGGCGCGGCTGGACGCGGCCGGCTGCGCCCGGTACGTGGTCACCGACGTGCAGCGCGACGGCACGCTGCGCGGGCCCAACCTCGGCCTGCTGCGCGACGTGTGCGCCCGGACCCCGGCGCCCGTGGTGGCCAGCGGGGGAGTGTCCTCCCTCGACGACCTGCGGTCGCTGGCGTCGCTTGTGCCGATCGGCGTGGAGGGGGCGATCGTCGGCAAGGCCCTGTACGCGGGCGCGTTCACGCTGGAAGAGGCGCTCGCGGCGGTGGCGCCATGAGCCCGGCGCGGCGCCGGGTGTCGTCCGGCGTGCCTTTCGAGCAGGCCGTCGGGTATTCCCGGGCGGTCGCGGCCGGCGACTTCATCTTCGTCAGCGGGTGCACGTCGACGGCGGACGGCAAGGTCGTCCACGAGGGCGACATCACGAAGCAGACCGAGCAGGCGCTGCTGAACGTGAGCGCGGCCCTGGAACAGCTCGGCGCCAGCCTCGCCGACGTCGTGCGGACCCGGATATACGTCACCGACATCTCCCGGTGGGCCGAGGTCGCCGAGGCGCACCGGCTCGCGTTCGAAGACGTGCTGCCCGCGACCAGCATGGTGCAGGTGGCCGCGCTGATCGACCCGCGGATGCTCGTCGAGATCGAGGCGGTGGCGCACCGGGAGTTCTCTCCCGCCGGGGACGAGCCGGAATGACGGTCGCGGTGCGGGTTATCCCCTGCCTTGACGTGGACGGCGGGCGGGTGGTCAAGGGAGTGAACTTCCGCGGCCTGCGGGACGCCGGCGACCCGGTCGAGCTGGCCGCGCGGTACGACGCCGAGGGCGCCGACGAGCTGACGTTCCTTGACATCACCGCCTCCAGCGGCGGCCGCCAGACCATGTACGACGTGGTGCGGCGGACCGCCGAGCAGGTGTTCATCCCCCTCACCGTCGGCGGGGGCGTGCGGTCGTGCGCCGACGTGGACGCGCTGCTCCGGGCCGGCGCGGACAAGGTGTCGCTCAACACCGCCGCGATCGCGCGGCCGGAACTGCTCGCCGAGGCGGCCCGGCAGTTCGGGTCCCAGTGCGTGGTGCTGTCGGCCGACGCGCGCCGCGTGCCGCCCGGTTCGCCGCCGACGCCGAGCGGCTTCGAGGTGACCACGCACGGCGGGCGCGCCGGGACCGGCCTCGACGCCGTGGACTGGACGCGCCGGGCCGTCGACCTGGGCGCCGGGGAGATCCTGCTGAACTCGATGGACGCCGACGGCACCACGGCCGGGTTCGACCTGGAGCTGATCCGCCTGGTCCGAGCCGCCGTCACCGTGCCCGTCATCGCCAGCGGCGGCGCCGGCGCCCTGGCGCACTTCGCGCCCGCCGTCGCCGCCGGCGCGGACGCGGTGCTGGCCGCGAGCGTCTTCCACTTCGGCGCCCTGCGCATCGGACAGGTCAAGGACGCCCTGCGCGCCGCCGGCTACCCGGTCCGCTGAGGACCTCCGCTGGCCAGTCCGCTGAGAGCCGGGACGGCCGGCGGAAGGGCTGGCCCGCGGAAGGGCTAGTCAGCGAAAGGGCTAGCCCGCGGAAGGGCTAGTCAGCGAAAAGGTCGCTGACCTTGTCCGCCGTGACGGCGCGCCGCAGCCACTTGTCGAGCTGGCGCGCGTCCGCGGAGCTGACGATGCGTTCCCGTTCCTCGCCGGACACCGCCAGGCCGCGCTCCTCGAGCACGGTGATGACGTCTTCGGCCTTGCCCTCGGCCTTCGCGGTCCGTGCCGCCTCTCGTGCCGTGTGCGGGGCGGCGCCGGCGACCTTCTTGCGGCTCTGAAACTCATGCGTTTCGGATACCATCTATCTCTCCGCCCACTTGGCGATCGCCTTTGTTAACCGCGGCAATCTCTGAATCATCATATAACACGGTGATGTCCCGGGGGCATTACGGTGATGTCCCCGGGTCATTACGGTGATGCCGCCGGGCATTAACGCGCATACAGGATCAACGCGATATGCCTGGCTCGCGCGGAGTCCCGGGCTCCCGGCGGCCGCCGTCGCGGCCGCCGGGAGATTCACGCCCATACCGTTAAATTCCCCGCATGATGGAAATCTCGCCTATACCGGTTTCGTCCCGGGCGGGAATTAACCCCGCGGGGGCGCCCGCCCGGTGCCGCCTCGGCGGACGCCGCCCGGTTGCCGCCGCGGCGGCCGCTACCTGGTTACGGCCACGCCCGCCGCGGCCATGGCGGCACCGACGATCCCGGCGTCGTTCTGCAAGGCGGCGGGGACGATCTTGGCCCGGATGCCGGACAGCAGCGGCACCCATTTATCCGATTCCCTGCTGATCCCGCCGCCGACGATGATCAGGTCGGGTGACAGCAGTGCCTCCATGTGGTGGAGGAACTCATCCACCCGCGCGGCCCAGCTCTTCCAGCCCCAGCCGTGCTGTTGCTTCGCGTGCTCCGAAGCGCGTTTCTCCGCGTCCTTTCCCCGGATCTCGACGTGGCCGAATTCGGTGTTCGGCACCAGCAGCCCGCCGGTGAACAGCGCGCTGCCGATCCCGGTGCCGAACGTCAGCATCAGCACCGTCCCGCGCTCGCCTTTCCCGGCGCCGAATGTCATCTCGGCGATGCCGGCGGCGTCGGCGTCGTTCAGCACGGCCACCTCGGTGCCGATGGCCTTCCCGAACAGCGCCGACGCGTCCGTCCCGATCCATGACCGGTCGACGTTCGCGGCCGTGCGCACGGTTCCCCCGGTGATGACGCCGGGGAAGGTGGCGCCGGCGGCACCGGACCAGCCGAACGAGTTCGCCAGTTCCCGCACCACGTCGGTGACGGCGCCAGGGGTGGACGGATGCGGCGTGGCGATCTTCTGCCGATCGGCAAGCAGCGTCCCAGTGGCCACGTCGACAGGGGCTGCCTTGATGCCGGTGCCGCCGATGTCGATCCCGAGTACGTGCATGCGTGAATCCTTCCCGCCGGCGGAGCGGCGAAGCCGCCGCGGTGAGCGGCCCGGCCCGTCCGGAACCTGATTATCATCGAAGCTAAGCCATCAGAAAGGGGGCGCCGGATGAACTGGCTGAAGGTCGGCGCCGTCGTGGTCGGCGGGATCGTCGTCTTCTTCGTGCTCGACTCGGTGGTGCACCTGCTGCTCGGCCTGCTCTCCGCGATAGCGTTCGTGGCCATCGTCGCGGGCGGGGGCTACGTCGTCTACCGGCTCGTGAGCGGGCGGCGGCGCCGTGAGGTCAGGAGCGGGCGGCGGGAGCGTGAGGTGCGGCGCGAGCGTGACGAGCGCACCATCGTCGTCCCTCCGGCAACGCCCCAGCCCCAGCCCAGGCACCATGACGTGGAGGACGACCTGGCGCGGCTGAAGCGGGAGATGGGCCGCTGACGCCGTGCGGGGCCGCGCGGGCACGGGGCGCCCGCGCGGGCGCCCCGTGCCCGGGCTCGCGTGGCGTGCCCCCTACCGCCGCCACGCCTTCAGCGTGGCGACGGCTTCCTCCGCGCCGTCGAACCGCACGTTAGCCGCGCCCGCCCGGCCCATGGCCCACATCGTCAGCTCGGCCGGGGTGCCGATGACCGTGACGGTCGGCGTCGCGTTCTTCAGCGTGACCCGGTAGGGCTGGCCGCCGCTGTCCCTGGCCAGCTCGACGCCGACCGGCGCCTTGCGCAGGAAGAGCCTGGCCGCCTTCAGGCGGCTCCACAGCGCGTCGGACAGGCCCGGGGCGATGTCCCTCGGCTCCCAGCCGGGTGCCGCGCGCCGCACGTCCTCGTGGTGCACGAAGTACTCCACGGTATTGGCCTTCTCGTCCACGCCGGGCAGCGCGAACAGCGACAGCCGCGGCGGGCCGTCCCGGAAGGCCTGCACCAGCTGGGCGTAGCTCAGCCGTTCGCTGAGGCGCCGCTGGGTCCGCGCGGTATGCCCGGCGAGCGGGCCGCCCAGCACCCCGGCCGCGGCGTCGGGCCGCCGTTCCCGCAGCACCAGGTGCGCCGCCAGGTCCCTGGTCCGCCAGCCGGCGCAGAGCGTGGGCGCGTCCGGGCCCGTCTCCTCAAATAGCGCGGCCAGGGCGAGGCGCTCTTCGCGCGCGAAGCTCATCAGGGAACGCGGGGGGGCGTCCCCCCGCGGGTCAGCAGGGCTCACGTTGGAGATCGTAGGCTGTAAGCGCGCCCATGCACACGGGCCGGACCAGAAATCCGGACCAGAAATCCGGACGAGAAACCCGGACGAGAAACGAGGCAGACGATGACGGACGCCGTGCGCCCCTCACAGCTGGATCCGAAGATCGCGGCGCGTCTCAAGCGGGACGCCAACGGCCTGATGGCGGCGATCGCGCAGCAGTATGACACCGGCGAGGTACTGATGCTCGGCTGGATGGACGACGAGGCGCTGCACCGCACGCTGACCACCGGGCGCTGCACGTACTGGTCCCGCAGCCGCCAGGAGTACTGGGTGAAGGGCGAGACCTCCGGTCACCTCCAGCTCGTGAAGTCGGTGGCGCTGGACTGCGACGGGGACGCCATCCTCGTGAAGGTGGACCAGGTGGGGGCCGCCTGCCACACCGGCGACCGCACGTGCTTCCACGCCGGCGCGCTCGATGCCGTGGCCGGCGAGCGGCCCGGCGCGGCCGCGGTCCCGGGCGGACAGGGCCAGGGCACCTGATGCCGGCGAGCAGGCGGGAGCCGGGCAGGCGGGAGTACGGCCTCACGCTGCTGGCCGGCGTCATCGGTGCCGGGCTGGTCCTGCTCGCGGCCAGGCAGCGCTGGGCGCAGGCCGTCTTCACCCCGCCCAGGCCGCTGACCCCGCAGGTCGTCAACGTCTCCGGCGCGGACCTTGTCCCGCTGGCGAGCGCGCTGGCGGTGGCGGCGCTCGCGGGCCTGGCCGCGGTGATCGCCACCCGGGGCATGGTCCGGCGCGCGGCCGGGGTGCTGCTCGCGTTGTTCGGCGCCGGCGCGGGCGCCGCCGTCACCGCGACGGTCACCGCCGCGAGCGTGCTCAGCGTGGCGGCGAGCCGTATCGCCTCGCCGGAGTCGGCCGCGGTCTCCGGCGCCGCCGGGTCGACGACCAGCGGGTCGCCGGGCAGTGTCCCCGTGGTCGTGGGGGGCGGCGCCGGCCACGTGATCATGACCGGGACGCCGTGGCGGGCGGCCGTGCTGGCCGGGGCGCTGCTCGTGTTCCTGGCGGGCCTGGCCACGGTGCTGCGCGGCGCGAGCTGGCCGGTGATGTCCGCCCGCTACGAGCCGCCGCGGCGGCACGGGTCCGCGCGGGCCGGGACGGCCGCCGCGTCCGCCGAGTCCGGCCCCCCGGCGCACCGGCCGCCGGACTCGGCGTCGATGTGGGAGTCGCTCAGCGGCGGCGAGGACCCCACGGTCGTTCCCGGGGAGAACGGGGGGACGGACAGCCTCTCCGGTAGCCCCTCCCGCGGCGACGAGCAGGACGCGGAGCCCCCCGCGCCCGGGAGGGTGCCGGGAGGCCGTCCGCCCGGAAGTCAGCGCGTGTACTGACCGATGCCCAGCGTGCTCGTCGCCGACCACGAACCCGAGGTAGCCGAGATGGGCCGCCGGTACCTCGAGCGCGCGGGCATGCGGGTGCTGATCACGGGCAATCCGGCGGAGACGGTCCGCGCCCTGGCCGGCCGGGCGGCCGCCCTGTTCGTGATCGACCTGACGATGCCCGGCCTTGAAGTGCGCGCCGTCCGGCAGGCGCTCGCCCCCGCGATGCCCGTCGTCTTCCTGCTCGACAGGAGCGACCACAGGCCGCACGGCCTGAACAGCCCGGCCGCCGCCAGGCGGTGGCTCATCAGGCCGTTCAGCCCCCGCGCGCTCGTCGTCGCGGTCACCGAACTCGCGCGCCCCGCGCCGGCCGTGCGCTGGCCGCCGGGCGGCGCCGGGCGCGGCCGGCGCGAAATCGTCGTAGGCGGCCGGGAAATCAGCCTCACCCGGACCGAGTTCGCCCTGGTAGCCGCACTTGCCGAGCGCTCCGGGCGGGTGCTGAGCCGGCAGCGCCTGCTGGGGGCCCTGGAAAGCGAGCGGGGCAAGCGGCCGGGTCCGCGCGCCGTCGACGTCTACATCGCCCAGCTGCGGGTAAAGCTGGGGACCGACGCGATCCGGACGATCCACGGGGTCGGCTACGCCCTGGACCCGGGCGCCCTGCCCGCACCGCCGCCGCCCGCACCGCCGCCGCCCGCACCGCCGCCGCCCGCGCGGCCGCTGCCCGCACCGCCGGTGCCCGCGCGGCAGCCGCCGGAACGGCAACGCGAAGGTATGGCCTATGCATTGCGAAGGCAAACTTCAGGGGGGGCGCCGAGACCGCGTCCCGGCGAGGGCTAGCATCAGTGGCGCAACATTT
>Ga0209061_1002374_pt1 | contig 24295 bp, 22 predicted proteins | sample Coa_R1_10_FD_187157 | JGI IMG/M metagenome (GOLD analysis project Ga0209061, IMG submission 187157) | Surface soil microbial communities from Centralia Pennsylvania, which are recovering from an underground coalmine fire - Coalmine... | ecosystem: Environmental > Terrestrial > Soil >...
GAGGGCCAGGCGCACGTCGTCGTCGATGGGCGGCAGGGTGGGACCGAGGGCCAGCCGCACGTCGTCGTCGATGGGCGGCAGGGTGGGACCGAGGGCCAGGCGAATTTCGTTGTTGGATTTCGCGACGTTCGTGTTCAGAGCTGTGTGACTTGTTGCGATAACCGGCGCTGACAATCTAGCTCCATGAGCCAAGTTGCACGCAAAAGCTAGCGAGAACACCTCCAGTGCGATCAGGCAATTAGTCTTGTTCGTGAAGAATCTCATCATGTTCGTTTACTCTCCTTCGAACGGCTTTCGTTCACCCGGTTTTCCTCCTGGGTGATATGCTAAGTAGAAGACATAGTCCCCACGCGGAGACTCCCCTTACAACACGCCGAGCGAAATGATTGCTTCGCGTAAAGCACACCTCACACGGCTGAATTTTCGTAATAGAAGCTACAGTACGAACGAAGTTAGCCTATAAGTCAATCGGGTAAATGCCCTAGTCATCCTATCACGGGATTCGCGACTGGCGGACCTGGTGCTCCGGGAACGACGTCTCCGGGCGAAAGGGGCGGGGACCCGGGTACTCCAAATGCATGTCGGCAGTCACTTCGTTGAGCATATCAATGGTCGCCGTCCTACTCTCCATGGCAAAGGCCGTCAGGAGGAGGTTGTCACAGATTCCGTTAATCAGTCTCGGAATACCTTGCGACCGGAAATGAATTTCGCGTAACAACTCGGGGGCAATGACGGTCTGATTTGGAAGACCGGCCTTGGCCATGCGCGAGTTGATATATGCCTGGCTTTCCTCGGGTGAAAATCCCCGCAGCGTGCATCGCAGAGCAATGCGCTGTTTCAACTGGCGGTACTCTGGCGCTTCCAATTTCCGGTCGAGTTCCTGTTGGCCGGCGAGAACGATTTGCAGCAACTTACCGCGCCGCGTTTCGAGATTGCCGAGCAGCCGGATCTCTTCGAGCACATCCCAATCCAGATTGTGAGCTTCATCCACGATGAGGACGGTAGTGCGCCCTGAACCGGAACGATCCACCAGCAAACTATTGAGGGCGATCAGCACTTCGGTTTTCGAGCGGCGATCGCAACGCAGATCGAGATCGTAAGCCAGCAGTTCGAAAAACTGTTCGACGGTTAAGCGCGAGTTGAACAGGGAAGCAAATAAGATCTGCTGCGAGCTGAGGAAATCCCGCAGGCATTCGAGCATGGTGGTTTTGCCCGTGCCGACCTCGCCCGTCAGCACGATAAATCCCTTGCGGCTTTGAACGCCGTAAATCAGATTGGCGAGAGCCTCTTCATGTTGCGGACTCCGGAACAGAAACGATGGATCTGGACTCAGATTAAAAGGGTTCTGCTGAAAGCCGAAAAAGGCGTTATACATGTAACCAATTCCGCCGAGGCTGCTTGCATAGTAGCACGCCCGGATTCGCGCCGAAAGATACAACGAGGCCACAAGGTAGGGGTACTCCCCGATCTTTTGAGGGAAACGGGACGGTCCGACTGAGACGCGGCAAAGCCCTTAAGACCCGGGTTGGGAAGGTCCAGCGGGACCGGCAGTGTGAGGCCGAGGCAGCTTTTCCGCGGCGGATTTTTCGGCGGGACTGGATTTGCCGCTGGAGCCTGCTTTCACGGGACTGATCAGAACATGCGCGTTGCGTCCCTCGAGCCGAGGCGCGCCTTCGACGGTGCCATGGGCGGCAAGGTCTTCAGCGAAGCGCATCAGCAGCTTCTTGCCGAGATCGGCGTGGGCGATTTCGCGGCCGCGGAACTGCACATAGGCTTTGACCCGATTGCCTTCCTGGAGAAACCGGATGGCATTATTTTTCTTGAAGTCGTAATCGTGGTCGTCGGTGTTGGGGCGGAACTTAATTTCCTTCACCTGCACGACGTGCTGCTTTTTCTTGGCAGCCTGCTGTTTTTTCTTTTGCTCGTACTGGTAATGACCGAAATCGACGGCGCGCGCGACGGGCGGCACCTGGGTGGGGGCGATCAAGACGAGATCGAGACCCATTTCCTGTGCCTTGCGCAGCGCCGTGGAGGTGGGCATCACCTCGTTGGTGCCGTCCGGAAAAACCGCGCGGACTTCGCGGGCACGAATCGATTCGTTCACGTTTTCTCTACGGTTTTGCCTGCGAGGAGGAAAATTTCTCGGGGGATACATTGGGAACTATGCGTTAGATTCGGAAAAGCACATTTGCGGGGGATAGATTGGAAGCGAGGGGCTTTGTTTCAACAGCCCTCCGGGCTTCGACGGATGGAATAACGCAATTGAGCGACAAGCGAATAAGAATGGCCAATTTCAGTACAGCAAAAACGGATGCCAAAGTCAAACAGGGGGATCCGGCGCCCGCGGCCCGGCGATCGGGGCGCAGAGACGTGGGATCGGCCATGGGGCCTCCGGCCGACGGCCGGGCGGAAATTGGCTTTGTTCCGGCGAAATCCACGAGTTGGGAATTTTGGCTGATTCTGGCGACAGTGGTGATGGTGGCGGGCGCGTTGGAGTGGAGATCGGCAGCGGGGGAGACGCAGACGTGGGATGAAGGGATTCACATTTCAGCGGGCTACGCGTACCTGACGCGCGGCGATTTCCGGTGGAACCAGGAGCATCCGCCGCTGGCAAAAATGTTGGCAGCCTTGCCGTTGCTCCCGATGGGACTCGAGTTGCCGACGGGTTCGGAGGGCTGGCGCAAAGTGGATGAAACGCGGATGGGGATCGACTTTCTGTACCATAACCGTGCACCGGCGGACACGATCCTGCTGGCCGCCCGCCGCTCGACGATGCTCGTTTCGCTATTGTTCCTGGTGGCCGTGGCATGGCTGGCGCGGCGGCGATTCGGGAGCGCGGCAGCCCTGCTCGCGACCACGCTGTGCGCGTTCGACCCTAACCTGCTGGCGCATGCACGGTACGTCACCACGGATTACCCGGTAATGGCCTTCTATTTTCTGGCGGCGCTGCTGTGGATGGACTACCTGCTGGACGGCCGGCGGCGCGACCTGTTTCTGGCGGCGCTGGCGTTCGGACTGGCGCTGATGACCAAGTTTTCGGCGCTGCTTCTGGTGCCGGCGCTGGTAGCGTTGTTTGCCATTCGTTGGGCGCAGGCCCCGAACGAGTTTTCGATGCGCCGCGCGCTGGCGGCCGGGGCGGCCTTCGCCGGAATCGCGTTTCTGCTGGCGGCAATTCTGTATTGGCCGGAAACCGCGCGGGCGTGGAACGGAGAGTTGCCGGGCCTGGCGAGGATTGTGAAACGAGGCGATCCCATCGGCGAGTGGCTCTATCGGGCGGGGAAGTGGTTCCATTTGCCGGCGCACGCGTTTCTGACCGGGCTCGGCCTGGTGGCCGCGCATAACCAGGGTGGGCATGCCAGTTACCTGCTGGGCATGCGTTCGGATAAAGGCTGGTGGTATTACTTCCCGGTTGTGTTCGGTGTAAAGAGCACGCTGGCCGCGCTGGTGTGCGCGATTCTAGTTGCGGTGGGACTCGGGCGCGAGGTGTTATCGGGAAATTCCGGGCGGCGGAATTCGGGCGCGCGCGATTCCGGCCAGCGCGCCCGGTTCGTGTGGTGCGCGCTCCTCATCCCGCCGGCAATTTATTTTCTTGTGAGCATGACCAGCGCGATCAATATCGGGATGCGGCATATCCTACCCGTTTATCCGTTTTTGTATCTGGCGGCGGCTGTGCTGCTCACCGAAGGCGGCGCCTGGCGTTGGGCGGGTTTCGCGATGGCGGTTGTGGCCGCGCTGCAATTAGCGGAATGCTTCGCGATTGCGCCCGATTATCTGGCCTACTTCAACCCGCTGGCGGGCGGCCCCGGAAGCGGCCCTCACTACCTGGTGGATTCCAATATCGACTGGGGACAGGACGTAAAAAAGCTGAAGGGGTGGCTGAAGGCTCACGGAACAGATACCGCGTACGTCTGGTATTTCGGAAACGCGCCGATGGATTACTACGGCATCCGCGCGGAGCCGTTCCCCGGACCGCTGGACGAAAAAGGCTGGAACGCGATGCGGGGCTATGGGGTGGTAAGCGCAACGGTGCTGAAAGGTGTGTACGTACCGCTCAACCTGGTGGCGCCGCTACGACTGCGGGAGCCTGTGGCCAAGGTGGGCTGGTCGCTATATGTCTACGACCTCGGAAAGAGGCCAGCCATAGCGAAATAGGGCTGGGACTGGAACGCCCGCGCGCAGCGGCTGTTACGTATATAATAAGCGCTTACAGGAGGGGCCGATGAGGCAGCGTTGTTTTGGTTGGGTCGCCGCGGGAGTACTGTGCTTGGCCACCGCGGGGCCGGTTCTGGCGCACCATTCCTTCTCGGCGGAATACGACAGCGCTAAGAAGATCACATTGAAGGGGATTGTCACCAAGGTCGATTGGATGAACCCCCACGTGTACTTTTATCTGGATGTCACCGACGATACCGGCAACGTGGTGAACTGGGCGTTCGAGATGGGGCCTCCGAACGGGTTGCAGCGCAGCGGTTGGACACGAAACACGATGAAAGTGGGCGATGAAGTGATCGTGGAGGGCACACTGGCGAAAGATGGTAGCAAGCAGGCCAATGCGCGTTCGGTGACCATGGCCTCCACCGGCAAGAAACTGGGCGCGGCTTCGAGCGAAGCCACCAATCCGTAAGCGGATGCGGAACAACTCTATTCGTGGCGCGGGCGCGTTTCCTGGCGCTTTCGTTTCTCTTGGCGCTCTCGCTTTGGCGGCGGCTCTAGTGCCTTGCGTATTTCCGCAGGAGCCCGCGGGCGGGGTCGATCAAAACCAGGGGTCCGTTTTAAACGGCGGCCGCCTGGACCGAAACCGCAGAAAAGGCCCCGCGCGGCCGACACCCCACTGGCCGGATGGCCGAGTCAACCTGGGGCCACTGCCAGGGGAAAAAGGCGTATGGGAAGGCAATGCGGGATCGACTCTCGCGACCAACGTGAAAGGCGGAATCGATAATCCCCGCTTCAACCTGCCGACGAATTTGAAGATTCCGGATGTGCCGTTCCAGCCCTGGGCACGGGCGCTCTACGACTATCGCCAGGCAACCCGAACCAAGGACGACCCGCACGTGCGCTGCAAGCCTTCCGGCGGGCCGCGCCTGTTCCATACGCCTTACGGTTTTGAATTCATCGATGTGCCGGAAGCCAAGCGAATCTACATGGTGGAAGTGGGTGGGCCCCACACCTGGCGCGTGATTTACATGGACGGCCGCGGGCATCCCCAGGACATGGACCCAAGCTTCTTCGGCCATTCGGTAGGCCATTGGGAAGGCGACACGCTGGTGGTGGATTCGGTCGGGTTCAACGAACGATTCTGGCTGACGCGGGAAGGCATCCCGCACACTTCCTCTCTGCACCTAATAGAGCGCTTCACTCGCACCGACTACGATACGCTGAAGTACCAGGCTACGATTGACGATCCGGGCGCCTATACCGCTCCCTGGACCGGCGGCTGGAACATCCGCTGGCAGCCGGGCGAAGAGATGTACGAATACGTCTGCCAGGACAACAATCGCGACCCCAAACACATGTACGGCGGCGGCCGTTGAGGTCCGGGCGCCGGAAGGAATTATTCATGAAATCTCTGGCATTTTGGGCGGCGGCAGCCGCCGCCGTGCTACCCTTGCGCGCTCAGGTTGTACCGGACTACCAACCCGTTACCACGGAGATGCTGCTGAATCCCAGCCCCAACGACTGGCTGATGTACAGCCGTACTTACGATGCGCAGCGCTTCAGCCCGCTCACCCAGATCAACCGCAAGAACGTGAACCAACTGGGACTGGCGTGGGCGCGCGGGCTGCCGAACGGGGCCACCGAAACCATCCCGCTGGTGCACAACGGCGTGATGTACGTGGTTGCGCCGGGGGCGGCGGTGGAGGCGCTCGATGCCACCACGGGCGATCTGATCTGGGAATATAAACGCAAGATGGAAAAACCGGGCCAAGCGACTTCGGCCCGCACCAAGACGCTGGCGATTTACCAGGACATCGTCGTCTATACTGCCCCGGATAGCTACGTCGTTGGCCTGGACGCCCGCACGGGCGAGCAGCGCTGGCAGACTAAAGCCGATGACCGCGGCCATACCTCGGGGGCGCTGATTGTGGACGGCAAAGCCGTTACCGCCGGGACTTGTACGGGCGGCCTGCGGGCGAACTGCTACATTTCGGCCTACGATGCGTTGAGCGGAAAAGAAGTCTGGAGGTTCTACACCACGCAGGGCGCCGACGACCCTAATCCCGACACCTGGGGCGGCGCGCCCGTGGAGAAGCGCACCGCTTCCACATGGGGCCTTCCGGGGACCTTCGACCCGATCAAGAAGATCCTGTATTGGGGCGTGGCCAACCCGACGCCAAACTCGCGGATGGCGCGTCACGGCGGCAAGTGGGATGCGATTCCGACTTCGTCTCCGGCCGATTTGTACAGCAATTCGACGCTGGCGCTCGATCCCGACACCGGCAAACTGAAGTGGTATTACCAGCATCTGCCCGGCGACGACTGGGACGAAGACTACACGCACGAGCGCACGCTTTTCCGCGCCGCTTACAACCCGGACCCGAAATACGTGAAATGGTTCAACCCGGATATCAAGCGGGGTGAAATGCGCGACTTCGCGGTGATGGTGGGCGAGGGCGGCGGCGTCTTCGCGCTGGACCGCAACAACGGCCAATTTCTCTGGGCTACTCCGTTTCCATTCGATACACCCGAATTCCTGATCTCGAAAATCGACGGTAAGACCGGGAAAGTTTACCTGAACGAGAACCTGATTTTTAAAAAGCCGCACGAAGAACACCTGATCTGCTTTTTCAACACTCGTAGCTATTGGCCCACGGCTTACAGCCCGCAGACGAATTCGCTCTACGTCCCGTATACGGACACCTGTCTCGATAACGTGGAAGGCGGCAAGCGAGCCAACGCCATGCGGCCGGAAGCGGACCCGAAGAATCTCAGCGGCCTGGCGAAAATCAACATGTCTACCGGCGAAATCCAGCACTGGAGCATTGGCCGCGCGCCCTCGAACGGCTCGGTGGTAGCCACCGCGGGCGGCGTGGTGTTCAATGGCGATCTGAACCGCCGTTTCCGGGCATTCGATGCCGAAAGCGGCAAGGTTTTGTGGGAGACGATTTTGGGCGGCAGCATCTCCGTCAGCACCATCACCTACGCGGTGAACGGGAAGCAGTACGTCGCGGTGATGACCGGAGATGGGCTCCTCACCCAGGGGCTGGTAAAGCAGGTAGCGCCTGAAATCAAAACCGTGTCCGGCCACAACGCAATTTACGTTTTCGCGCTGCCTGGGAAATAGAACGGCGGTCAGGCCGGCCGGTAGCGTGCCGCGAGCAGTCCGGTCGCGGCGGCGAGGTCGAGTTCCGCCAGGAGCAATCCTTCCACGGCGTAAGGCTGATAGCACAACAAGGTTCCGTCCGGGCGGATGACGGCGGATGTGGTGGGCGAGCCGGCGCTGGCGACATTCACCGTGGCCACGTAGCAAGTGTTTTCCGCGGCGCGACACAGCATCGGCTTTTCGTAAAACGAGTTGCGCGGATCGGCGAAGCTGGTGGGAACGAAGCCGCCGGGTTCAGCCGGATGAAAGTGTGGATGGAACACGACCTGCGCGCCGTTCCGCACGGCCCAGCGGAAGGTTTCCGGGGAACGCCAACCCTCGTGGCAAATGGAAACGCCGAATGTGAGCGGACCGGCTTGAAAAACGCGCCTGCCGTGGCCGAACGAATAGGTGGACTCCTCGGAAGGATCGAGTTGGGCTTTATCCTGGAAGCCGGCAAGGGTTCCATTCGGATTGACGACCAGAGCGGTGATGAGGAGCCCGTCATTGCACGATGCGCTCCGTGCCGAGGATCACCGTGAGGTTTGCCCGGGCGGCGGCGCTTGCAATTTCGGCCCAGGCGCTTTCAAGAAACGCGGCATTGGGAGGCGGAATGGTTTTTCCTAGTCCGCGGTAGCCGGGCACGTAGCATTCGGGGAAACAGACGAGACGAGCGCCTTCGCGGCCCGCCTGCGCGATGGCCTCGGTGGCCAATGCGACGGACTCGCTGGGAGTTGCCGGGAACCGGATATTGGCGAGCGCGATGCAGTTTCACGATACCCGAGTCGATATCGCCCAGGAATGAGACAATCAATCCCTGACCTGGACTTGTTTGCGCGACCAGCCGCGGCGCTCGAGCACCTCGGCTAGCAGAGCGTCCGAAGCGCCTTGGGCGCGCCGCCTTCACGAACTTCACCAGCAATGAGTGCGGCGCTTCGTCCATTTACCGCCGGCTCTTTTACTTCTTTCTGCCCGCCACCACCCGCACGCGCCGCGTCTGCGAGATTTTGCCCGGGGTGAACGCGTCTTTGATCAACTCCGATTGCTCCTGCTGATGGCGCCGGCCGGAACCGGTAGCGGGGCTGGCGCTCTCCGGCCGGCCGACGTACCGGATATCGCGATGAGTGCTTTCGAGCAACGGCTCGAATTGTTCTTTCATAAAGTGCCAAGCGCCCATGTTGCGCGGCTCTTCCTGCGCCCAGACCACTTCGGCGGTTTCGGGGTAGCGCGCCAGCACGTCGCGGGCCTGGTCCGCGGCAAAGGGATAAAGCTGCTCCACGCGCGCCAGAGCTACGTGATCCGCTTTGAGTTGCTCGCGCGACGCCAGCAGATCGTAGTAAATCTTGCCGGAACAGAACACTACGCGCGTAACCCGGCCGGGATCGCCCACGGCGTCCGGCAAAATCTCCAGGAATCCGCCCGTAGTGAACTCGCTTAGCTTCGAGATCACGCGCGGATGGCGCAGCAGGCTCTTGGGCGTGAACACCACCAGCGGCTTGCGCATGCCGCGGCGGTCGTGCCCGCCGCACATCTGGCGGCGCAGGAGGTGGAAATACTGGGCGGGCGTGGTGGCGTTCACCACCAGCCAGTTATTTTCGGCCGAAAGGGTGAGATAACGCTCGATGCGCGCGCTCGAGTGCTCCGGCCCCTGCCCTTCATATCCGTGCGGCAGCAGCATCACCAGCCCGCTCGGCTGGCCCCACTTGGATTCGGCGGCCGAAATAAAATTGTCGATCATGATCTGCGCGCCATTGGCGAAATCGCCAAACTGCGCTTCCCAGATCACCAGTGTGAGCGGATCGGCCACGCTGTAGCCAAACTCGAAGCCCAGCACCGCGTATTCGCTCAGCGAGCTATCGAAGACGTCGAACGGCGCCTGGTCCCGCGAAATGTGCTGCATTGGAATGTAGCGGCGGCCGGTTTCGGAATCGTAAAACGCCAGGTGCCGCTGGCTGAACGTGCCGCGGCCGGAGTCCTGGCCGCTGAGCCGGACCGGGGTGCCTTCCAGAACCAGCGTTCCGAACGCCAGCGCTTCCGCGAAGGCCCAATCGACGGGGCCATCTTTCTGCACCGCCTCCCGGCGGCGTTCCACAAAGCCCCGCAGCTTGGGGTGCAGATGGAAGTTTTCGGGGAACTCGGTGGAGGCGCGCGCCACCCGCTCGATGGCGGCATGGCTCACCGCCGTGCGCGGGCAGAAATTCCCTATTTCTTCGGTGGGCACAGCGCTCAACTCCTGCAGTTCGTAGTGCTCCGCGCCGCTCTGCGCCGCATCGTATGCGTCGCTATAACGCTTGGCCGCGGCCTTGCGCAGGGCCTGCACCTCTTCGGCCGCAAGCACTCCCTCGCGCACCAGCCGCTCGCCGTAGATAACGCTCACCGGCGGGTGGTCCTTGATTTTGCGATAGAGAATGGGTTGCGTGTAACTCGGGTCGTCGCCTTCGTTGTGGCCGTGCCGGCGGTAGCAGATCATGTCGATGACCACGTCGGTCTTGAACTTCTGGCGGTAATCGAAAGCCAGTTGGACTACGCGCACGGCTGCATCCGGATCGTCGCCGTTGAGGTGGAAAATCGGCGCCTGCACGCCCCGCGCCACATCTGTCGAATACGGCGTGGAGCGCGCTTCGTCCGGCAGCGTAGTGAAGCCGATTTGATTATTGATGATCAGGTGGATGGTGCCGCCAGTGGAGTAGCCATCGAGCTGCGAAAGATTCAGTGTCTCAGCCACCACTCCCTGTCCGGCAAACGCCGCGTCGCCGTGAATCAGCAGCGGTATCACGCGTTGCCGTTCGTGGTCCTGCAGCCGGTCCTGCTTGGGCCGCACGATGCCCTCCACTACCGGATCGACCGCTTCGAGGTGGCTGGGATTCGGCGCCATCGAAATCGTCAACTCTTTCCCGTTCGCACAGCGCACCACGCCGGTGGCGCCCAGATGATATTTCACGTCGCCGGAGCCCTGCGTGCTCGCCGGATCGATTTCGCCTTCGAACTCGGAAAAGATTTTTTGCAAGTCTTTGCCGACCACGTTGGCCAGGATATTCAGGCGCCCGCGATGCGCCATCCCCACCACTACTTCGTGAACATTGTTCGCCGCGGCCCGTTCCAGAATCTCCGAAACGATCGCGAGCGCGGTCTCCCCCCCCTCAAGCGCGAAGCGCTTCTGGCCGACATAGCGGGAATGCAGGAAGTGTTCGAATTCTTCCGCGGCAATCAGTTTCTCCAGCACGCGCACGCGGGTCTCGTTATCGAGCGGCCAGCGGTTGGCTTCCGGCTCCATGCGCTGCTGCAGCCAGCGCTTCTGCTCCGGCACCTGGATATTCATGTACTCGCAGCCGATTTTGCCGCAGTAGGTTTGGCGCAGCGTTTCCAGGATTTCGCGCAGCGTGGCTACGGGTCTCGGTCCATCGTCTCCGATGGCTTGGCCTAAGCTGCCGGTGAGGAATTCGCGATCCAGGTCCCAGATGGTCAGGCCGTATGTTTCCGGATCGAGCTCGGCATGATAGCTGGCTTCCGTCCCTAACGGATCGAGATCCGCGATTAAATGACCGCGCACCCTATAGGCGTTGATCATCTGCATGATGCCGGCCTGCTTGGCAATTTCCGCATACCGCGCGGCGGCGCCAGGCAGTAGCGGCTGCCGGTCCTTCACCCAGCGCACCGGCTGGTGCGGCATGTGCAGATGACTGAAAATCTCTTCGTAAAAACCGTCACTGCCGTCGAGCAGCGATTGAATTTTGCCCAGAAACGTGCCGGACTCGGCGCCCTGGATGACGCGGTGATCGTAGGTGCAGCCGAGCGTCATCACCTTGCTCATTCCCAGCAGGGCGCGCGTTTCCTCGGCCGCGCCGCGGAAGGCAGCGGGGTAATCGATCGCGCCTGCGGCGATAATGGCGCCCTGCCCCACTACCAGCCGCGGATTCGAAGACATCGTCCCCACGGTGCCCGGATTCGTGAGCGAGATGGTGGTGCCCTGAAAATCGTCCGTTTGCAGCTTGCCCGCGCGCGCCCGCGCCACGAGGTCGTCGAAGGCCGCCAGGTATTCGGCAAAGTTCAGCGCGCCTGCATTCTTGATATTGGGAACCAGCAGGCTGCGCGCGCCATCCTTGCCGGCCACATCCACCGCGATTCCCAGGTTCACCTGCGGATGCACGACCCGGTAAGGCTGGCCGTCTTTCTCCGCGTAGGCATAATTAAGCCCGGGAACTTCTCCAAGCGCCTTGACGATCGCCCAGCCGATCAGATGCGTGAACGAGACTTTGCTCTTGCCGGTCAAAGTACGGTGCTGGTTAATAATCCGCCGGTTCTCGTCCATCACCTTGACGGCGATGCTCCGCTGCGAGGTGGCCAACGGCACCCATACGCTCGCGCCCATATTTTCGGCAATGCGGGCGGGCGTGCCACGCAAAGGCTGCAGAATGGCATTACCATTGGCGGCAGCCTGGGGCGGCGGAGCGGCCGGAACGCCGGGCGCCGGAACCGCGCGGGAGACGGGCGCTTCGGCTGGAGGCGCGCCGCCGTTTTCAAAAAACTTCTTCCAGCTTTCATCGACCGCGGTGCGGTCGTGCTGGTACTGACTGAAAATCTCTTCCTGGAGCCAACTGTTCACTCCGAGCAGGGGATCGATTTTTGCGGGCATGAAAAAGGGTTCTATTTCCATTGTAATCGGCTGCAACCTGTTTCAGACGACGTGGTACGCTTGGCGGCGATTATGACGGCCGGGTACGGCGAACCGGCGCTTCGCCGGTTCCGCTTGGAAGCTGTACCGGGGGGCGAAGTAAGCATCCCCGCCCCACGGCCACCCTCCGCGGCAGGAGAGTTGCAAAGTCCGGAAACTGTCGTATCGTAATAGTTCGGGAGGAGAAGCGATGGTCACCTGTCCTGTATGCGAGGGAACAATCGACGTAGATGAAGATGATGTAGACGAAGGCGACACCGTCAGTTGCGACGAATGCGGCGCGGACCTGAAAGTCGTCAGCACCGATCCCATGGAACTGGAATCCGCCGAAGAAGACGAGGACGAAGAGGAGGATGACGAGGATTTCCTCGAAGAGGACGAGGACGAAGAGGAGGAAGAGGAGGAAGATTGGAAATGAGCCGTAGGGGGCGCGAGACCCCTCGCGGAGCACGCGGGCTGAGCCGGCGCCTGGTGTGCCTGGCCGCGCTAATCCTCCTTTTATGGGCGCCCGCCGCCTTCGCCCAGAAAAAGAACAAAGGCGAGGGCGGCAATACCCGCAGCGTTTCCGGCCAAGTTACCGGTCCCGATGACGCTCCCGTTAACGGAGCGGTGGTGCAGCTAAAAAACACCAAGACTTTGGATATTCGTTCCTTTATAACGCAAGACAATGGATCGTACCGGTTCAACGGCCTGAGCACCGATACCGACTACGAATTGCGCGCCGAGTACAACGGCATGGCCAGTTCCAGCAAGACCCTCAGTTCGTTCGACGACCGCAAAGCGGCCACCATCAACCTCAAGCTCAACCCCAAGAAGAAATAGGATTCGGGCCGTGCCGGGGCGGACGGGAGCCGCCTAGCTCAAGGGCGCCCAGACGGCCGCGGCTTCGATTGTTACTTCGCCGTCTTGCCTACGTAGTGGGTGGCGTCGCGTTCCTCGCAGACGAACTCCATCAGCTCGGTATCGGGCATTAACTGATGGTTCACCCGCACGGTGAACGGCTTGGTATAAGCTTTGGGGTCTTCGATGGTGATATCGATCTGCATCAATCCGAACTTCGGGCGCCGCCAGCGCTCGATCATCTTGCCGGTGCTGGTCAGCGGACTGCCCTCGACGTCCAGCCAGACATCGTCCCGAAATCCGCTGGTCTCCACCACCAGTGTGTCGCCCTCCCAGTGTCCGATGGAATAGCCGTACCACCAGGGGGTCGGCTGGTCCGGCAGCGTCCGGCCATCGGTGAGGATTTGCCGGAGATTGCCGTTGGCTTCGTAAAGGACAACGATGTCGCGCGGCGTCTGAATGATCTTGCGCGGCTGCGGGTGCATGTGAAGCTGCGTTAAGCCCAGCGGCAGGCAGAGCGCGTCGGGATTGTCTTTATTGTTGTTCCCTTTCCTCTGAGCCCGGAGCTGAGCGGCCCAGGGTGTAAAGGGCAGGCCCTCTTTGAAGCCGGCGCCGATATTGAAGAACTGGGCGACGGGAGGATCGCCGGGCGCCGAAGGGATTGGAAACGGCAAGGGCTTGGTGCCATTCATGGATAAGCCGCCGCGGCCGCCCGGCCCGCGCGCGGGCTCCCATAACCCGGAAAAGTCCGGTTTGCCATCGGGTGTCCGCGGAGGGGGCGCCGCTAGATCGATCTGGCCGTCTTTGGTCCTGGGACCCGGCGTAGGGTAGTTGGGCCACTGCGCAAAGAGCGAAATGGCGCTGGCTGCCAGGGCGGCCAGCAGCGTGGCGGGGGTGTGGAAGAGTCTCATCCTTGTGATTTACTTTCTTCGAATCAAGGTAGCGGCGTCAACCGTGGCTTTTCGGTTACCTCCCCGTCCCGGAGGCCCTGCGCCCGAAGCGGTTCTCGCGGCGATCGAAGTAGCGGAAAACGAAGCCGCCGTGAACCGGCGCTGGATCGGCGAAAATCCCGCTTCGCGGAGTATCCAGCCCGCATTCGGGATCTTCGCCGCGCATTCCCCTCCGGGCAGGTTGCCGGGAGCACTACTTTGGGCCGCGGTTTAAATCGGACCGCGGTTAAATTACGGCAACGCCAAACGCGGTACTCTTCTAAGAATGCGTTACCCATTTGCCTTCACGGCTGCCATGGCCTTGATGCTCGCCGCCCCCGCGTTCCCGCAGCGCGAGACCTGCGCGGACTCCTCCAGCCTCCGCCTGTTCAACGGCAGAATCCACACAATGGACAGACAGGATTCGGTAGTTGGCGAAGTGACCATCCAGCAGGGCCGGTTTGCCTATCTTGGACCGGTTCGCGGCGCTCGCCTCGATCCCTGCACGAAATCCATCGACCTGCACGGGCGCACCGCCGTTCCCGGCCTCGTCGATAACCATAACCACATCGTGCTGCTCGGCCTCCGCCCCGGTTTCGACACGCGTCTCGAAACCGCGGCATCCATTGCGGATGCGCAGGCGCTGATTCGGGCTCGCGCGAAGGACGTGCCGCCGGGGGAGTTCATCACCGCCATGGGCGGTTGGAATCCGGCCCAATTCGCGGAAAAGCGCCTGCCCACATCCGCCGAACTGGACGCGGCCGCGCCGGATCACCCCGTGATTGTCTACCAGTCGTTCACCGGCCCGGCGGCCGTCAACACGCGCGCCAAAGCGTTTTTCGCCTCGAAGGGCATCGCCGTAAACGATACCGGTATCATCGCGGCGAACGCGCCTTCGGTGGCTGCGCTCGATGCGCTCCGCGCCGCCCAGACCTTCGCGGATCAGAAGCGCGGCACGCTGGACGCAATGGCCTATGCGGCCAGCGTGGGCGTCACCACCAGCGCCGATATGGGCGCCTTCGTCATCCCCGGCCTGCCCGATATCCAGGATTCGTTCACCATGGATACGCTCGCCAGCGCCGATCCCTTTCATATGTATGACGCCTTCAACGAGCTGCATCGGGAAGGCAAAATGTCCATGCGGCTGCGTATCTTTTTCCTGAGCATGGACAAGCAGCCGGATATCCCCATGCTGAAAGAGCGGCTGCTCAATTCGCTCCTCTACTTTGGCGACGACATGCTGCGCGTTTCCGGTATTGGCGAATTCGCCACGCAGTGGCCGCTGTTCGGCAACGCCGCCCCGCCGCCCAATTACACCGCCGCGCTCGAGCTGATCGCCAAAGAAGGCTGGCCTTTCCAGCAGCACAGTCTCTCTCCAGCCGAGGACCAGCTCGCCGTAAACGCATTCGAAAAAGTCAACGCCATCACGCCCATTCGAGACTTGCGCTGGTCCATCGCGCATGCCCCGCGAATTGATCAGGCCACGGTGAACCGCCTCAAGGCCATGGGAGCGGGCATTGCCGTGCACCCGTTTCTGTATCTCGCCGCGCAGGGAGGCGGGCCGCCGTTGCGCATGATTCTGGATAGCGGCATCCACGTAGGCGCCGGTTCCGATTCCGCGCAGATTTCCACCCTCGATCCCTGGCTGATGATCTATTACATGGTGACCGGCAAAAACGCCTCCGGCGCTTTAGTGAACGATAAACAGCAGATCACGCGGGCGGAGGCGCTGCGCCTCTACACCGCCAATAATGGCTGGTTTTTGCATGAAGAGGACAAGCTCGGCTCAATCGAACCGGGCAAATTCGGCGATGTAGTGGTGCTCAATGAAGACTACTTCGATGCGCGCAAGGTCCCGGACGAAGAGATCCGGCGCTTGAAATCGGTGCTCACCGTGGTGGGCGGCAAAGTCGTGCACAACGAGATGCGCTGACTGGCGGCTCCTGATCCAAAGCTGATCATTCAAAGCTGATGCCCGACAAATCCGCGGCCGGCTTCGGGAAGCGCAGCTTCATCTCTTCCATTGTCTCCACCAGGATTTGCGCCACGGCCAGGTTGCGGAACCACTTGTGATTTGCCGGAATCACATACCACGGCGCATAGTCGGTGTTGCACTTTTCGAGCACCTCGTCGTAGGCTTCGATGTACGCGTCCCAGAATTCGCGCTCTTTGAGATCGGCGGGGGAAAACTTCCAGTTCTTCTTTTTGTCGTCCAGCCGCTTTTGGAAGCGCCTGGCCTGCTCCTCTTTGCTGATGTAGAGGAGGAATTTTACGATGGTCACGCCGCACTCGCTCAGCGTGCGCTCGAATTCGTTGATTTGGCGGTAGCGCTTCGACCACACCGATTTGGGCACCAGGCCGTGCACCCGCACCACCAGCACGTCCTCATAGTGCGAGCGGTTGAAGATGCCGATCTGGCCGTATTCGGGAACGGCTTGGTGGACCCGCCAGAGATAATCGTGCCGCTTCTCCGCTCCTTCCGGAACCTTGAATGGCGTCACGCGCACCCCTTGGGGGTTGAGGCCAGTCATGACGCGGCGGATGGTGCCATCTTTGCCGGCGGCGTCGATGCCTTGCAGGACAGCCAGCACCGCGCGCCGGCCTTCCGCATAAAGAACATACTGCAGCACCGAAAGCCGCTCCAGGCGTTTCGCCAGGGCTTCGGCAGCCTGCTCTTTGTTTAGCCCGTGCGTTTGGCCGGGATCGATCTCATTCAGGCTGACTTTCTTGTCCAGTGGCACTTTCAGTTTCGATACGGCGTGATTCATGTCCATCAAAGTCTACATCGGGCTAAGCGTGCACCGGGGCAAAGTCTACACTGGAATAGTGCTGGTTCTGGCTTCACAATCCCCACGGCGCGCGGAACTTTTGCGGCAGGCGGGCATTGCTTTCGTAGTGCGGGCGGCCCGAGTGGACGAAACACCGTTGCCGGGCGAGAACCCGGTCGATTATGTCTGCCGGCTCGCGGAAGAAAAGGCGCGGGCTGTACCGGCGGCGCCGGACGATATCGTCCTGGGCGCCGATACCACGGTGGTGGTGGACAACCAGATGCTCGGCAAGCCGGTCAATACGGCCGACGCGATCCGTATGCTCGAAATGCTTTCCGGCCGCGTGCACGAGGTGCTCACGGGCATTTGCCTGCGCAGCGGCGGGCGGATGATCCGCGATGTGGCGGCCACGCGGGTGTGGTTCACGAATCTGACCACGCGTGAAATCGAAGATTACGCGGGCAGTGGCGAACCGCTGGATAAAGCCGGCGCCTATGCAATTCAAGGCCTGGCTTCGAAATTCGTAGACCGGATCGAAGGCTGTTATTTCAACGTGGTGGGGCTGCCGGTGCCCCTGTTATACCGCCACCTGCGCGCCCGTTCTTTGCGATGACTTAGCGGGCGATAATTACCGGCGGTGATGCACCAACTGGCGGCGGCGCTCGTGCCAGCGGAATAGCAGGAGCAGCGCGGCGGCCAGCGCTACTGCCGCCGCCAGCAGCGCCCACACATTATGCTGCAGGAAAGCCTGCGCGTTCAGCCCCAAAGTCAACCCCAGGAAAGCGTCCCCAAAATACCGGCACGTGCGCGCCAGCAGGATGATGACCAGGAAATGGAGCGGACTCGCGCGCAGCACGCCCGCTGACACTACAAAAAACTTGAGCGGAAGCGGCACCACCGGGACCGCCGCGGGAATGAACACAGTGACCAGCCCATAGCGGCGAAACCAGGTACGGAAACGGCCGGGCTGTACCGCCATGCGAACCAGACGGCTCACACCATAGCGGGCCATTTCGAAAAGCACCAGATTGCCGATCGTCGAGCCGATCACTCCCAGTCCCGCCGCCAGATACGCGCGCCCGGGCGAGTGCGCCGCGATCACGATGATCAGCAGGTCCATGGTTGCGGGCAATGGGATCCCGACCGAGTCGATCAGACCGAGAACGAAAACGCCCCAAGGCCCGTAGGCAACCAGCGCGGAAGTGATTTTATGGAGCAAGCGGAACCGGACCCGAAGGCGCGGCCTATACCTCGCGCCTGTGGGTTCGTTTCAGCAACTCTTCGGCGCGCGCGATGGCCTTGCCCTCCGCTTCTTCGCGCGTGATGCCGGTGGTGCGGCAGAGCGCCGCCCCTGGGGAAACATTATCGGCTTTTGCGTGCCACTCGCCATCCAGGCGATAACTGGTGAGGTTCACCGGCCAGCCGGCCAGTTCCAGCTTTCGTTCCTGATATTCTTCCGCTTTCATCATTCGTTACCGGACTCTGGCCGCTACCCTTTCGCGCTGGCGGCGGCTCCGCGCTCCACCGGTGCTCCCACCAGGTTGCCCCATTCAGTCCAGGAGCCATCGTAATTGGTGACTTTGTCGAAGCCCAGCAGATACTTCAGCACGAACCACGAATGGCTGGAGCGCTCCCCAATCCGGCAATACGCGATGATGGGCTTCGAACCATCGATCCCCTCAGCCCCGTATAGCGCCCGCAACTCGTCGGCCGATTTGAAAGTGCCATCCTCATTAGCGGCCTTGCCCCATGGGATATTGCGCGCGCCGGGAATGTGGCCGCCGCGCTGGCAGGTTTCGGGTAATCCGGGCGGCGCCAGAATTTCCCCGGTGAATTCCTGCGGGCTGCGCACGTCCACTATGGCCGCGCTGCGCATGGCGGAAGCGGCCTGCACATCTGGCAGAAACGCGCGGATCGAGAGATCCGCCGGTTTGGCCTGATACGACGCGCGGCGCACCTGGGGCACATCTTTCGTTAACTCGCGCCCTTCGGCGAGCCACTTTTTGCGCCCGCCGTTCATCAACCGCACGTCCTGGTGGCCATATATCTTAGCCTGCCAGAACGCCCAGGCCGCGAACCAGTTGTTGTTGTCGCCGTAGATCACGAGCGTCGAGGAAGGCGTGATGCCCGACGACGACATCAGTTCTTCGAACTTCTCTTTCGAAAGAATGTCGCGTTGCAGCGTGTCGCAGAGTTGCGTGTTCCAAGCCCAACCAATGGCGCCGGGAACATGGCCTTCGTCGTAAGCCTTCGTATCCACGTCCACTTCGGCCACGCGCACATTCGCATCGTTTGCGCGCGCCGCCACCCACTCCGTGCTGACGAGGACTTCGGGATGCGCGTATTCCGCCATGTGTCTCTCCTGGTCGAAAAATTGCGATGATGGAATTCAATTATAGCGGACGGGTATGACATACTTCGCACGATTGCTTCCTCTATGGCTGGCCGCGGCGGTTTCCTGGGCGCCGGCCGCCGGTCTTACGAAAGTCACCATTAACTATGCCACCCGGACGGGCACGAGTTGGCCGCTGTACATCGCCGCGGAAGCCGGCTATTTCCAGAAGTATGGGCTGGACGCGAACCTTGTGTTTGGCGTGCATCCGGCGGGCGTGGCCATGGTGGTGAGCGGGCAGGCCGCCATGACCAATTACCCGCTCGAACAGGCGATGATCGCCTCTTCCCACGATGGGTCGCTCGCGATTATCGGCTGCCCGTACCGTAAAAGTCTCTTTGCGCTGATAGCGGCGAAGCAGTTCACCAGCGTGCGCCAACTCAAAGGCAAACGGCTGGGCGTCAGCCAGATTGGCGATGCGCCATACAACTACGCCGTGGCGCTGCTGGCAAAATCCGGCCTGACGCCGCGCGATATTGAATGGATTCCCATCGGCACGGACGTAAACGGGCGCGCGGCGGCCCTGGTGAGCGGACGTGTGGACGCCACCATGATCACCGCGCCGGTATACTTCCGCCTGGAAGAGCAAGGCTACAAGAGCCTGGCCAATACCAGCGATTACGACGATATCTACGCGCCCACCGTCTATCTGTTCAAGAAGAGCTTCGTCGCGGCGAATCCCAAAATTCCGGAACTGCTGATCGAGGCGCACGCCGAAGCGATCAAGCGCTTTTATGACGACAAGGCCTTCGCGGTGCAGGCGTACCTGAAGTACAACCGGAACGACGACCCCGCCGAGGTAGCGCGCGTGTACGACCGCTACGCCCAGACCAATACCTTCGAGCGCGTGCCGTACGTGCCGGCGGCCGCCGTCCAGTATATGCTCGATCATCCCGTGGATGAGCAGGTGGGAGCGCAACTGCGGAAGGCCGATTTCCATAGCGTGATCGATAACGGCACGGTGGACCGCATGGTGCGCGAGGGTTTCTTCGAAAAACTCTTCGGGCCGGGCATCAAGGCGGAAGAAGAGCGCAAAGCGAAGCAGGCGTTCCGGTGAGGCGGTCTCGCTTAGCCGCGGCATCCCTGGTTCTGTGCGGCCTGGTGTGCGCGGCAGAGCCGGACATCCAGCAGCTCAAGACCGTGGAGCGATCGGCCGGTTTCCGGCCAACCCGAAATTTCGAGCGGGCGGACGCGCGCCTCGCGGCCTACTTCCGATGCTACTTCACGGGCAAGTTGGAACTACCCGAATCGTATAACGATCTCAAGCTGCGCAAAGGCACGCAGAATGGCTGCGTAGTCGATGATAAGAAGTACGACGTCTTCTTTTATCCGATAGAAGCGGTAGCGAGCGGCCACACACCGGTTACGCATTCGCTTGCCGCGGCAAGCACCGAGCGGCGTTCCATGGTGGTGCCGCACGAGGATTTTCACGCCCAGATCGACGGCCTGCCGGACCGGATTGCGGAGGCGGCGGCAACGCTGGTGGGATTCGTCACCGCGGCCGCGGCCCTCAATGAGGCTCCGGCCGATGCCGATCTGTTCCTGGGAAAAGCGGAGATGGTGAACCGCGCGTTCGATCGTCTGAGCGCGGTTTACAAAGCCGCCCGGCGCGGTGCGGTTTCCAGACATGCGGCGCTTGAAGAGAAGCAGCGAGTCCTCACCGCCCTGCAGCGGGAATGCGCGCAAGTCTCGCCCAAGCCGCGGTCCTTCAATATTTGCCTTTCGGCGGCCAACAACGCCGGCCTGGCATTCGACCACACCTACACGAAATTCTACCCGTTGGTCTACAGCGTCTACGCGGCCTGCGGCAAGGACCTGAAATGCACCGTGCGCCAGATCATGGCCGCGCCGCGGAAGAAGCGGGAGCGCGAAGTTGCGGCGTACCTGGGAACGCAGTAATCCAGGGCCATCTCGGCCGCCGCCGGCATGCAGGTCAAACCTACGCTTTTACCGAGAAAATCGGGCAATTATAGCCGTAAACCTGTTTCACCGCAAAAGGTACGGCGAATAAGGGCCGCCAGGCCGTCGCGATCCGCCTCCGCCAGGAACCAACCCGTCGGGCAATTCGGGCCTTTGCCAAAACCGTCAATTTATGGACACGTATCGTGGAGGGCACGTTCAAGCCGGCTGCCTGCCAATTGGCTATAGAGAAATCGAGTTCGGATTGTCGCAGTCTGGAAGTTACCGGTGCCGCTACAAAATCCTCATCCCCGGTATCAAGCAACACGACTGCGGGGGCGAACCTTTGATCCGAACGTTTGGTGAAATTCAATGCGAATCAGAATGACTTCAAACCGCCGAAGAGTCATCTAGGAGCCGTTCATACACCGCACCTTCCGTAATGTAAGCCGCCGTGAAACTGCGAAGGCCTGCCTCACGGAACGCCTCGTCCTCGGAAGGCGCCCACATTACGACGACTCTTACTTGCTCAACGGAAGGAATCTCGTCAGCAATTTCCGGAGGGAGAGAAATCTGGCCCTCCGCCGAAATAATACCGTCGAACCCCAAAGCTTTCATAAATCTGCCCGCTGTGCCTATGATTGCATAGCGCCGCGCTCCAGCGTTGGTGGATTCCCCCCGCATTTGCGGGCCCCCCAATCTCACCGCATAAGATCTTAAGGGCTAGCTGGCATAATCCAGATAAAATCAGTCCAAAGTCTGTTATTTTGGCGGCTGCGTGACTTGGGTCACTGTGCATCACGCCGCGGCGAGTTTATGCTGGCCACTTGGATAGGAGAGACATGAAAAAACTTTGGATCGCCTTCGCCATCGTCTTTTTCGGGTCCTTCGCCGTACTGGGCTGGATCGGAACGAGAATCTTCCAGGAGATGCCGCCGATTCCGGCGCAAGTGGTCGATACCAACGGCAAGGTAGTGATCGCCGCTGGCGATATCGGCCGCGGCCAGAACGTCTGGCAGGCTCTGGGCGGCATGGAAGTCGGTTCCATCTGGGGCCACGGCAGCTACGTTGCGCCCGATTGGACGGCCGACTGGTTGCACCGCGAAGCCACCTTCGTACTGGATTCTTGGGCTAATGCGGATTACGGCAAACCCTACAGCTCCCTCGCCAACGAAGATCAGGCCCGTCTGCGCGGCCGGCTGGAAGAAATGTACCGGCGCAACACGTATGATTCATCCACCAATTCCATCAAAATTGATCCGGTGCGCGCGCTGGCATTTGAAGCCTGCCTGCGCCACTTCTCCGATGTGTTTATGAATGGCAACGCGGCGTATGCCATTCCGGCCGGAAGCGTGAACACGCCGGAACGGATGCGGCAGTTTGCCGGATTCATCTTCTGGACCGCCTGGTCCGCCGCCGCGAACCGGCCCGGCGATACGGTCACTTACACGAACAACTGGCCCTACGAGCCGCTCATCGGCAACCGCCCCACCGGCGAAGCCCTTCTCTGGACTGGCGTGAGCATCATCATGCTCCTCGCCGGCATCTGCGCCATGGTCTGGTGGTACGCTTCGCAGAAGGCCGAAGCGGAGCTGGAACCAGCGCCCGCCGCCGATCCGCTGGGAAACTGGCGGCCCACGCCCTCCCAGCGTGCCACGCTGAAATACTTCTGGGTGGTCTCAGCGCTCATCCTGGCGCAGATTCTGATGGGCGTCGTGACCGCGCATTATGGCGTGGAAGGCAATGGCTTCTACGGAATCAAAATATCCGACATTTTGCCTTACAGCGTCACCCGAACCTGGCACGTGCAGATCGGTATTTTCTGGATTGCCACCGCTTGGCTCGCGTCTGGCTTGTTTATCGGCCCGCTGGTCAGCGGAGTGGAGCCGAAGGGGCAAAGCCTTGGCGTGCACGTGCTCTTCGGCGCGCTGCTGGTAATCGTGGCGGGATCGCTCACTGGCGAATGGATGAGCATCCATAACAAGCTTTCCGATGCCGATTCATTTCTTTGGGGACACCAGGGCTATGAGTATGTCGATCTGGGCCGCGGCTGGCAGATCCTGCTCCTCGCCGGCCTCCTGATCTGGCTGTTTCTGGTGGTGCGGGCCATCCGCCCGGCGCTCCGCCAGAACGGCGGCGGCGCGCAACGCCAGTTGCTTTGGCTGTTTCTGATGTCGGCGGCGGCTATCGGCCTGTTCTATGGCGCGGGTCTGAACTGGGGCCAGCACACGCATCTCTCTATTGTCGAGTACTGGCGGTGGTGGGTAGTGCATCTGTGGGTGGAGGGTTTCTTCGAAGTCTTCGCTACCACCGTGATTGCCTTCTTCTTCACGCGACTGGGGCTGATCCGGCCCGCCCTGGCGGCCAAATCCGCCCTGCTCTCCGCCACCATCTTCCTGGCCGGCGGCATCATCGGCACCTGCCATCACCTTTATTTTTCGGGCACGCCGACCGTGGCCCTGGCATTCGGTTCCGTGTTCAGCGCCCTGGAAGTGGTGCCGCTCACCATGGTGGCCTATTCCGCCATGGACGATCTCCGCCGCGGCCGCTTGGCCGCCTGGGCCGAGCGCTATCGCTGGCCGGTTTACTTCTTCGTCGCCGTGGCCTTTTGGAATATGATCGGCGCCGGCCTGTTCGGATTCATGATTAACCCGCCCATCGCTCTCTACTTCATGCAGGGCCTCAACACGACGCCCTTGCATGGTCATGCGGCACTGTTCGGCGTTTATGGAATGCTGGGCATCGGTCTGATGCTGGTTTGTCTTCGCGCTATGGGCCAGAATCTCGAATGGAAAGAGAACTGGCTGCGGTTCGCCTTCTGGGGGATGAACATCGGGTTGCTGGTCATGTGCGTCGGCAGCCTGCTGCCCGTCGGCCTAGCCCAAACCTTGGCATCGGTCGATCACGGCTATTGGTACGCGCGCAGCAGCGAGTTCCTGCAGTCTCCGCTGATGCAGAAACTGCGCTGGATGCGCGTTCCAGGCGATACGGTATTCGCCGCCGGTGCAATCGTACTGGTAGCTTTCGTGGTTCTGGGCCGGAAGCCATCTACCCGGCCGGAGCGGCTTCCCGAACCTATGCGCGTGCCCGCGGGCGATTAGCCCGGTTTGTGGGGCCCGGCCCGCCGCCAGGCCCCCATCGTTGGCCGGTGGCGCCGGTAGTCCTGCCCCGCTTGATAAACCTTGATTGCCGAACCATATAATTTGGCAAAAGGCCTGCCTCGGCTATGGAAAGGTAGTGCTGGATGCTACGACGCAGCGCCTCTCGATTTTTACGCGAATTGATGGAATCGGCTCCCGATGCCGTGGTGGTAATCGTTAACTCGCAAGCCGAAAGCCTCTTCGGCTATTCCGCCGATGAGTTGCTAGTGTCCTGAGTCAGAAATTCGTTGAAAAACAGGCTGATCCGGTCCATACGGAAGCATGGCCATTGGACGCCCCACGAAACCACTGAACGTGACGCCCGAGGAAAAGGAAAAACTTGCCATGCTGGTTC
>Ga0209061_1002375_pt1 | contig 24294 bp, 19 predicted proteins | sample Coa_R1_10_FD_187157 | JGI IMG/M metagenome (GOLD analysis project Ga0209061, IMG submission 187157) | Surface soil microbial communities from Centralia Pennsylvania, which are recovering from an underground coalmine fire - Coalmine... | ecosystem: Environmental > Terrestrial > Soil >...
GGAACTCAAGCGTTCCCGCCCGCGTTTCCAGAGCCGGCTGATGGCGCTCCTCGAACGCCGCTTCGCCGCGGTCGGGCAGTCCGAGGCGCCGGCGGAGGACGCGGAAGACGCGCACGGCGGCAAGGAACTGTCGCTGATCGATCCGCACGAATTCGACGAGACCATGGCGCTGGACGATCTGTCGACGCGCGTCGAGTTGCACGCGGGCAACGCCATTTTCGATCTTTGCCGCAGGTACGCGGTGCTGATCGCGTCACCGCCGCTGGAAAACGATTGCCTGCCGTCCGGACCGCACGTCCTCGCCGCCGTGTTGGGAGAGGCCGCTGCAGACCTTGGCATCGAGCGGGACCATCGGCTGCTGTTCTACAGGCTGTGCGACCGCCGCCTCTACGGGGCGGCGGAATCGTTCTATGCGCGCTTGAACGATCACCTCAAGGAAGCGGGCATCCTGGCCGATTTGCGCAGTTATCTGCCGAAGCGCGCGTCCGGCCCGCGTCAGGTCCAGCCCGAAGCTCCGGCGGCGGCGCCCGAGACCCCGGAGTCCGCTGCTTCCGTCTCGCCCAGCGATTCGGCCCCGATCGCGCCCGTCACCAACTTCACGCCATCGACGGTCCCCGGTCCCCAGGAATTGCATCCCCTGCTCGAACTGCGCCGGCACGCGCTGCACGCGGACGCCGCGGCCGTCGCTGCGCAATCTGCCGAGTTCGCATCCATGCCGGCCTTGCAGGACGCTCTCGCCGCGCTTCAGGCGCTACCGTCGCGGCGTACCGGCCCACAAACGGGTGAACGCCTCAGCGACGATTTGATGGCCGAACTCCGCCGACATTCGCCCGGCGACCGGCCGCCGCAGTTGCAGCCCGAACACCGCGACGCAGTGGATCTGATCGGCCTGCTGTATGACCAGTTGCTCACGGAAACCCGCACCGAAGGCATCGCGCAACAATTGCTTGCGAACCTCCAGGTTCCGCTGCTGCGCATCGCGCTGTCCGACAGCAATTTCTTCACCGTCCGGAATCATCCGGCGCGCCGCCTGCTGAACCTGGTGCTGGAAACGGCCAACCTGTGGCTCGATCGCAGCGACGACAAATTCGACACCACGCTCAACCACCGGCTGCAGCGCAGCGTCAAGCGCGTCGTCGAGGAATACCACGGCGACCTCGGCGTCATCCAGGAGGAAGCGGACGACCTGGACGCGCACCTCAAGCTGATCACGCGGCGCGCGGAAATTGCGGAGCGCCGTCAGGTCGAAGCGGCGCAGGGCCGCGATCGGCTGCAAGACGCGCGCACCACCGCGGCCAAGGCGATCGGCCAACGGCTCGCGGGACGCAAGACCACGCCGTTGGTTCGCGCGCTGCTCGAAAACGCGTGGAGCGATACCCTGACCCTGACCTTGCTGCGCGAAGGCGAAAGCAGCGAGGTCTATCGCCGCAGGCTCGCCGCCGCCGACCAGTTGCTGGGCTCCCCGCTGGAGCGCGACGACACCAGGCTCGCCGCCGATCTCAACCACGGCCTCATGCAGGTCGGACTGCAGGAGACCGAAGCCGACCAGATCACGCGTTACGCGCTGGATCTGCCGCAGCGGCCCGTGCCCCACTCCACCGCGCCGCCGCCCAGCCAGACCGAATTGTTGATCCGCCTGAAGTCCCGCCACAAACCGGCCGAAGACGAAGCAGGCGCACCCGTGGAACCCACGAAGCGCAAGTTGCCGCTGACGCCCAGCGAGCGCCGCGCCCTGGACACCCTGAAGAGCCAGCCGTTCGGAACCTGGCTCGAGTTCATCATCAACCAGCAGGGCCAGAAAGTCGCCCGCAAGATCGCGTGGCACAATCCGGTCAGCGGTCGTTGCCTGCTGGTCAATGCGCGCGGCGCCGCCGCGCCCGAGCGCACTCTCGAGCAGATCGCGCGGATGATGGCGCGTGGCCAGGTCCGTGTCATGCCGCGGCAGGATGGCGGTATGATCGACCGCGCATGGAATGCACTGGTGGCAGGGTTGCGGAAATTCAGCCGAACCAATGAGACCACGGTACCCGCGACATGAATGACGAGCGTCGGAGCGCCCCGCGCAAGCCCACCACGGTTTCGATCGAGGTGACCGACAGCATCAGCGGCGAAAACATCGGACGGATCGGCAATCTCTCCCGCACCGGCCTTATGCTGATTTGCCACCGACCGTTGCGCGACGACGCACTCTACCAGTTGCGCTTCCGCCTGCCGGACCGACACGGCATCCACGACGAAATCGAAGCCGGCGTGCACACGATGTGGACCGACCAGGCCGCAACGAACGGCTACCAATGGTCGGGGCTCAGGATCATTTCCATCAGCGGGGCCGCCGCCGCGTCCCTGGATCGTTGGCTGGACCCGGGCGCGGCATAGCTTTTGCGATCGTCCCTGATCGCCGCTTCGCCGGACCGGCGAGGCAACCGAATGATCTCGGGTTGGTATAGCCCAGAACGGCCATCCATGGCCTGGCTCTCACAACAACCGCTGCGATCCGGACATCGGGCGAATTTCTTTGCGTTGCGGCGCGCTTCGCCGCATCATGGCGGTTTGGATTCCAAGTGCAGCCGCCATGACCGCCTCGCCGCAAGACAACCTTTCCGCGCTGTACCCGGCACACCTCGCTGAAATCGGGAAGCGCAGCGCCGACGCGTTGGCCGCCGCCGGACGGGACACGCTGGTGATCGCGGCGGGCATGCCGCACGGCTGGTTCCTGGACGACCAGGATTACCCGTTCAAGGCCAATCCGCATTTTCTCGCGTGGCTGCCGCTGACCGATGCGCCCGGAAGCTGGATCGTGTACACGCCCGGCGCCAAACCAAGATTGATCTTCCTGCAGCCGCGCGACTATTGGCACGTGGTGCCGGCCGCGCCGGCAGGTTACTGGACCGACCACTTCGAGATCGTCACGATCCGCACGGCCGACGAAGCGCGCGCGCACCTGCCGAAACACGCGTCACGTTGCGCAATCGTCGGCGAGCCGAACGCCGCGGTCGGCGACATCGTGCCGGATAATCCCGCACCGCTGCTGAACCTGCTGCACTACCGGCGTGCTTTCAAGACACCGTACGAAATCACGATGATGCGGGTCGCCAGCAAGCTCGGCGTGCACGGCCATCGCGCCGCGGCCAAAGCGTTCCGCGAAGGAGCGTCGGAATTCGACATCCACTGCCGCTATCTCGAAGCCACCCGGCTGACGGAATCGCAGTTGCCGTACGGCAACATCATCGCGTTGGACTCGCACGGCGCGGTGCTGCACTACATGCACTTCGACCGCAACCCACCCACCCACGCGCATTCGTTTTTGATCGATGCCGGCGGCCAGTTCCATGGTTACGCGTCCGACATCACGCGCACCTACGCGGCGTCCGATTCGGGCGAATTCCAGGCGCTGATCGACGCGGTGGAAGCGGCGCAACAAGGCTTCTGCGCGAAGGTGCGGGCGGGACAGAGCTATCCGGAACTGCACGTCCACGCCCACCATGTGTTGATGCAGGCGATGCGCGACCAGGACTTCATCACGTGCAGCGCGGAAGCCGGGGTTGCCAACGGCATTTCATCGACGTTTTTCCCGCACGGACTCGGGCACCTGATCGGCTTGCAGGTGCACGACGTTGCGGGGTTCGCGCGCGACGAACAAGGCAACACCATCCCGAAGCCGGATGGTCATCCTTATCTTCGCCTCACTCGTACGCTGCAACCCGGCATGGTCACGACGATCGAACCCGGCTTGTATTTCATCGACATGCTGCTCGCCGAGTTGAAGTCGAAACCCGCCGCGAAGGATGTCGCATGGGGCAAGGTGGACGCGTTCCGCAAATACGGCGGCATCCGCATCGAGGACGACGTCGTGTGCACCGAAGGCGATCCTGTCAACCTTACGCGCGAAGCTTTCGCGGCGACTTGATCTTCTTCGGGAAGAGGGTTTTCACTCCATCGCCACCGTGTCGGTGATGGCGGGCAGCCCCGCCTTTTTGCAGAACGCAGCGAAGCGCGGGTCGTCGCGGTAGCGCAGGATCATCCGGTCGGCCAGCATCAAGCCGACCCCCGGATCGCGCTGCGCCCAGGCGCGATCCAGCCATTGGAACATGCCGTCCGGATCACCGCGCAGCGCAAGGACCTGTGCAACCGAGTAGGCGAAGCTGTCCGCTTGGTTGGCGACCAGTCTTTCGAGTGCGGCATCGGCGGCGGCACGGTCCGGCCCGATCTGCAGGGCCACCGCCAAGCCCCACGCGCGCCAACTTGGGTTGCTTTCCTTTTTGGCTGCCGCGAGCGCGGCGTCGGGGTGGCCGGCCAGGGTTTCGATGAGGGCGAGTTGAAGATGAAAGGTCGAGGCGCCTGGCTGGAGCGAAATCGCCGTCATGGTGGCCTGCCGCGCTTCATCCAGCCGTCCCAATGCGGTGAGATCGATGCTCAGCCACGGATACCAGAACGCGTTGCGGGGATTGCTTTCCAGCGCCTGCCGGGTCAGGTCCAGCGCGCGTTGCACCTGTCCCAGCCTGCGCAGCATGTTGCCCAGCAGGATTTTGGCGTCCGGGTCGTTGGGAGCAAGCTGCAACGCGTACCGGGCTTCGGCCTCGGCGCCGCGAAAGTTCATGTCCACGCTCCGCAGAAATTCCGCGCGGGCTTGATGGGCCAGCGAAGAATCGGGATCCAGTCGCAGCGCGGTGTCCACCGCCTCCCGCGCATTGGCGTCAACCTGATCCGCCGGCAAGCCCCACGCGGCGAACAGGTCGAGCCATCGGCTGGCCAACTGCGCATAGGCGGCCGCGTAGCGCGGATCGAGGCGCGTGGCTTCCGTGAAAGCTTCGATTGCGCGGCGGGTGTTGGCCTCGGAAGGAATTGCCGCCAAGGCCATGCCGCGCTGGTAGGCCGCATAGGCGGCCAGGTTGCCGCTGGGCGGACGATCGCTCTGCATCACCGCGCCGGGCGAGAGCACCAGCCTGGTCTGCAAGGCGTCGGCAACCGCTTGCGTGATCGCGTCCTGCAACGCGAACAGATCCTTGTACGGCTTGTCGTAGTGCTGCGACCAGATGATGCTTCCGTCCGCCGCACTGACCAGCGCGGCGGTGATCCGCACCTCTTCGCCGACGCGCCGAACGCTGCCTTCCAGCAAGTGCGCGACGCCCAGCTTGCGGCCGATCCTGTCCGCGCTGTCCTTGCTGTTGCGGAACTGGAATGCCGAATTACGGCTGATGACCTTCAAACCCGAAAACTGCGACAACACATTGATCAGGTCTTCGGAAAGCCCGTCGGAGAAGAACTGCTCGTCCTTGTCGCCGCTGTCGTTGGCGAACGGCAGCACGGCGACGGATTTCGCGGGGACGGATTGCACGGTGCGCAGGCGCTGCGGTGCCGCTTCAGCGGCAGCCTTCGCGGAGTCCGTGGCCTTGGCCGCTGAAGCGGGAGCGGCGTTGTCCCGGTCGCGTTGCGCGCTGTCCGGGGCTCGTGTTTGCGCGACGGCGGACGATGTGCGCGCGCTTCGACTCCCGGTCGCATACAGCCGCCAACCTGCCACGACGATCGCAGCGATCAGCACCCCGGCGATGACGATGTTGAGCTTGCGGGCGACCCGGCGATGTTGATGTTCGGTGCGCGCTTTCGGCGAATCGGCGGGTTCGGTGCGCCGGATGCCTTCAGGCGTGAGCTCGTACACCCAGGCGCAGACCGCCGCGATCGGGAATCCGATCACGATCAGGATCACGACCAGCCGCACCACCCAATTCGGAATGTCGAAGAACGGGAAGACCTGCGTCGCGATCTGCACCAGCAACCACGCTGCGATTGCATAGGCAGCCGCTACCCGCCACACGTGGCGTCGTTTCAGTTCCGCAAAGAAACCGCGCCCATCCGTCACGTCACCGCTCCCCACGGTTGCCGCCGGCGAATTGCCTTTTCGACGAGGCGAGTGTATCGCTGTCTTGACTTGCCGGCAGCGGACGCGGCTTGGCTCCTTACTCCTGTCGAGGTCGGAGTCTGGGCGAACCCCAGATTGCGGCATGACCATCGCTTCTCCGGACAGCCACGCCATGATCTGCGATCATCGGGGGTTTTTCCGGGGACGGGTCAGAGGCAACATGAGTCAAGAGAATGCAATCCGCCGCAACGTCGGCGCCTGGGCGCTGATGTTCACGGGCCTCGGCTCGATCATCGGTTCGGGTTGGCTGTTCGGCGCCTGGCGCGCGGCGCAACTGGCCGGACCGGGCGCGATCTGGGCGTGGATCATCGGCGCGGTGGTGATCCTCTTCATCGCCGTCACCTACGCCGAACTCGGCGCGATGTTTCCCGAATCGGGCGGCATGGTCCGCTACGGCCAGTATTCGCACGGCACGCTGGTCGGCTTCATCGCGGCGTGGGCGAACTGGATCGCGATCGCATCCGTGATCCCGGTGGAAGCGGAAGCCTCGGTGCAATACATGGCATCGTGGCCGTGGCAGTGGGCGCAGAACCTGTATCACCAGGCGCCGGGCGGCTTGGGCGCGCTCAGCCCGACCGGACTCGGCATCGCGGCGGTGCTGGTGATCGGTTATTTCCTCCTGAACTACTGGAGCGTGAACCTCTTCGCGAAGACAAATACGTGGATCACGCTCTACAAGCTGGTGGTCCCGACGCTGACCGCGATCGCGCTGATGGCGACTTCATTCCATCCGGAGAATTTCCACGTCGGCGCGCACGGCGGCCCGCACGCGTACAGCGTTTCCGCGATCCTGACCGCCGTCGCGATCAGCGGCATCGTATTCAGCTTCAACGGTTTCCAGAGCCCGGTAAACCTCGCGGGCGAAGCGAAGAATCCCGGCCGCAACGTGCCCTTCGGCGTCATCGGTTCGATCCTGCTCGCGACGATCGTGTACCTGCTGCTGCAGGTGGCGTTCATCGGCGCAACCGAACCCTCGGCGCTCGCCAGGGGTGGCTGGGCCGCGATCGAACACTCGTCGCCGTTCGCGCAGCTCGCGATCGCGTTGAACCTCAACTGGCTGGCGCTGCTGCTGTATTCCGACGCGTTCATCAGCCCGAGCGGCACGGGCGCAACGTACACCGCGACCACCGCGCGGATGATCTATGGGATGGAACGCAACGGCACGCTGCCGAAGCTATTCGGCCGCGTGCATCCGCGTTTCGGCATCCCGCGCCCGGCGATGTGGCTGAATCTCGTGGTCGCCTTCATTTTCCTGTTCTTCTTCCGCGGCTGGGCGACGCTGGCGGAGGTGATATCGGTCGCGACCATCATTTCGTACCTGACCGGACCGGTCAGCGTGTCGGTGCTGCGCCGCACCGCACCGGAATTGCACCGGCCGCTGCGCATTCCCTTGTTGCACGTGATCGCGGGCCTCGCGTTCCTGTTCGCGACGGAATTGCTGTACTGGGCACGCTGGCCACGCACCGGCGAGATCATCCTGCTGATGGTCGTCGCGCTGCCGGTCTGGTTCTGGTACGCGGTCAGGCGCGGTGGCGCGGACCTGTTGTTGCAGGTGCGTGGCGCGCTATGGCTGATCTTCTACTTGCCCGCAGTCGCTGCGCTGTCATGGGCCGGCAGCGCGAAATTCGGCGGCCACGGCTACCTGCCCTTCGGTTGGGACCTGGTGATCGTTGCCGTGGTCGCGATCGGATTCTTCGCGTGGGGGCTCGCCTGCGGCTGGCGCACACCTGAAGTGGCAGCGATCAGGATGGAGGCGCAGGCGCACCCGGACGCGGTGATGGTGCCGCCGGACGAGGAAACGGCCGAACGCATGACGGGGTAGTGACAGGCGCAGCGGATCGCGCTTCGCGCCCCTACTTTGCGGCGGATTGCGCCGGTGCAGAAGCGGCGGCGGCGACGCCGGCCGGCGGGATCGGGTAGACGACGGCGGGTTTGTACTTGGCGTATTGCGCCTGCAGTGCCTGGAATCGCGGATCACGGCCGATCGGGTCCCAGTCCGGATCCAGCCACAGCATCACGGGCGAGTAGTTTTGGCCGATCCCGGGTTCGGCAAGCGCCTTCGCGAGCAGCGGCACAGCAAGATCAGGACGCCGTGCCTGGGCATACGTCTGGGCGTCGGTGAGCATGACCGCCGGTCCGTAAACCTGGTCCCTGCTGTCGGCGACGGTCTTCAGCGATTTGGCGATGGTATCCAGGCCCTCCGCGTTCTGGCCGAGCCCGATTTCCGCGTTGGCTATTTGCATCAGCACGAATGCCAGGTTGGAGCCTTGTGCCACCTCGACCAGTGGTCGCATCCGGGCCAGCGCTTGCGCATACAGCGGCCGGGCCCGCGCCACGTCGCCCATCAGCCAGTACAGGTTGGCTTGCTGCTGCGACTTGAAGCCGCCATTGCCGATCGAGAAATCGTCCGCCGTATCCGGAATGCCGTCGAGCAACGCGAGCGCATCCCTGTAGTTGCGCTGATCGGTCAAGAAAGACACACGCAGAATTCTCAAAAACGGGTCGTCGCCCTGCGCCGCGGCCAGGGCGCGCGGAACGTCGCCCGTGCTGAACAAGATCGCAAACGCATAGTTCGACTTGGCGTTGAGATTGTGGGGGTCCAGCGCCAGCGCCCGTTGGTAGGCCTGCTCGGCCTCGGCGTAACGGCTGGTCTGCGAGTACGTCAGGCCCAGTTCGAAGGCCAGCGCGGAATCGCGCGGATCGAGCGTGGATGCCTGCTGCAGGGACGCGATCGCGGCATCGAAGTGGCCCATGCGGCGCTGGACGAAGCCTTGCGCGGCCAGCGCGTCGGTATCGTTGGGCTTGAGCTTCAGCGCCTCGGCAAAAGCCTTCAGTGCGGCGTCGTAGTCCTCGCGACCCCAATATTCGGTGAAACCGAGCGCAAGCTGCGAGGCGGCGAGGTTCGGCGCCAGCTTCAAGGCCTGTTCGGCATCGGCACGCGCCTGCTGGTTCAGTTGCTTGACATCCTGCCCGCCGCCGCCGAACCAGGCGAGCTGGCTTTCGTTGTAGGACAGGCGTGCCCACGCCAAGGCGAAATCCGGATCGGCCTGGACCGCCTGACGGTACAACGGAATCGCCGCCTTCCAGCTTGCGGTGTCGTAGTTGATCAGGCCGCGGTTGGCCTGGTATTCGGCGCGAAAGAACGCGTCGTAGGCGGCCGGGTTCCGGGTGGGCACGGCCGTCAGTTGAGCCGACTGGGCCGGCGAGAGTTTCGCGCTCAGGGTGCCGGCAATCTGCCCAGCCACGTCGCCCTCGACGCCGAAGATGTTGTCCAGCGTGCGGGTGTAGGACTGTGCCCAGATGTGCCCATCGGTGCGGGCGTCGATCAACTGCACGTTGATCAGCACCTCGTTGGCGGCCTTCTGCACGCTGCCCTCGAGGATGGTGGCGACGCCGAGCTGCTGGCCGATCTGCTTCAGGTTTTCTGGATGGCTGCCGTACTGCATCGTCGAGGTGCGCGAGATCACCTTCAGGTCACCGACATCGGCGAGCTTGGTGAGGATCATGTCCTGCATGCCGTCGGCGAAATAGGCGTTGGACTTGTCGTTGGAAAGATTCTCGAACGGCAGCACCGCGATGGACTTCGCCGGGATCGCCTTCCCCGGATGCGCTTCATCCGGGCTAGCCGCCGCTGCGGCTTCCGTCTCAGCGGATGCCGGTGCGTGCCGCAAGGCCAGAACCCGCCAGCCCAGCAACGCTACCGCCAGCACCAGCGCCGCGACGATGATCGCGTTGAGCTTGCGTCCGATCTGACGGTGTTCCTGCTCCGGGCGCGCATCCGGCGAATCGGCCGGCGCGGTGCGGCGGAGACCGGTCGGGGTGAGTTCGTAGATCCACGCGAACGCGACGGCCACCGGAAAGCCGATCACGATCAACACCACGACCAGGCGCACGGCCCAGTTTGGGATATTGAAGAACGGAAAGACCTGCGTCGCGATCTGCACGACCAGCCAGCCGGCGACCGCATAGGCGATCGCCACCCGCCACACGTGACGCCGCTTCAGCTCTTCGAGCAGGTTGCGACCGTCCGCCACTTGGTGCCCCGGATCCCGCCGGCGACAGGCCGGCTTCCGACCGCGCAAGTGTATAGCCGATCAGGGCGGCAGGGCGGAATCGGCGCAGCCGCTTCCGCCTTACGCCTGCTGAGTCAACGCGAGGATGTCACCCAGCAGCGCTTGCGCGGTGACTTCCGGCCCCGCGCCCGCGCCCTGGATCAGCAGCGGGCGCTGCGCGTAGCGCTGCGTGGTGAACGCGAACAGGTTGTCCGCGCCCTGAAGATGCGCGGCCGGGTGGTCGCGCGACACTTCGGCGAGGCCGACTCGCGCCGTTCCGTCGGCGTCGAAACGCGCGAGATAGCGCAGCACGTGTCCGCGCGCCGCGGCAGCGGCGAAGCGCGTTGCGATCGGTGCATCGAGTTCATCGAGACGTTCGAGAAATTCGGTTTGCAGAACATCGCGCAGTATTTCCGGCACGAGGTTTTCCACTTCGATGTCGGCGCGTTGCAGCGGAACGCCTGCGGCGCGCGCGAGGATCAGCAGCTTGCGCGCGACGTCCTCGCCCGACAGGTCGGCGCGCGGGTCGGGCTCGGTGTAGCCGAGCGCGCAGGCTTCGCGCAGCAGGGTCGAAAACGGCTGTCGGCCGTCGTAGTGGTTGAACAGGTACGAGAACGAGCCCGAGAACACGCCTTCGATGCGCGTCAGCCTGTCGCCGCAGGCGTGCAGGCGGCGCAAGGTCGCGAGCGCCGGCAGGCCCGCGCCCACTGTGGCGCTGTCGCCGTAGCGGGCGCCATGCACGCACCCCGCCTGCAGCGCGCACCAGCCTGCCAGACCGCCGCCCGCCAGCGCCTTGTTGGCGGTGACGACGTGACAGCCATGCACCAGCCAATCGGGGTGGCGGCCGGCCAGCTCCGCCGACGCGGTCGCGTCGACGATAACCTTGTCACGCGCGTTGCTCGCGAGCAGCGCGCGCAGCAGCGCGGCGTCGTCACGCGCCTCACCGGCAATGTTCAGGTGTTCGCGCAGGCGCCTTTCGGCGAGTTCTCCGGGCTGCGTTTGCTGATGGCGGGAGTTGGCCGCGCCGACCAAACGCAGATGTTTTGCTGCCGGCGTGCGCAGCAGTTGCAGGAACGCGCCGCCGACCTTTCCGGTGCCGAACAGCACCACCGCGATGTCGTGCCGCGCCGCCGCGCGCCGAACCCGCGCTTCCGCCAGCACCGCGCTCATGCCGGCACCGCCACGCGTTTTCGCGCCACCGCGTCGGCACGCCCCAGCGCCGCGCGCAGATGGCGCGACAGGTCGGCGATGTCCTCGATGCCCACCGAGAGACGCAGCAACGTGTCGGAAATGCCGGCCGTGCGGCGCGCATCGGGCGCCATCGCCGCGTGGGTCATGGTGGCCGGATGCGCGACGAGGCTTTCCACCCCACCCAGCGATTCGGCCAGCGTGATGCACTGCAGGCCGTCGAGGAACGCGCGCACCGCGTCTTCGCCGCCGTCCAATTCGAAACTCAGCATCGCGCCGAAGCCCGATTGTTGGCGCGCGGCCAGCGCGCGTTGAGGATGCGATGCCAGGCCCGGATAGAACACGCGCGTCACCGCGGGATGCTGATCCAGGAGGTCGGCCAGCGCGGCCGCGTTCTCCTGATGCGCGCGCAGGCGTGCAGACAGCGTGCGCAAGCCGCGCAGCGTCAACCAACTGTCGAACGGTGCGCCGGTAAGGCCCAGGCAATTGCCCCACCAATTCAATTGCTCCGCAATCGCCGGTTCGCGTGCGATCACCACGCCGCCCACGACGTCGCTGTGGCCGTTGATGTATTTCGTGGTCGAATGCACCACCACGTCGGCGCCCAGCGTCAATGGCTGCTGCAGGGCCGGCGACAGGAACGTGTTGTCCACCACGCACAACGCACCCGCAGCGTGCGCCGCCTGCGCGACATGGCGGATGTCGGTGATCCGCAGCAACGGATTCGACGGCGTTTCGATCCAGACCAGCGATGGATTTTCGGCGAAGCCGACGGCCAGCGCGGTCGGATCGGTGAGATCCACGAAGCGCACCGTAAAGCGACCCTTCTTCGCCCATGCGTCGAGCAGGCGCCACGTGCCGCCGTAGCAGTCGTGCGCGGCCAGCACCTTGCCGCCCGCGGGAACCAGTTCCAGCGCCAGCGCCACCGCGGCCATGCCGCTGGCGGTTACCACCGCGCCCGTGCCGTGCTCGAGGTCGGCTAGTGCATCAGCCAAGAGATCGCGCGTGGGATTGCCGCTGCGCGAATAGTCGTATGCGCGTTTCTCGTTGAAACCGGCAAACGAAAAATTGGTCGAGAGGTGCAGCGGCGGTACCACCGCGCCATGCTGCGCGTCGGTTTCGATGCCGGCGCGCACCGCGCGCGTACAGGATGCAATGTTCGTCATGTCATGCTCCACAGTCGCGCAGGGCCTCGCGCAGCAGGGGCGCGAGGCGTTCGTGTTCTTTCAAGAATCCGTCGTGGCCATAAGGCGTCTCGATCACTTCCAGCGTGGCGGGCGCGCCGAGTCGCTGCTGCAACGCGCACAGGTCGGCTAGCGGCACCAGCCGATCGCTTGCGAACCCGATCAGCGTCGCCGGGACGCGCACGGCTTTCGGGTCGACGTCGTGCAGGTCGATGGATTCCGACAGCGCGAGGTAGCGCCGTGCGTCGAAGCGGCCGACGAAGCGTTTCCCGTGGTGCTCGAGCCAACCCTCGACCGGCAGCCGGAACCGCCCGTCGCGATATTCCGCACCACCCGCGAAGCGGCGCCCGATCTCTTCGCCGCTGCGGTACGTCGTCAGCGCGAGCTGGCGCGCCAGTGAAAGCGCGTCGTCCACGCAACGGTTTTCGAGGCCGAGCCTGACGATGCCACGCTGCACCGCGCGCTGGGCGGTCGCGAACGGATGCGGGCGGTGCGCGCCGGCCAGCGCCACGAGCTTGCCCAGCCGTTCGCCGTGGCGCGCGGCGAACGCCAGCCCGACCATCGCGCCGTACGAGGCGCCGACGAACGCTTCGACGCGCGCGATGCCGAGCGCATCCAGCAAGGCCGCCAGCGCGTCCGCCTGGTCTTCGCTGGACACCGAAGGCGCGTGCAAATCGTCCGCGTCCAGCCAGTCGATCGCGAGTACGCGCACGTCGTCGAGGTCGATCGCGCGTCCTGCGCCAATCTGTGATTCCCACCAACCCGGCGCGGCGTGTTCGGTGCTCGAACACGCGTCGCGATCCGCCGAAATGCCCCCCTGCACGATCACCGTCGGCGCCCCCGGCGCGCCGGTCCACAGGTAGCGCACCTCGACCTCGACCGCACCCTCTCCGTAACGCGGCGTGATCCGCACGCGACGGGCGGCACGCAGGCAGGCGAACGGCGCGCGCGCGGGCGTGGAGCGGCGCAAGTCCGCAGGCTTCGGATCGGGTTCGGATGCGGCGGCAACATTCACTGCGGTTCTCCTTGCAATGCCCGGACATCGAGTGATGCGGAGAACCGGAGACGGCCGTACGCTCCCATGTTCGACGGGACCGCGCGGCTCATCTCTCGGGCGGCGTCTTGCGCCTCCGCAGGAGTTGGCACCGTGCGGAACCAAAGCGGTTCCGCGGGTTGCCCCGGCTTCCAAGGGCCTGTCCCTCAGCCGGTCTCGATGAGCAACGGCCCTCACTGTAGAAGATGCGCCGGCGGCGTGTCAACGATTATTTGGACGTCCAGACGTCCATATAACGAATCGTCATGTCACGGTGCCCGCGCCTCGTCCTGGCTCGACGGATCGACATGCATGTACGTTGCCCTGTGGCATGGCGCCCGCTTTGGCCCCACAACCTGAACGCGACCGGCGCAATGTCGAAATCGCGATCCGTCGTTCGTCGACAAGGCGACCCCATCCACCACAAGGAATCCCGTGATGAAGCTCTATTGGTCCGACGTGCTGTCGCCGCGCAAGGTCTGCGCGGTCGCGAAGTATCTGCAATCGCCGGTCGAGTACGTCTACCTCGACCTTGGCCGCGGCGAACACAAGACGGCGGAATATCTGGCCCTTAACCCGAACGGACAGGTGCCGACCCTGGTCGACGGCGCACGGACGCTGTGGGAATCCGCTGCGATCATGTGCCACCTGGCGGCACGTTGCGATTCGGCCCTGTGGCCGCAGGACGCACGCCAGTTTGACGTGCTGCGCTGGCTCAGTTGGGATCTGGCGCGCGTCTATCCATGTGCCGGCGAGCTGTATTTCCAGTACGTCATCAGGCCGCGTTTCCGGCTGGGCGATGCCGACCCGGCCGAAGTGCAACGTGCGACCGACGCCTGGCGCCGCTGCGCCGCAATCCTAGACAACCACCTGCGCGGCCGTCGCTGGCTGGTGGGCGATTCGATCACCGTCGCCGATTTCGCACTGGGTATAACCTTGCCTTACGCCGAACGCGCCCGGATCCCGCTGGACGAATTCCCCGCGGTCAAACGCTGGCACGAACGCCTGAACGAGCTGGATGCATGGCGCGAACCGTTTCCGGCAGTGGCCGAAGCGGCCTGAACACCTCACAAGTCGTTCCGTTCGTGGTTCGATACCTCACCACGAACGGGATCATTATTTGGCCGTTCGCCCCCGGCTTCGAGCTTGCCGGGGCAAGGTCTGAGGTATCGAAGGGTGAACGGCCATAGCGACGAGATTTTCGCTCGTCGCAGCATTTGTCGATTCCGGGCAACTCCGTTCGTCGTCCGGATGAACACCCACCACCGTTATCGAGGAGACCACCATGCAACTCGTAAGCTACCTGTTCTTCAACAACCAGGCCGCGGAAGCGTTCGATTTCTATGCCCAATGCCTCGGCGGCAAGGTCTCGATGAAAGTGACCTTTGGCGAAATGCCCGGCAGTGAAAAGATGCCGGCGGCGATGCGCAACCTGATCGCGCACGTGCGGCTCGACGCCGGAAACGCCACGTTGATGGCATCCGATTGGTGTCCGCCGGACGGGGCGCCGTATCCGGGCATCCACGGGAACAGGGTGTCACTCCACGTGGACAAGCCCGAAGAAGCCGAGCGCCTGTTCGCCGCGCTGAGCAAGGGCGGCAAGGTGGAAATGCCGATCGCGGAAACCTCATGGGCACTTCGCTTCGGAATGTTCACCGACCGATTCGGCGCGCACTGGATGGTCAACTGCAACAGGCCGCAATGAACCCGAGCGAGGCATCCATGAAACCGCTACCGCCGATCGTGTCGCAGCAGGAGTGGCAGGCCGCGCAGGAGAGGATGCTGGTGAAGGAAAAGCAGGCGACCCGCGCGCGCGATGCGCTGGCCGCCGAGCGCCGCCGGCAACCGATGGTGCGCGTCGACAAGGATTACGTGTTCGAGGGTCCGCACGGCAAGGCGCATCTGCGCGACTTGTTCGAGGGCCGCCGGCAATTGCTCGTCTATCACTTCATGTTCGCACCGGACGTGCACGGCTGGCCCGACGCGGGTTGTCCCGGCTGCTCGATGTTTGCGGACAACCTCGGCCATCCTTCCCATTTGCGCGCGCGCGATACCTCGCTCGCGCTGGTCTCGCGCGCGCCGCTGGCGAACATCGAACGCTTCCGCAAGCGGATGGGCTGGAACCTGCCGTGGTATTCGTCGGACGGCAACGATTTCAACCGCGACATGGGGGTGACCACCGATCAGGGCGAAGCGCCGGGCCTCAGCGTTTTCCTGCGCGACGGCGAGGACGTGTATCGCACCTACTTCATCAAGGCGCGCGGACTCGAAGCCGTCGGCACCGTCTGGTCGCTGCTCGACCTGACGCCGTACGGCCGCCAGGAGAACTGGGAAGATTCGCCGGAAGGCTGGCCGCAAACCGAACCGTATCAATGGTGGCGGCGGCACGACGAGTACGGCATCGAGCATTCCGGCCACTGACGCGGCGCGATCCGCAAACCACCCGCCCCATTCCGAAGAGCCCATCATGCGTTTTCCTATCCTCGCGTTGTTGCTCGCCAGCGGAGCCGCCGCGGCCGCGCCGGTGCACTACACCATCGACCCCGACCACACCTATCCGAGTTTCGCCGCCGACCACATGGGCCTCTCGACCTGGCGCGGCAAGTTCGACCACTCGAGCGGCACGATCACGCTGGATCGCGCGCAGCGCACGGGCTCGGTGCACATCGTCACGAAGATCGACAGCATCGATTTCGGCAACCCGCCGCTGACCCAGATGGTGCTGCGCGACGCGATTCCGGCGCCGCTGTGCAAGATCCAATGCGCGTTCTTCGATGCCGCGAAATATCCGACCGCGGTGTACGACGGCAAGCTCGCGGATTTCGTCAACGGCGCCCCGACGCGCGTGATCGGCAAACTGACGCTGCACGGCGTGACGCGTCCGCTGGAATTGAAGATCGAGCACTTCAAGTGCGTCCCAGACCCGATGCTGCACCCGCGCGAACGCTGCGGTGCGGAAGCGTCCGCCACGTTCAACCGCGCCGACTTCGGCATCGACGCCGGCAAGTCGTTCGGCTTCGACATGAAGGTGGCGATGCAGATCCAGGTCGAAGCGGTGCAGGACAAGTAAACGAGCCGGCGCAAGCTCTTCTGAAGAATCCAAGGTGAGGTTTCGCAGCATGGCAAAGCTCGTATACGAGTTGAACCAATCCCTGGACGGCTACGTCGATCACCTGAAAATGGGGCCTCCCCGTCCCGCGCTCTTTCGTCATTTCGTGGAGCGCGTACGCGACCTGGCGGGCATGGTGTACGGCCGCCGCATGTACGAGGTCATGCGTTACTGGGACGATGACCTTCCGGACTGGGACGCGGAGGAACGCGACTACGCGGCGGCGTGGCGGAGCCAGCCGAAGTGGGTCGTGTCGAGCTCGTTGAAGTCGGTCGGCCCCAACGCCACGCTCATCGGCAACGACATCGAAGCGGTGATACGCGGGCTGAAGGCCCGGCTCGATGGAGAAATCGAGGTTGCCGGACCGGAACTGGCGGGAAGCCTGACGGGCCTTGTCGATGAGTATCGGATCTACCTGCACCCCGTCGTGCTGGGCGGTGGCAAACCCTTCTTCGTCGGACCCCGTCCGCCGCTTCGCCTCGTGGCGAACGACCTCATTGCCGAAGACGTGATCAGGTTGACGTACGTTCCTGCTTGATCGCGCGACTCCAGCGACGGACTGCGCCGCTCCGGATCGAAACCCGATTCCAGCTTGAGCACCGCCATAAACGAATTACCCATGCGGCGGCCCCGGTTCGGCGTTACCCTGACGCCTTTTTGAAGACTCGGGGAACGCAGCCATGTCCGCGCATCGCACCTTGCTGGCCGGTTGTCTGATTTTCGCATTGGGCTGTTCTTCGCTCGCAGCCGCGGAAACCACCGCGCAGGCGATGCCGGAATACATGGCCATGCTGCGCCAGGCCATCGCGTTCCAGACCGTCGAAGGCAAGGACCAGGTGCCGGCGTTCGCGAACTATCTCGCCGGCAAACTGGAATCGGCCGGCTTTCCGAAATCCGACATCACGATCATCCCGGTCGAACACACCGCCGCGCTGGTGGTGCACTACCGCGGCAGCGACAAGAACCTGAAACCGATCCTGCTTTCGGCGCACATGGACGTGGTCGCGGCCAACGCGGACGGCTGGACCGACCACGACCCGTTCAAGCTGGTCAAGGATGGTCCGTACTACTACGGCCGCGGCGTGGCCGACATGAAGGACAACACCGTCGCGTTGACCGAGACGTTCATGCGCCTGAAGCGCGAACACTTCGTGCCGAAGCGCGAAATGATCCTGGTGTTCTCGGGCGACGAGGAGACCGACATGGCCTCGACGCGCGAGCTGGCCAGGCGCCATCATGACGCCGAATTCCTCCTCAATGCCGACGCCGGCGGCGGCGTGTACGACGCCGACCTGAAGCCCGTGATGTTCAAGGTGCAGGCGGCCGAGAAGACGTACGCCGATTTCCTGCTGACCGCGACTTCGGTCGGCGGCCATTCCAGCGAACCGCGCCCGGACAATGCGATCTACACGCTCGCGAAGGCGCTGGGCGGCGTCGCGGCGTACCAGTTTCCCGTGCAGTACAACAACATCACGCTGGCGTCGTTCAAGGCCATGGGCGAACACGGGACGGGCAAGCTGGCGGCGGCCGCACGCGCGTTCGCGGCGAATCCGCACGACGCCGCGGCCATCGCGACGATCTCGGCCGATCCGGCCTTCGTCGGCCAGATCCGCACCACCTGCGTCGCCACCATGCTCAGCGGCGGTCACGCGCTGAATGCGCTGCCCGAGCGCGCCACCGCCAACGTCAACTGCCGGATCTTCCCGGGCGTCAGCATCGCGTCGGTGCAGGCGGCGCTCGCGAAGGCGATCGCCAATCCCAGGGTCACGATCACGGTGCGGCAGCCGCCGCCGGTGGAAAGCCCGGCCTCGCCGCTGCGCAAGGACGTGATGGATGCCGTGGCGGCGGCGGTGCACGAACGGTTTCCGGGCATCGAGATCGTGCCCGCGATGTCCTCGGGCGCGACCGACAGCATGTACTTCCGCAATCGCGGCGTGCCGAGCTACGGCGTCAGCCCCGACTTCGCCCAGCCGGGCGGCGAGCACGCGCATGGTTACAACGAGCGCACGCTGGCGACGGAGCTGCCGGCGGGGCTGGATTACTGGCACAGCTTGTTGAAGAAGCTCTCATCCGAATAGCAGCAGTAGCCCGGATGGAGCGAAGCGCAATCCGGGATCCTGTCGCAGCGCCCCCGCAATCCCGGATTGACTCGCGACATCCCTGTCGCTCGCCCTGCGGGCCGACTGCGCCGTTCGCGTTTGCAATCCTGCAAACGCAGTCGCCTACGGCTGCATCCGGGCGACTCCAGACCGGGCTGTCAGGTGGTCGATCGCGTTAGAATTGCGGGTTTGCGTACACGTGCAGACCCATGTCCGACGCCAGCAGCCAGCATCGCCAGGAAACGGCGCGCCGCCGCACCTTCGCAATCATCTCGCATCCGGACGCGGGCAAGACCACGCTGACCGAAAAGCTGCTGCTGTTCGGCGGCGCGATCCAGATGGCGGGCGCGGTGAAATCGCGCAAGACCGCGCGCCACGCGACCAGCGACTGGATGGCGCTGGAGAAGGAGCGTGGCATTTCGGTGACGAGTTCGGTGATGCAGTTCCCGTACGAAGGCCGCATCGTCAACCTGCTGGACACACCCGGCCACGCGGATTTCTCCGAAGACACCTATCGCGTGCTGACCGCGGTCGACTCTGCGCTGATGGTGATCGACTGCGCGAAAGGTGTCGAGGAACGCACCATCAAGCTGATGGAAGTGTGCCGCCTTCGCACCACGCCGATCATGACGTTCATCAACAAGCTCGATCGCGAGGGCCGCCCGCCGATCGAACTGCTGGACGAAGTCGAATCGGTCTTGAAGATCCAGTGCGCGCCTGTGACCTGGCCGATCGGGATGGGCAAGCGCCTCAAAGGCGTCCATCACCTCATCGACGACGAAGTGCACCTGTACGAAAGCGGGCGAAACTTCACGCGCCAGGATTCGACGATCCTGAAAGGACTGGACGATCCCGAACTCGAACGGCGCATCGGCGCGGATGCGCTGGCCGAATTGCGCGAGGAACTGGAACTCGTGCAGGGCGCGTCGCATCCGTTCGATGTCGAAAAATACCTCGCGGGCGAACAGACGCCGGTGTTCTTCGGGTCCGGCATCAACAACTTCGGCGTGCAGCCGCTGCTGGATTTCTTCGTCCAGCATGCGCCTTCGCCGCAGGCGCGCGCGACCGCGACGCGCAAAGTGTCGCCGGACGAGGAAAAACTCTCGGGCTTCGTGTTCAAGATCCAGGCCAACATGGACCCCGCGCACCGCGATCGGGTGGCATTCCTGCGCGTGTGCTCGGGCCACTACACGTCGGGCATGAAAGCGCTGCAGGTGCGCACAGGCAAGGAAGTGAAACTCGCCAACGCGCTGACCTTCATGGCCTCGGAACGCGAGATTGCGGAAACCGCGTATCCCGGCGACGTGATCGGCCTGCACAACCACGGCACGATCTCGATCGGCGACAGTTTCAGCGAGGGCGAGAAACTGGTGTTCACCGGCATTCCAAACTTCGCGCCGGAACTGTTCCGCCGCGCGCAGTTGCGCGATCCGCTGAAGATGAAGGCGCTACGCGCGGGCCTGGCGCAACTCTCCGAAGAAGGCGCGACGCAATTCTTCCGGCCGCTGATGTCGAATGACTTGATCCTGGGCGCGGTGGGCGTGCTGCAGTTCGACGTCGCGGCGTACCGGTTGAAGGACGAATACGGCGTCGATTGCGCGTTCGAGAACGTCGGCGTCATCACCGCGCGCTGGGTGCATTGCGACGATGCGAAGAAGCTCGCCGAATTCCGCGAACGCAATGCCACGCATCTCGCGCTGGATGCCGCGGAAGCGCTGGTCTATCTCGCGCCGACGCGCGTGAACCTGCAGCTCGCGCAGGAACGTTGGCCGCAGGTCACGTTCTCCGACACGCGCGAACACGCGACCGTGATGGTGTAGCTTGCCCCTCCTCCTTCAAGGGAGGACGGGAGGGGGATGGGTCGCCTGCAGATCCCGGCGCATGACTGCACGCGCGGATAATCCATCCCCACCCGGCGCCAAGCGCGCGGTTCACTCCGCTCCGCCTTCCCGTTCAAGGGGAGGGCTTTTTTGAAGCGTTACACTGACGGTTTCTTCGGCATGGAACCGCGCATGAAAGTCGAAACTGCCGTCACGCAAACGGCCAGTGCGCCGCCCAGCGTCGAAACCATCTCCGAACAACGCTGCTTCGGCGGTATCCAGGGCTTCTATCGGCACGACTCGAAAGCCTGCGCGGGAGCGATGACATTCGCGGTGTACACGCCGCCGCAGGCCGAGCATGGCAAGGTGCCAGTGTTGTTCTATCTCGCGGGGCTCACCTGCACCGCTGAAACCTTTCCGATCAAGGCGGGCGCGCAACGCGTCGCGGCGGAACTCGGCTTGATGCTGGTCGCGCCAGACACCAGCCCGCGCGACACCGGCATCCCGGGCGCCACGGACGACTGGGAATTCGGCGAGGGCGCGAGCTTCTACGTCGATGCGACGCAACCGCCGTGGGCCAGCCGTTTCCAGATGGAGACTTACGTCGTCGAGGAATTGCCCGAACTGATCGAAAAGCGCTTCCCCGCGGATTTCACGCGCTGCGGGATGATGGGTCATTCGATGGGCGGGCATGGCGCGCTGACGCTGGCGCTGCGGCATCCCGGCCGCTACCGCTCGCTGTCGGCGCTCTCGCCGCTGGTCGCACCGACGCGCGTGCCGTGGGGGCAACGCAGGATCTTCATCATGTATCTCGGCGAGGACCGCGCCGAATGGAAACGCCACGACGCCTGCGAACTGCTGCGCGCGGGCGCGCGCTTCGACGGCACGATCCTGATCGACCAGGGCGAGAATGATCCGTATCTCAAGGAACAGTTGCAGCCGGAATTGTTCGAGCAGGCCTGCCATGAAACCGGGCAGCCGGTGAAACTACGGATGCACCCCGGATACGACCACAGCTACTGGTTCGTGCAGAGCTTCATCGAGGACCACCTGCGGCACCACGCGGCTGCGTTGTTCGCCTGATCACATCCCTCTCGATTCGCTCCGCGGTACAAGACACGCAATCAATGCTGCAACTCATCGCGCTCCGCGGGCAGCGACGCACTGCGAAAACACGCTCTCGGGCTTACGTCACTTCGAAGGTGCAACGCGACGCATCCAGCCGCAACCCCCGTCGGTGAGCGTCTATTCCGATGACGGTTAGTGCTGGCTGGCCATCGCTGCAAGTGCGGCATAGCCAACTCACTGCTGCGATGCAGGAATCAACCACAGATTCAGACCAAGCGAGGCTGCCTGTGCCTGCAAATCTGCGTAGCGGCCAGGATCCGTCACCACGACAGCTACGTTGCGAGGCGTGAGTGGCGCCTGCACCTTGGAGAGCGCCGCGCGCAGGATGGCTACCCGGAATTTCTCGCTGTGGTCCACGATGACCAGCGGATCGTTCGCTGGGGACTCCAGTACTCGCACGGCCATCGCGGTATCGGCGCTTGATCCAGCACCGATCGTTGGCATCAAGGCTTCCACGAGTGGGTTGACCTCCAGGGCGTTGCCCACCACAAACATCGATGGCCAGTGCGTGGCGGCCACCACGTCGGCGCATTGTGCATGCACCGCGGGCATGTCACAAAGGGTCTTTGGGCGGTTAACCGAGGTGGATGGGGACGCCGGCGCCATCGTCTGGCAACCGGCAAGTGCTATGGCTGTTGCGAACGTCAGCAAAGACAAGAAGCAATGGGTTCGATCTGACATGACTACTCCATTTCGTAATCACGATGCAGCGGTGGCGCCTGGGTGTCGTCACGCGACGCCGAATGCGACGGCATCGGCGCAGCCAACGACTCCGATGGACACCACTTCTTTTCGATCCAGTTCCGTTCGTCTTCGGGCTTGGCGCAGTTGGGCCAATCCTTTTCGGGCGGCCAGATGTCAATTGGAGAATGAGGGTGGGCCACCGTGTAGCCCATGCCGATCATGCACTTGTCCATTCGAGGGACCAGCTGCGCGTACTGGATGCCAATATTTCGCTGCGCGCAAACACTCGCGTCTCCTTCCAGTCGGTAACGAGTCGTGTTCGGCCGTGTCCAGCGAGGTATCGGATGCAGCGGCCATCCATCCTTGACCGCCATGCAGACCGGAAGATCCGGCTCGATGCCACATGACCCTTCTGATATCTGACCATTTGCAGTACCGGGGATTCCACCATTCGGCGCCCGAAAGCCCAATTGCAACATGCATATTTGGGCACCTGTTATGACTGTAGTCTGCGTCGGCGTGTTATAGGCGTAGTTAACACAGTCGCTCGTCGCGGCGTCTCTTTCCGCCGCAGTCGAAGGGTGGCCGTCGAAGACCGTAAACATGTCCTGAGCCCAAGGCCCTTGATGCTTGGCCACCGTGCATCCCGTGAGTAGAGGGAAGCATAAGAGAGTGGCAAACTGCTTTAAGTCTTGCATCGTCGTCTTCTATTGCAGGCACAGGACTGCATCACCGGTCAGCGTCACGCAGAGTTCACCGCTGCGTGGTCTCGGGAGGCGGCGATAACGGCCGCTGGCCCGGACACCATTTCTTCTCCAGCCAATTCATCTCGGCTTCGGGTTTCTTGCAATTTGGCCAGTATTGGTGTGGTAGCCATGGCACGGCTGGCGAATTCGGATGCGCCACGGCATAACCGTATCTCTGCACCATGCATCGATCCACCTTCGCAGCAAACGCCGCGTAGGGGTAAACGCCTCGGTACCTTGCGAAGCAGTCGTACCACACATTGCCGAGATTGTCAGGATCAGCGCCGGGCTTGGCCCAGCGTGGCGGGGGGGTCTGCGGCCAGCCATATTTTGCCGCCCAGCAAACCGGGTCACCTGCATCGCCAACACACCCCTGCAAACTTCCTTGTATGTCCGATGATGCGAGGCCAGGCAGTTCCCCTTTGGGGGCACGGAAGCCCAATTGGAGCATGCAGATCTGGTTTGCTTGTACGGTTGGCCCCGGGAGTCCCAGCGATCTGTTGTAGCTGTAGCAATCGTTGAGTGCCTGCTCGCGCTCCGCGGCCGTCGAAGGCTGCCCATCGTAGGTCGAGAACATATCGACAGCGGGTTTGATGGGCGGTAGCGGTGTAAGCCGCATGCACCCAATCATAAGCATAAGCCCCGCTATTACCGAGCTATTCCTAACCCACCTCAAAACGGGCTTCCGCCTCATTGCAGACATTGCGGCGCCCCTCCGGTCAGTGCCAAGCAGCGCTGCTGTGCGGGCGTCGCCCCCTTCGCAGTCGCCTCAGTGTTAGGTGCCGTATTCACCGACATCAGCGGCGAGTTAGTCGCCTGACCAGAACCCGGCGCAAACACCGGCTTGCTGGATTGGTTGCCGCCACTCACGGGCAGACCATTCATTGCCGCCAGTGCCGCGCCCAAATTGGCGGCGGAGCGAGACGGCGAAGTCAGCAATGCGATATTGGGCGACCACGCCGTGGAGCCTGCTACCGAAATCGATGGGAAAGTGATGGAGTACGCGCCTTGTGTACCAGCGTCAGCCGTGGGCAAAGTAGCGAAGGTTCGATCACCACCACCTTCGACGTCCGGAGTCAGGTTCGGTGTATTACTTGGTGCATTGTGTGCAGGCGCGAACACCGGTGCATGCCCCGGCACAAACGAGTTGCCAGAGGCGCTCCATGCATACCCGATCTGGCCATTGGCCGTTGCCACCGGTGTCACCATGACGCTGTACCCGATATCCGAGTGAAGAAGTGGACCCACCCGTTTGAACAGTCGAACCCGGTTCGATAAGTGGATGCCTGCTCGGTTCAAGCTGCCTTGGGCAGGGGCAGCGGTTGGTTGAAGTA
>Ga0209061_1002376_pt1 | contig 24289 bp, 20 predicted proteins | sample Coa_R1_10_FD_187157 | JGI IMG/M metagenome (GOLD analysis project Ga0209061, IMG submission 187157) | Surface soil microbial communities from Centralia Pennsylvania, which are recovering from an underground coalmine fire - Coalmine... | ecosystem: Environmental > Terrestrial > Soil >...
GGCCAGCCCAAACTGCGCTACCGGCACGCCGGAGGGAGTGTAGCGGACTTCCGGATCGCGCGTTAAGCGCCCTACAAGCACCACACGATTAACGGACATGGTATCTTCTCCTTTAGCTGAGAAAAGTCTGCTAAGAGGGAGTTGACTCCCTCCATAATACAACTGCCGTTTTCCCCATGAAAAGCGGAAAAACTAGTAGAAAAAATTTTACCATATGGGGAGCGCGCTGGGCTATTCCTCGTGCGGGTCTTGGCGGAGCACAATATGCCGTAGCACCACATCGTCAATGCGCAAAAGGCGGTCAAGCTCTTTTGGCGTTTCGGCCTCCGCTTCAAACTGCATTAGAAGGTAGATTCCCTCTGTTTTCTTGCGAATGGGATAGGCAAGGGGACGGCGGCCTTTCTCCCACAAACCGGCCTCGTGAACCGTGCCGCCCTGGTCTTGTACCACTTTTTGATAGCGACTGAGCGTCGCTTCCACCTGCTCGTCGTTCAACTCTGGTGTGAGCAGGATCATCGCTTCGTAATGACGCATTGTTTCTCCCTCGGTCTACGGCGCCCTTCTTGAGAGGGCGCGGGATGGAAAACTTGCAAGTTCCACGAACGGACTTGTTCTATGGAACGATAGCTTCGTTTATGATACCTCCACAAACCGTTGAAAAGCAAGCTCTCTGGGTGTTTCGGCTCAAAACTTGCCCGATAAGGCGATGTAGACCACAGTGCGCAAGGGAGTGACTTGCGATGGGAGACCGTTGGTGGGCGGCGGTGGCAGCTCAATGTGATGATCGCCGAAAAGGTTATGCACCACCAGGGCAAGCGTAAGTGGCTCTTTGCCTTCGCGCAAGCGGTAGCCCAGCCGCAAGTCCATGTTGGCATAGGCGGGCGCATTGGTGAGTATGCCAAACGTGCTTAAGCGGCTTGCTCCCACCACATGAAGGCCCACGAATGCGTTCCATCTGCCACCTAAACTCGCATCCATACCTGCATTAAGAATATGTTTTGGTGTAAAAGTACCTTGAAAAGCACTCTTGCTTGTAGCCTGCTGGTCGAGAAATGTGTAGTTAAAAAGCCCCCTTAATCGCTTTGTCATTTGTAGCTCGCTCTCAAACTCCACGCCATAGAGGGTGGCACCGCCGACATTTTCGTACATGAGCTTGGTCGGTAAACCCGGCGGGTAGGGTGGTGAGGGGGCGAAGGCAATCGGTAGTATACCGATGAGATTGCCGATGGAGTTGTAAAAACTGTTTAGCTCCATATATCCTTTCGGAAGTTCCTGACGCCAATCCAGTTCGAGGCCGTTAAGCGAGATGGTTTTGAGCTTCGTATTCCCTAAGCCCCAACCTGTTAACCCAGGAGCAAGTGGAAGGGGTGTATTGAGGTAGGTTTCCAGCAGGGTAGGGGCTTGGAACGAAGAGCCGTAGGCTATCCGTAGCATTGCGTCGCTGCTTAACTTCTTGACGATGCTGACGCGCGGGGAGAAGTTAAAGCCGTAGACCGTGGCATCATCAAAACGAATACCAAGGTAGGCAAGCCAATTTTGAGGGAGCCGCCATTCATCTTGGGCATAGAGGCCAAAAAGGTCTTGAAAATGTCTTCCGGTAACAATGTCGTCTCCATGAAACGTGGTGTGGTTCCAGGTAAATCCGTAGACAAGGGTATGATGCTTTGCAACTTGGTTCTGTTTTTGAATCTCACCTTCGAAGTTGTGGGTTTGTTCGATAAGCGTGCTCTGCGAAACGGCTTTGAAGTTGTTGTAGCTTAATCGTACGGAAAGTGGATTCTTCGTGGTAGGCTCGTCATAGCGCAGGACGACATAGGAGGTACGTGTATGAAGCCCCGCGAGATAGAGAATTTCGTAGAAATTTCCGGCATACTCTAAGTCGCCGGCCTGCAGACGAAGCGTTCCCAATGACATCTTATGCTGTGCATCCAGGCTGATGAACGGTACTGCCTCGTTATCCCTTACCCCTAACGAACCACCGGTACCAAAACCGCCCGTGTGGTTATAGCCAAAACCCACGCTAAAGGCGTTACCGTAGCGGTCGGCCGCGGAGGCCAGAAGCTCGTCGTAGTCACTCTTGTAGCCGCCTAGTACGGTGCGAAACTGTAGGTTCGGCTCTCGTCCGGCCAGCTCCTGAGGAGTTTTGGTAATGATGTTAATGACGCCGTTATAAGCGTTGGCCCCGTATAAAACCGAGCCGGGTCCACGCACGATCTCGATGCGCTTGATTTGGCTCAACAACACTGGGATGAGTTGCCAAAACACACCGCCGGTAAACTGTTCGTTAACCGGCCGATTGTCTATCATAACAAGAACCGTATTCGCATATTGAGAATTAAGCCCGCGAATGGTGACGTTTGCAACGCCGGCATTGGCCTCTGCCACGTTGAGGCCGGGCACATAACGGAGAGCGTCCAAGAGCGTTACAGCGCCATAGCGTTGCAGCTGTTCCCCGGTGATAACCGTAACTGCTGCGGGAGCCTGAGCGAGGGGCTGTTTCGACCGAGAAGCCGTTACCACCGTCTGGGTTCCTGCAAAGAGCAGTTCGTTGTTAAAGGCGTTTTGGGTGAGAGGGCCGAGAGCATCCCCTCTCATCGAAGGTAGCAGCATAACCATGCTGAGCACTAAGAGCGACCGACACGAACAAGGCATAAGGGTTCCTCTTAGGAAACAGAGATATTAGCAGAGGTTGCGTTTTTAGAGCACAGCCTTCCAGCCTCATTATTGGTAGTTTTGCTGGTCTGCTGCAGCTATTGGTACTTGTTCGAAACGACATTAAAACTTGCCCGATAAGGTAATGTAAACGACAGTGCGCAAGGGAGTGACTTGCGAAGGTAGACCGTTTGTGGGAGGTGGTGGCAGCTCAATGTGATGATCGCCAAAAAGGTTATGCACTACCAGGGCAAGGGTAAGAGGCTCTTTGCCTTCGCGTAGGCGGTAGCCCAGCCGCAAGTCCATGTTGATATAAGCTGGGGCGGAAGAGATAACACCATAGGAGTTCAGCGACGTTGCCCCTACCAGGTGGGCTCCCACAAAGGCCTCCCAATGTCGGCCTAAATCTGCATCTAGTGACAGGTTTGCCATATGGTTCGGTGCAAAGGCACCGGCCAGTGCCACATTTTTGAGGTGTTCGTAGTTGTAGGCATAGTTGAAATGCGCATCGAGATTTTTGGCCAACTTAAGAGCGCTATCAATCTCCAAGCCGTATGAGGTGGCATCGCTGACGTTTGCATAAGAGAGAGCAGACGGAGTGCCGGGTGGAAAGGGTGGGGAAGGCTGGAAGGCGGTGGGCACAAGCCCGATGATGTTGCGAATAAAGCTGTAGTAGCTGTTTAGTTGGAGGTAGCCTTTTGGTAACTCTTGGCGCCAATCTAGCTCTAAACCGTTGAGGGTAATGGTGTTAAGCTTGGGGTTCCCGGTGGTCGCTGCGGTTATCCCCGGTGCGATGGGAAAGGCGGTATCGAGATAGGAGTTGACAAGCGGTGGAGACTGGTAGGAGGTGCCATAGGCGAAGCGGAGCGTTTGCCGACTGCCTAAGTTTTTGAGCAGGCTTATGCGGGGGGAGAAACTGGTGCCGATGAGCGTGGCGTTGTCCACGCGAAAACCTAAATAGCCTATCCAGCCACGCAAAAACTTCCACTCATCTTGAAGATAGGCGCCGAAGATATCTTGGTAGTGCTTGCCGGAGTAGGCAATGTCGGAGTGCAGCACCGTATGGTTCCAAGATAGTCCATAGACAAACGTATGCCGTGAGCCGATAGAGTTCTGTTTTTGCAGCTCCCCTTCAAAAGTATGGGTTTCGTCCTCTGTGCTGCCTGCGGACGAGAGTTTGAAGCTGGTATAACTGACCCTAGCCATAAGCGGGTTAGGAGCATGCGGTTCATCATAACGTAGCGCGATAGAAGAGTTATAAACATGCATGCCGGTTAGATAGAGCACTTGATAGAAGTTTTCCGCGCTTTGTGCATAGCCTGTCTGCAGACGTATTCTTCCAACGCCAACTTTGTGTTCTCCATCGAAATTCAGCAGAGAAACGGCGTAGTTATCTAACATGCCTGTAGGGGCGGTGCTGCCGAAGCCGCCCGTGTGGTTGTAGCCAAACCCGAATGCGAAGGCGTTTCCCCGCCCATCGGTCCCAGAGGCAAGGAGTTCGTCGTAATCGCTCTTATAGCCTCCTAAAACGGTGCGAAACCGCAGGTTCGATTTGGTGTCGGCAAGCGCCTCTGGAGTTTTGGTAATGATATTGATAACTCCGTTATAGGCATTCGCACCGTATAGCACGGAGCCAGGCCCGCGAACGATCTCGATACGGTCAATTTGGCTTATAAGTAGGGGAACGCTCTCCCAAAAAAGCCCGCCCGTAAACTGCTCGTTGATAGGGCGATTGTCTATCATAACCAGCAAGGTGTTAGCATATTGCGAGTTGAAGCCACGCAGAGTTACGTTAACTACGTTGGCACCGGCTTCGGAAACATTCATGCCCACCACATAGCGGAGAGCGTCAGGGATGGTGACGATGCCGTACCTTTCAAGCTGATCGGCGGTTATCACCGTGACGGCGGCAGGCGCTTGGTTGAGCGGCTGTTTAGAACGGGAAGCCGTTACCACCGTCTGGGTTCCTGCAAAAAGCAGTTCATTGCCCAGAGACGACTCGGTGAGCGAGGTTGTGGGCGCCGCGAAAGCGTTCCCTAAACCGAACCAAAGAACAACAAAGAGTATGCCGAATTTCATGGTGGTAGTTTCTCCTCTTCACGAAGGATATCGTAAACGCACAACGATGATGTTAAAAAGCGTTTCCTTATGGAAACACAAAGAAATATCGGTATTTTTGTCAGGTTCTTTAGGGAATGTTGTATGTTTCGGGGTGTCTGCAATAACTTGGCTAAAAACGGGGAAGCACGGTGAGGCGGTTTTGAAGCGAGCCGTCGTCGATTCTCGTTTAAGAGAGGGTTAATAAGGCAGCTGTTGGAGAAAAGTCTATCGGAGGGAACAGGAATAGAGTATCAATATCCCTTCCCAAGATTTGCTGGGTGTAGGACGTGGGTTATGCTTCTCAACGGCTATGAGAGGTAAGCTTAGCCCATTCCAATGCGCTGCTTAGGGAGCGCGTGTTCAACCTGTACCGCCAAACTGCTCGTTTAGTTGGCGGATGGCTTCGGCAACCACAAGCTGTTCGGCCTTTTCTAGAGGGGGCGGCAGCGAGCAACCGGCCGCGAGGCGATGCCCTCCCCCTCCAAACACCTGTGCGATGCGATGGACGTCGGCGCCCTCGCGGGCACGAAGGCTTACCCGCACCTTTTTCCCAGGTATCTCACGGAAGAGAATGCCGATGAGGACACCCTGAATCGAACGCACATGATTGACGATCCCTTCGGTATCGGCATCTACGGCGTTAAACTCCTCGTAGTCTTTGGCCGTCACATGAACCCAGGCCACCTTTCCATCGGGGGATATTTGTAGGGTGCTTAGGGCGCGGCCCAACAGCTCCACACTTTCGCGCGAGCGGTTTTCAAACACAAGCTCGTTGATGCGAGAGGGCACGGCTCCGAGACGCTGCAGCTTGGCAGCAATGGTGAACGTGCGTGGGGTTACGCTGGGGAACTGAAAAGAGCCGGTGTCGGTAATGATGCCGGTAAGTAGGCATTCCGCGATCTCGCGGTTTGCCAAGCGCTTGCCGCTTACCTTTTCTAAGGCCAACACGAGTTCCCACCCAAGTTCGCAGGCTGCTGCAGCGTTGGCATCCACGAACAACAGATTTCCAAATACCCCGTCGGCGAGATGGTGGTCTACATCCACCACGAGCGGAGCCGATAGAACGATCTCTTGAACCGAACCTACTCTATCTATACGTCCTGCATCGCAGACCACAGCCACATCGAAATCTCGGCGTTCCGTGCTTGTCTGTACGACATCGGCACCGGGCATCCAGGTATAGATGCTGGGCACGCCATCGGCGGAGAGAAGAACTACCGCTTTGCCCAAGGCTTTCAGCGCATGCATCAAGGCCAGCGTGCAGCCAAGGGTGTCTCCATCAGGGTTAACGTGGGCAGCAAGGACCACGCGTTCTGTGCTACAGAGCGCTCTTGCCACAGCCAGAGCCGCTTTTCTCATGAATCGGTACTGCTATCTCCTTTCACTTCTTTAGACCCATCGGGTGTTTCGACCTCATGGGGTTTCAGATCGCTCTCTACGGAACGGAGCAGTTCCGCGATCTGCAGACCCCGCTCGATGCCGTGGTCGAGGCGGAATTCAAGCTCCGGGGCGACCCGCAGATGGGCACGACGAGCAAACTCGCCGCGGAGCAGCCCGGCAGCCCCGTTGAGGGCTTTAAGACACTGCTTTTGAGCCTCCTCGTCTCCGAGAACACTTACGTAGACTTTGGCATGGCGCAAGTCTCGTGAGATTTCGGCAGCGGTGAGCGTCACAAAACCAAGGCGCGGATCACGCAGCTCTTTGTGAAGAATGTCGCTTATTTCATGCAATAGTTGCTCCTGAACTCTTTGCTGACGTACGCTCATGGTTTTTTCTCTCTTTCTAAGTAGACGGGCTACAATCTAAAAATATTCGGAAACTTTTCTTAAAACCTTATCGTTTCTAGCCGGCGTCGGCATGAAATGTGAGTCGTTCCTTTTCGATGCCTCACCATATCTCGCGCTCTATTGGGCCTACGTCAATGTTGGGGTTGGCCTCCAACGTGTTCAACAGGCTATCGAGCACACGCTGGAGGTGGCGGTTATCGTTAGAGACGCAGGCCACTCCGAGAACCGCCTGTTGCCAAACGTCAAGCCCATCAACTTCTGCAATAGATACGTTATATTTGCGCCGCATCGTATCTATAAGGCTCTGTACGATCTGGCGTTTCTCTTTCAGCGAGCGCACCTCATGAAGGTAGATGGTAAGTGTTAGGGTGGCGACATGCATGGCGCGATCTCCTCCAGGTTAGCTGCGGGCGACCTCCTGCATCTCGTAGCACTCGATGATGTCGTCGGGCTGAACGTCCGTCCAGTTCTCGATGACCATTCCGCACTCGTAGCCTTGCAGCACCTCACGCACATCGTCTTTCAGACGGCGCAGGCTTTCGATGCGGCTTGTAAAAATCTTCTCTTTGTTGCGAATAATTCGCACTTCCGCACCCCGTACTACTTTCCCCTCAATGACCGAACAGCCGGCGATCACCAGGCCTTTCGGTGTCTGGAAGCGCTGCAGCACACGTGCCCGGCCAAGCATTACCTCTTCGTAGATTGGGGTCAACAGGCCCTTTACCGCCTTCTGCAGGTCTTCCGTAAGGTCGTAGATGATGTTGTAGAGGCGAATATCCACCCCATCGCGCTCGGCCGCTTTCTGGGCAGCGGCATCCGCACGCACGTTGAAGCCGATAATTACCGAATCGGTCGCCACCGCGAGGCTCACGTCGCTTTCGGTAACGGAGCCGATGCCGCTGTGTTTCACCGAAACATGGATATCGTCGCTTTGGGCCTCCTGAGCGATCTTGTTGATCTGCCCGAGCACCGCTTCGAGGCTACCCTGCACATCGGCTTTAACGATGAGATTGAAGTCTTTCGTAGCCTCCTCGGCGACCTGGCGCGAAAGGTCTGCGAGAGAGATTCGGCGTGTGGTGCTTGTGAGGCGCTCGGCGCGTACCTTCTCTTGGCGCTTTTCGGCAATTTGGCGTGCCTCTTTTTCATTTTTTACTACCTCCACCACATCCCCGGCCATAGGGGCACTATTTAAGCCCAGCACTTCAACAGGGGTAGAAGGCGGTGCCTTTTGCAGGCGTTCACCACGTTCATTGGTCATCGCGCGCACTTTGCCGTAGGTTAGCCCGGCAACAATACTATCGCCGACCCGTAGGGTGCCTGACTGCACCAGCACGGTGGCTACCGGCCCACGCCCCGGCTCAAGTTTGGCCTCGATGATGGTTCCACGAACGGGGCCGTTTGGGTCGGCTTTGAGATCATGCAGTTCGGCCAATAACAGGATATACTCAAGCAGGTCTTGAATTCCCTGGCCTGTTTTTGCGGAGACCTCCACCACAGGCACGTCGCCGCCGTACTCTTCTACCAAAAGGTTGTGTTCTGCAAGTTGTTGCTTCACGCGGTCGGGGCGGGCATCGGGTTTGTCAATTTTATTAATGGCCACGATAATGGGTACCTCAGCGGCTTGGGCATGGTGGATGGCCTCAACCGTTTGCGGCATAACGCCATCGTCTGCTGCCACCACAAGAACCACGATGTCGGTGACACTGGCACCTCGGGCGCGCATCTGGGTAAAGGCTTCATGCCCAGGGGTATCGAGAAAGGTAATGCGCGCAGGCTGCCCATTATGTTGTATCTCCACCTGATATGCGCCGATGTGTTGGGTAATGCCTCCGAACTCTCCTTCGGCCACATGGGTTTTACGAATGGCGTCTAAAAGAGAGGTCTTGCCGTGGTCTACATGGCCCATGACGGTTACCACGGGGGGGCGTGGTTGTAGAGTGCCTGTGCCGGGCTTATACCGTGCGTTTTTCGGCGCCGAGGCCGCCGGGGCGGATGCAGGCGACTTAATGCGCAATTTAAACCCATAGGCCGCTGCAAGCCGCTCGGCCAGAGCGGTACTAAGCCGTTGATGCGGGCCTACCAGTTCGCCAAGCTGCATCATTTTCTTTGTGGCTTCGGTGGGGCTTATGCCTATGGCCTCGGCCACCTCCTTCAAGGTGGCATTGGCCGGCACCTCGATCTCCTTTGCATCGGCGGCGCTTTGCCCTAGCATCTCCTGCACAGCCGTTGCCGTTTCATGGTCAAGTACCGTGCTGTTGGGGTCAGAAACGGCGATACCTAAGTCCTGCAGAGCGGATGTTAGTTCCGCTACCGTAATGTTCAGCGTTTTAGCAAGCTCTGTTACGCGAATTCCTCTAGCCTCTATCATTCTGTTCTCCTATCTCCAGTTGCTGTGCCGGCGGTGGTTCTGCAGGCGCAGTTGCATTATTCTGCGAAACTATCTGAAGCAGCTCTTGAAACAGTTCAGGCGCTATTTTTTCCACCTTAAGAGAGCGCTCCAGCTTTTTCTGTTTCCGGGCCTGCTCAACGCATTCCACGCGTGCGCACACGTAGGCACCCCGCCCCGACATTTTTCCTTTGGCATCATAACAGACGGTGCCATCGGGCTGGCGCACCACGCGCAGAAGGGCGCGTTTTGCGTCTGTGGTTCGGCAGGCGACACAGGTACGTATAGGCACACGCCGCGGTCTCATACCGGCTTTGAATCCTTCTTTCATTAAGACTTGAAGGCTTTGAGGCAACAGGGGGTTAGGAGGAGAACGCAACAGAGGAAAGCGCGTTGCGTTTGGGTGGACGGATGAATGGACACTTAAGCTCTCTTCATCGCGTCTCCTCCCTTGACGGGCTTACCGCAGCCACGTCCTGTTTTTCCTCATTGGCCTTGCGGGCAGAAAATTGAGAAGATAGCCCGCTCATTTGTTAAAATTCCCGATCGTTTTCACGAGCATGCCCTCAAGACACCGACTTTGGCGAGGCAACAGAGGTCGCGCCGGCACTGTCTTGTTCCGGGTTTTCCAAAGTGCCATGTTCTTCTAGAGGATGGCTTTGCGGGTGCTTGCCATCAGCCTCTGCCGGTTGGGAAGCTTTGGCCAGCTGCGACTCGCTGCGAATGTCAATACGCCATCCGGTGAGGCGAGCGGCCAACCGAACATTTTGGCCGGACTTACCGATCGCCAGGGAGAGCTGGTTATCGGGCACCACCACCAGGGCGCTCTTGGTTGTCGGATCAAGCTCTACCTTTGTGACTTTGGCAGGCGAGAGCGATTCGGCGATATAGGCCGTATCGTCCGCGCTCCATCGCACGATGTCAATCTTTTCGTTATAAAGCTCGTTCACGATGTTCTGAACGCGAATGCCTCGCGGGCCGATGCAGGCGCCTTGGGCATCCACCTTCTCATCTCGGCTCATTACGGCCACTTTGGAGCGCGCCCCCGGCTCTCGCACCACGCTTTTAATGATCACCGTGCCATCCTCGATTTCAGGAACCTCAAGCTCAAAGAGCCGACGGATAAGCCCAGGGTGGGTTCGGGAAACAATGACCTGCGGGCCTCGCGGCGTCTCTCTTACTTCTAATACGTAGACCTTGATGCGATCGTTGAGATCGTAAGGTTCGGTCTCTACCTGTTCCTGAGGTGGAAGAATAGCATCCACTTTGCCCAGATGAACGATCACATTGCGCCCTTCGCGACGGTGTACCGTGCCGGTAACCACCGTATCAACCTTATCCGCGAACTCCTCATAGGTTTTATGTCGTTCGGCCTCACGAATACGTTGCAGCACAACATTTCGAGCCGTTTGGGCGGCAATGCGCCCCATCTCCTCCATAGAGCTAGGCAGATCGATCTCGATCTGTTCGCCCACGTTCACCCCAGGGCGCAGCTTACGGGCCTCTTGCAGAGAGATTTCGTTGGGGGAGGTTGTTGGGTGGTCTACCACCGTTTTCTCCATGTAGACCCGATAGCTCACGCGATTGCCTTTTTCTTGAAGAATTTTCACCTTCACCTCGCCGCTCAAGAAATGGCTGCGACGGTAAGCGGTGGCCAAAGCGACCTCTACCATCTCAATAAGTTCCTGTAACGGTATCTCTTTATCACGGGCTATCTGTTGTAAGACGTCTAGAAACTCCCCATTCATAACTCAATCTCCCGAAGCCACGCGGGCTTGCCTCAAGAAAGGACCAACCTTTTTGAAACAAAGGAGTGGGCCTCAGCCCACTCCTCATGAGTGCCGTCTGCCTTCTTGTTTTTCAATTATACCACACCGTTTAGCAGAAGGCAAGAGAGATAAGCAAAGTTGCTATTTCTCTCATATTTTTTATTTCCATTTCCTGAAAAAGCAATGCTGTCGGCTGGTTCTCTCGCCCGATTCAGTGGCCATGTAGACTTGTATGCTCTCTAAGGTAGAGGGCTATTCATCGAACAGAGAGGTGATCGATTCGTTGCTATTAGCCCTTCTTATCGCTTCTGCAAACAGATTCGCTACGGAGAGCACCTTCAGCTTTGGGTGGCGTTTTTCCACGGGCAGAGCCACCGAATCGGTCACGATGAGCGCCGCGATTTCCGGGCGGGAACAGATGCGTTCCACCGCCGAACCCACCAACACCCCGTGGGTGGCCGCCACGTAGATTTGACGACGGCATCCGTGGCTTAAGAGGGCCTCTACGGCCTGTAGGATGCTGCTGCCGGTGGTGATCATATCCTCCACGATGATCGGTATCTTATCGTTTACATTGCCGGCGAGGTGGGTAACCTCTGGCGAGAGCATGTCGGGACGATGTTTATAGCCTACGGCCAGCTCCACCTGGAGTGCCTGTGCCACTTGGCGCACCTTTTTAACACGCCCCTCATCCGGCGACACAACAACGACCTCCGGTAAAAGCGCCTGCAGTTCTGAGGCAAAGTAGTCAATAAACAGGTTTACCGCGGTCAGGTGGTCTAACGGAATGTTGAAGAACCCTTGTATGGCATCGGCATGGAGGTCTAGGCACATAATGCGATGGGCACCCGCCGCCACCAGCATATCCGCCACGAGTTTCGCCATGATCGGCTCTCTGGGTAACGTTCTTTTTTCTTGGCGGGCATATCCATAGTAAGGAATAACAGGGGTGATGCGTCGAGCGGAAGCACGGCGTAGGGCATCTATGGCGGCAAGAAGCACCATAAGATTGGTATCTACCGGTGGGCTGGTGGGTTGAATGATGTAGGCATCGGTTCCTCTCACGCTTTCTTCAAAGCGTACGTAGCTTTCCCCATCGGGAAACTGCCTATAGATCATTTTCCCTGCCGGCACGCCTAACTTCTCGATCACCGCGTGGGCAAGCTCCGGGTTTCCCGGCCCGGCGAACACTTTCAACTCAAATTCGGAAGGCGAAGGGTTTTGCAATGGTCTCTCCCAACATAAGAAGTGCGAATCGTTATACCGCATAGCCCTACTGTCAAGTAACAAAGAAAATAGGGCTAAAATGGAGAAGGTGCTTTTCTCAACTGCGTTGAATAGTACATAATAAATCTCTATATGAACCTGCCATTGAAAGAGTGCGCGCATCATCTTAGGTTTAAGATGGCTCTAACACGCTTCGCATGGCAAAACAACCACGCCCCCACAGGGTCTAGGGCTGCACTGTTATTGGGAAATGAAGAATATGTGGCGAATACAGATGTTCGGCGCTCTCCGAGCGGAGTTTGGGCGTTATCGAATAGAGCGTTTCGCCACCAAAAAAGCGAGCGTGCTTTTGGCCTATCTTGCGCTACACGTTGGTCACCTGTTTCCACGTGAGGAGTTGGCCGTCTTGCTATGGCCGGATGCCGACGAAGAGACGGGACGACATAATCTCCGCATGGCGCTTAGTACCCTGCGCAAACAGTTTCGTATTCCCTCTATGACAACCGAAAGCCTCTTCACCGTGAGCCGGGACTATGTAGGGCTACGCAAACAGGCGGTTGTTACGGATGTGGCGGAGTTTGATGCATTGCTTATGGAGGCGCAAGCGACGAAAGAGGCCGGGCGGCTTGAGCTGCTGTCGCGCGCCGTAAGCCTCTACCAAGGCGACCTCCTTCCCGGCTTCTATGAGGATTTCATCCTTTTGGAACGACAGCGCCTCGCCGATAAATGGCAGCAGGCCTTGCGTGACCTGATCGGGCTGCTCCAAAAACAAGAGGCATTTGGCCAAGCCACCGAGTATGCTTATCGCGCTTTGGCCTACGACCCACTAGACGAATCGGTGCAGTATCTGCTGTTGCAGCTTCTGGCCGCTCAAGGGCAATACGAGCGCGCACTCCAGCGCTATCAAGAGATAGAGCGTCTCTTCCAGGAGCAGTTGCAATCGCCTCCACCGCAATCGTTGCGCCAACTGGCCGAAGGCATCAAAAAGCATCTCTCCGATGACGCTTCGCCCAGGTCAACACTCTTTCTCTCAGCTTTTCCGTTACACTCTGAGGAGGTGCCATCGTCAACTCCTCCCCTTAGCAACACGTTGCCCCTGTACTTAACGGGTTTTTTCGGCCGTGAGCAGGAGCTTCAACTCGCTCTTGAAAAACTCCAGCCCGATCGTCAAGAGGTACGTCTGCTCTCGATAACAGGCCCGGGCGGGGTAGGCAAAACCCGCCTTGCCGTAGAGGTCGCACACCTGCTAAGGCAGGTGTGTCCTGAACAGATCGCGTTTGTGCCTCTGGCGGAGCTTTATCACAAAGATCAACTTGTTGAAGCGATCATTGCCGTACTCAAAGGGCCTCCTGACACTTCCCTGCCGGTGGAGGAGCGGTTAAAACTGGCCCTCTCGAACCGGAAACTGTTGTTGGTGCTCGATAATTTTGAACAGATGGAGGAGGACTGCGCGCTCTTCCTACGCCGGCTTTTGGAATCGCATCCGAACCTTCGTTTGCTTGTTACCTCGCGCCGTCGCCTCAACCTCGAAATAGAGCACGAAATTCCGCTGAATCCTCTGCACGTGCCCGAACAGCCGGTAGATCAAAACCAGCTTCTCGAGTTCGCCGCGATTCAGACATTTCTGGAACGCGCCCAACGCAAGCGACCCGACTTTACCCTGACGGAGCGCAATGCCGAAGCTGTGCGGCAGTTGTGCCATCATCTAGATGGTCTGCCACTCGCCATCGAGCTGGCCGCGGCTTGGGTGCCGGTGATGAGCCCCTCGCAGATGCTGTCTCGTCTGGAGCATCGTTTCGAACTGCTGGTTAATCGCCAGCGAGATACGATGCAGCGACACCGCACGCTCAAGGAGACGGTTGCCTGGAGCTATCAGATGCTGCCGGAAAGCCTCCAAACGCTGCTGCGCGGTCTCAGCGTTTTCCGTGGAGGGTGGACGACCGAGGCAGCTGCGTGGGTGTGTGGTGAGGCCGCTTTAGAGGGGCTTCTTACATTGCTCGATCACTCTCTGGTTACCACCTACCCCGTCGGTGTGGAGCAGCAACGCTGGCGCATGTTGGAGACTATCCGCGAGTTTGCCTACGAGCAACTCTCTCAAGAAGAACGCACAACCTTGTGCCATCGCCATGCGCTCTACTATGATGGGCTGTTAAAACAGGCTAAAGCCGCAGGTTCGCTAGGTGTGCCCCAATGGATGCCGATCATCGAAACGGAAAGAGAAAATATACGGGCTGCTATTGAATGGTGTTTAACCGGGCGCGAACTGCCTTTGGGGGTGCAGCTCGGCAAGGCTTCAGATGAGTTTTGGCGCGGTTTGGGCTATCGCTTGGAGCGGCGCCGCTGGCGGGAGCTGGCCTTCCAACGTTTAGCCGAGCTGCCACCCGATTTACAGGCTACGGTTTTTCAGAATGTGGCCATGACCGGTCGTCCCGATGCCATCGAGTTGCTTGAGAAAGCGTTAGAGATATATCGTGAGCATGAAGATAGAAGCGGCATCGGTGGCACACTCGATCTTATGGCCCAGCTCTACGCGGATAACCAGCAGTACGACAGGGCGATGGAGCTTTATCAGCGTTCGCTGGAACTTCGTAAGCAAATAGGCGATATGGTGAACTACGGCATTACTCTGGCCAATCTAACCGGTCTCTACACTTTTCTGGGGCGCTATCACGAATCGCTTCCCCAACTTGCGCTCTGTTTACGCCTGAATGAAGAGCACTATGACCCCGGTACGGAAGCGGTATTACGTCGTGCTATCGGTGAGATCAAACGGCAGCAGGGTGCTCTCACCGAAGCCTATGAACAGCTATCAACAGCGCAGCGGATTTTTCAGATGCGTAGGGAGGATGCCCAAATCGTTCGAAACCTCTATGCTTTGGCTTTAGTGGAAGCGATGCGAGGAGATTGCGCAAGCGCTTTGGCCTGGATGGAGGAGCAGCAGCGGCTGGTAAGGGAGATCGCCAAAAGGTCGCAGAGTAGGATAAGTTTTCGTTTGCGCCTCGAACTGCTCTGGCAGATGGGGCGCTGGGAAGAGCTTGCAGAGGTTTATCGCGGAGCGCGAGAACAGCAGCAGGCCTATACAGATAGCATCAACCCCGCCGATCAGGCCTCGCTTTTATTTGTGCAAGCGATGTTGGCAGAAAAAGAGGGACGTGAGGAGGTTACGGTGGAACTGCTTGAAGAGGCGTCGAAAATTACACAGGATACCGACACCATCGCGTGGGATGAGGCCGCTCGCGCCAAAACGCTCCAAGGGATGCTGTTATGGCGTTTAGGACACATCAGCGCCGCACGGGAAGCCATCCTGCACTCTATGGCGCTCTGTGACCGAAGCGGGCTTTTGCCCGAACAAGAGCGATTGCTGCGGCGTGTGGGGCAGCAGCTCGTGTGGTTAGGTCGCTATGAAGAGGCTCATCCGCTGCTGGCAACCGCCGAAACCCTGCGCATAACCGGCGGTTGGGTCATTCCACCGATAGAAAAAGGCGATTACGACCGATCGGTACAGCGTTTAAGAGAGGCCCTAAACCTAACATCGCCGTCGCTGAAATCGGCAAACATGCAACCAGAGGATTGGCGTGATGTATGGCTCCGATTACCGGCACTGCTAGAGTAGAATGCTTAGGTGGCTAAGGGTGAGAAGGGCGCAAAACTTGACAGCAAAAGAAAATTGGGTTAGAAAAAAGACCGGTAATCGTTTAAGCAAAAGGAGCGAGCCATGCCTATTTACGAATACCTTTGCTCCGGGTGCCGCCGCCGTTTCCGCAAACTGGTGGGGATGGTGGCCGGTGAGGTATCTTTAGTCTGCCCGCGCTGTGGTAGCACGGAGGTGTCGCGGCTGATCAGCCGATTCTCGCGCTTGCGTGGCGAGGATGAGGCTTTAGACGCGATGGCCGATGAGCTTGAGGGGCTAGACGAGAACGATCCCAAAGCGGTACGCCGCATGATGCGTACTCTTAGCAGGGAGATGGGAGAGGATATGGATGAAGAGGAGCTGGAGCAGGCGCTCCTCGAATCGGAAGAGGGAGAGGCCGAGGAGGCGCCTGAATAGAAGCCGATGCGTTTAAGGCATGTCCTCTTTAGGGTGCGCGTGAATAAAATCCGCATAGGCTTCCAGCGATGGACGCGGTTGTAAGAAGCCGTGTTTGACGCCGTTTTGTTTGATCACAGCGTAAAGTCCCCATGTATATTCCACAGGCCCATGGGTACGACTAGGCCCGTCGAAAGGAAACGTCCAAAACACCTTCTCTACGGCCGGATCGGCAAAGTTCACCCTCAGCGTGTCTGTTAAGTACTTCGCTTGAGAAAGTGGGCCGTCTTTGTAGCCGGCATCGTTCTGTTCTGATGGGTCTGCCGGATAGGCAACCTCATCTATCCAAATGGGCAGCTCCCTACCGGCATCCCGTCGCATGACCCGATGAAGATCGGCCAACCACTTAGCTTGCGCGATGGGCGGAATATCGTTGTAATGAAGGTTCATTACGTCTATGTTCTTATAAAGTGGATAGGTTGGATCGATAACTAAGGCCCGATAGTACTTTGAGTTAGGCATTGTCGCCGGATCGTCCCACCACACACATCCCGACATAACTATCGCTCTGGGGTCTTCTCTATGAATAGCCCGATATGCCAGCCCGAGAGCTTTGGCGTAGGTCGAGGCAGACCATGCTCCGCCCACGCGTCGGTCAAGCAGCACCGGTTCGTTCAGTACCTTCCAGGCCATAACCATGCCACGATAACGGTGTGCAAGTTGAGCGGCGTAGTTGCTCCAGTCGTTCCAATTTCGTGGCGGGTAGTCCCATGGGTCGGAACTACCGCCCGTTGCCGTCGAAGCCCATCTCGGCGTACCTCCTAGCTCGGCAAGCACGCGCATGTGATATCTGGCCGCTACCTCAACGATCCGGTCCGTTGTAGCGAAGTTCCACACTCCTTGGTGTGGCTCAACCGTGTTCCACTCCAGTCCGATGCGCACGTAGCCAATACCCGCTCTGGAAAGCCCTGTTAGTAGCGTCGGTAATTGGCGTATTCCCAGTTCGTTGCGCACCAAAACAAGGTTGAGGTCTACACCGTAAGGACTATCTGGCGGTAGAGGTGTGTGCTGTTGAAAGGCAGTTTGCGCTTTTGCTCCAATGCCCCATAGGAGACAAAAACCGCAGATGGCGGCTATGGATAGGGTTCTTCTCATGGTTCGTCCTCTTTAAAATGCTAAGAAGCTAACCATCTTGTGTATTGACTTTCTTGCAGCTTCTTTCAATAGCCATAGACGCACTGAAAGGGATAGGGTTCACAGAAAAAACAACTAAAAAGAACACAACGTTGCTGGGAAGCAGCTTCTCCACAAAATTCAAATACTTTTACGAGGGCCGATTCGGCCTTTGGTTAGAAATGGCCCCAAATCAGACTGTAGAGCAGTATTGCCAAAACGATGAGCGTGACGACAACATACAGGCCGTCTTTTTCACGGATAAACGCATAGATCGAAAAGATAACACGAGCGATAGGGGTGGCGATGAGAAGCAGAAGACCGAGCTGAATAATGCCGCGACTATGTCCCTGAAGCGCATCGTGGATAACGCCGGTGACGCTGCGTAGGTCTGATGGCGCTTCTTGAAAGGTATGGTAGTGTATTTTCTCGTTACCGTACTTAAACAGGTAGAGAATGCCTCCTATGAAAACAACGGCGGCGGAGAGGAGCACACCGATCCGAAGTAGATTGCCGATGACGATCTCTATCTGCTCATCGCGCCAGTCTTGGTTGGGAGCTTTGATCTCCTCTGCAGATGTTTGTGAAAACGCTTTTTGTCCCTCTTCCACGCTAGAGCCTCCCCGTAATTCCATTGAAAATCATCTCGAGGGCAAGCGCAAGAATCACCAGACTAAAGACGGTGCGCAGCATCTTAACCCGTGCGAACACGAGGAGACGCGCGCCGAGCAGAGAACCCATAAGCACACCCAGCATCACCGGCATCGCGAGCCCTGGGTCAATATAGCCTCTATCAAGGTAGATACCTGCACTCGCCGCCGCAGTAACCCCGATCATAAAGTTACTCGTGGTGGTAGAGACCTTGAAGGGGATGGACATCGCCTGATCCATTGCCAACACTTTTACCGCTCCCGATCCGATGCCTAAAAGCCCCGAGAGCGCACCGGCCACAAACATGAGGCTAAAACCGGTCGGCACGTGGTAGACGTTATAGCTTTTCATACCCTCCGCAGTAGGGTAGGTGCCGTTCATGCGAAGTCGGGTAGCTAGCGGGTCGGGCGGCGCTTCCACCACATGCTCCTCTTTGGGTTTACTCGACAGATAAGAGGAGTAAAGCAGCACCAATCCGAAAATAATAGCGATGGTACTTGTATGCACATGAGCGGCAATAAACGCCCCTAAAATAGCTCCCGAAGTCGTTGCCACCTCGAGAAACATGCCGATCCGGATGTTGGAGTAACCTTCTTTCACGTAGGCCGCGGCAGCGCCGGAAGAGGTTGCGATAACGGAGATGAGGGAGGCGCCGATTGCATAGCGGATGTCCACATGAAACACAAGCGCCAGCAGCGGCACGATAACGACGCCACCCCCCAGACCGGTGAGCGCGCCGATAAGCCCGGCAAGAAAAGAGCCGATCCAGATCAGTATGGTGAATGGAAGGACGGTCAAGGTTGTTCTGTTTCTTTTGTGAAAATAAAAGAGCCTGTGACAGGGAACGAACCCCACTTTAATACGTTTCTACACGCCGAATTGTTACCTTAAATTTTAGCCCATGTGGGTACCTCGGTAGCCCTCTGCACGAAGGGGGCTTAGGAATGCGGCACGGAACCTTCGCAAATGGAGCCAAAAACGGATAAACTAACTACTCGGCAGAACGTTGGAGATTGAAGAGAGGTATGGGCTACGAAAAAGTTTGTATTCTCGGGCTTGACTGTGCAGAGCCGAGCCTCGTTTTTGAGAGGTATCGCGAGGAACTTCCGTTTCTTGCACGGTTAATGGCTAGGGGGTGCTACGGCCCCTTAGAGAGCACGGTGCCCCCTATTACCGTGCCTGCTTGGATGTGCATGATGACCGGCTGCGACCCAGGCGCATTGGGCATCTACGGTTTTCGGAATCGCCGTGACCGCTCTTATGGTGCCTTGGAGTTCGCCAATAGCCGTATGGTATGCGAGCCAACTCTTTGGGAACTCCTTGGAGAGCAGGGCAAAGAAAGCCTTATTCTGGGGGTACCGCTAACCTATCCTCCTAAACCTCTCAAAGGGGTGCTGGTAAGCGATTTTCTGGCCCCAAGCACCCAAGAAGAGTACACCTATCCGCCGGAACTGCGGCAAGAGATCGCCCAGGTGGTTGGAGACTATCTGTTAGATGCACGTGGGTTTCGCGAAAAAGACCGTGACGCTCTCCTCGCCGAAATCTACACGATGACCGAGAGACGTTTTACGCTCGCAAAGCACCTCCTTACAACGCGTTCCTGGAATCTCTTCGTAATGGTGGAGATGGGCCCCGATCGCATGCATCACGCTTTTTGGCGCTACATGGATGCGCACCACCCCTTCCACCAGCCAAAACATCGCTTTGCTAACGCCATTCGGAACTACTATCGCTATCTCGACTCCCAGATCGAGGCTTTGGTGCAACTTCTCGACGAAAATACTCTCCTGTTGGTGGTATCCGACCATGGGGCTAAGCGTATGGTGGGTGGCTTTTGCTTCAACGAGTGGCTGATGCAAGAGGGATATCTCGTGCTAAAAACCGTGCCCGAAACCCCCACCAAATTCTCCCCAGACATGGTAGATTGGAGCCGCACACGCGCTTGGGGCGACGGCGGCTACTATGGACGACTGTTTCTTAACGTGCTCGGCCGTGAGCCACAGGGAACGGTGCCTCCCGAGGAGGTTGAGGCGTTGAAGCAAGAGCTTATTCGGCGCATCGAGGCGCTTCCCGACGATAACGGACGCCCCATGGGCAATCGCGTATTTCGACCGGAGGAGGTCTATACATCCTGCCGAGGAGTCCCCCCCGATCTTATCGTCTACTTCGGCGACCTGCATTGGCGTTCCGTAGGCAGCGTGGGGCATAACACTTTGTGGACTCACACCAACGACACCGGCCCCGATGACGCCAATCATGCTCCCTTTGGCATCTTTCTTATGGCCGATGTAAAGGCACTTCGCAGTACAGCAGCACCCGCAAAGGCAATGGATGCGACGGGTGCCCTTAAGGGCCTCTCTCTCTATGATATTGCGCCTACGGTGTTGAACGCTTTTGGTCTCCCCATTCCTGCGAATATGAGGGGGAAGATTATCGAGAGGAGCCAAGAGGGGGAGCCTGCATCTAACCTGAGGCAGGCACTCTCGCCATCGGCACCACTGCAAGAGGAACGCGCTTACACGGAACAAGAAGAAGAGGAGTTGGCGCGTCGGTTAGAGGAGCTGGGCTATATCTGAAAGAGGACGAGAAGATGCGCGTTGCGGTGATCGGGTTGGGCGGCACAGGAAGTGCTGCCTGTAGGTATCTGGCGCAGGCGGGCCATACGGTGGTCGCTTACGAGCAGTTTCGTGTGGGAAACGATAAGGGAAGTTCCTACGGCGAGTCGCGTGCGATCCGCTATGGCTATACCGATTCGTTTTATACCCATCTGATGAAGCTTGCCTACCGATGTTGGGATGAGTTGGAGGCGGAGGCGAACGAGGAGCTACGGGTACGTTGTGGCAGCCTCTTTTTTGGTGAGGAGGGCAATGCCTTTTTGGGCAAAACAACCCAGGCACTCGACGCAGAGAACATTCCCTATGAACTGCTCGACAAGGGAGAGGTGGAGAAGCGCTTCCCGGCGATTCGGCTGGCGGAGAACGAGATGGCCTGCTATCAAGCGGAGGGCGGCTTTTTGCGTGCGACACGCTGCGTGCTGGCCAACGTTCGGTTGGCACAGCAGCATGGGGCGCAAATTCGGGAGCATACCCCCGTTCACCAACTTATTACGGGCCGTGAGCGACCGGTAGTGGTTAGCTCACATGGAGAGGAGACCTTCGATAGGGTCATCGTTACGGCCGGCCCCTGGATAAGCAAACTCTTTCCCGATCTGCATCTGCCTTTAGAGGTAACGCGGCAGCAGGTGGTCTATCTTCAGATCGCGCGGCACCCGGAGCGCTTCTTGCCCGGAGCGTTTCCGGTTTGGATTGATACCGACCGGCTGATCTATGGCTTTCCGCAGGATGGCAAAGTAGAAGGGGTTAAACTGGCCGATCATAATCTGGGCGAGCCGGTAGACCCCAATTCCGTAAATCGCGTGGTGGATGAGAGCTATCGTTTAGAAATGGTGGCCTACGCTCTGAAGCGCTTTCCCGATCTTTGTGACCGTGTTACCTACTCGCAGGTATGTCTCTATACCAACACGCCGAATGAGGATTTTATTCTGGATGCGGTTCCGCATAACCCGAATGTCTGGTTGGTAAGCGGTTGTTCGGGGCACGGCTTCAAATTCACGGCGTTGTTAGGCAAACTGGTTGCCGTATTGGCCACCGATGCAGCGGAGCAAGAGCCACTCCTTGCGACGGAGCTACGTTCCATAAGGCGTCGCTTTGCTCTAAGTCGTTTCTTGAAGCCATCTAGCGGGTAGTCATTAAAGCCAAATGGAACTAGGGAGAGCAGTGGTGGTAAGGGTTTCCGACCTGCTCTCCCTAGCTGGCATTCGTATTCGTTATGGGGTGCCATACACTCTTTTTGCTCCGGCAAAAGGCTGCCCTGGCTGTTGGGTGGTAACGTGAACCGCGCTAGGGCCGCTTCTGCCGAAGGTGCGCCATCCTATGAAACCGATGATCAGCAACAAGACAACGATGACGACAACTCCCACAATTGGGTTGACGTCGCTAGATTTAAGTTTGTCTAGCATGACGTTTCTGCTCCTTTGTTAGTTTGCACCGGTATTGGGATCGCTTGGTGTCGGATCCCACATGGTCTCTTTACACAGATGCCACCAGTCCACATTGCCACCAACAGGCGCTTGGGATTGATGCATGGTTTGTTCGATACGCATCCATTTTGTGTGCCCATCCATGAGGGTCCAGTTATATCCGCCGTTATGTCTTGGAGTTTGTCCTGGGCAGATGATCCGGCCATAGTTTGTTCCGGCGTTGTTAGGCCCACAAGCATATTGGCTGCAACACTGGTCGGGTTCTGGTGGGCAGTACATCTCAGGCCAAGGTTCATGGGAGTTACTGTTCTTCTCTACGAAGACGATGAAGTTAGCGGGCTGCTCCACTCCGGCCTCTTTACCGCCGGTGTTGCCCATTGCCGATGCACCTACATAGAGCATATAGCTTCGGAGTAGATTTTTGGGGTTGTCTTGGGGCCATACAAACGTGGCTCCGTAACTATCGTCTGGGCAGCGGAAAAGACCTTGGTTTTTGACGTAGGGGTAGATAAAGGTGGGCCAGAAGGCCTGTGTCCACCACCAGAGAGGTGGCCCGGTCTCATCGTAATCCTGATCGTACATCATGTAGGCCAAACCGAGCTGTTTCATGTTGCTAAGGCAAGCAACAGCCCGTGCCTTTTCCCGTGCTTGAGCGAAAACAGGAAAAAGGATCGCAGCGAGTATCGCTATTATAGCGATAACGACGAGAAGCTCAATCAGGGTAAAAACCCTTGGGCCTTTTGTGTGTAAGTAGCATCCTTCCAACTCCTTTCATCAACTTTGTTGGCGATTCAGAGCCTTTAGCTTATGCGACGAATTCTCCTCGAAGGGGAAGCCGTCTCCGCATAGCTACTTTGATTATATCACAATGTGCCAAGAAATGCAATCTTAAAATTCATAAATATTGAATCCATTTGTGATTTTCAATCTTAAAAATGAAACCAAACGTTTGATTTTTGAAACTAAACGTTTGGTTTTTGTCAATTTTTCTAAGATTGGACGACAACGGCAAGCCCCTCTTGTGTCGGTGGAAAAGCGATGACTTCTGTGTCATAGAGAACATGTACTCACCGTAACCGCCAATAGAACTATCAAGGCCGCCCTCGGTTTCTAATGAGACAGAACGTCAGGAGAGACAACGCTATTGACGAAAGACGCTATCTGACGCATAATCCATCTAAAGGCCTCGGTGAACTATGAAACCAGATGCATAAAAGGAATAGGAATCTTGAACACACTCATCTACTACCAGACCACCACCCTCGTCGCTCTCGTGTTGATAAGCCTTATGCTGCTAAGCACAGAGATGGGATTTCGATTCGGGAGGCGACGCCATCCAGAGGCTACCGACGCTGTGCGATCACAGGTCGGGGTGGTGCTCGCCGCCATGCTAGGGCTGTTATCGCTTTTGCTTAGCTTTACTTTTTCGTGGGCCTTACAACGCTATGAAGACCGTAGCGAGGCGCTTGTTAGCGAGGCCAACGCCATCGGAACCACCTCCCTAAGAGTCCAACTTCTGCCGACTGAGATGCACGAGAAAATTCAGTCGCTTTTAAGCCAATATACGGAGGCACGCATCCGGGAAAACGAGATTCCTTTGGCAAAGCCTGCAGAACGACAGGCCCAAGTGGAACAGGCACGTCGGCTGACCACACTGCTTTGGAGCGAAGCCATGCAAGCCGTGCAAAAAGACCCTCGGCCGGTTACAAGCGGCCTTTTCGTACAATCTCTCAATCAACTCATTGATGCAGCAAGCGTTACCAACGCAGCCTTCCAAAGAAGGGTACCAGATGTGATCTTGGTAGCCATATTCGTTCTGTCCGTCATCGTTGCGGCCTTGCTTGGCTATGCGTCCGGTCTGGCCGGACATCGGGTTAGCGCCCCAACTTTTCTGCTCGTTGGTGGGATTGTTGTGGCCGTTTTTCTTATCATGGACCTGGATAGACCGCGCAGTGGGTTGATCCAGGTGAACCGTGAGACGCTGCAAAGCCTTCAAGTTTCAATCCTCACTGAGGGGGAGGGCGTCGGCCTTGAGGGGAAGGGCGTCGGCCTTGAAGAACCGATGATACAACCGCCATTTCGAGCCAAAGGCAAGATGCAAAACTGTCATTTCGAGCCGAAGGCGAGAAATCTTGTGTTTCAATCCCCACCGGTTCTGAGGGGGTAGGGCTGCCAGTCTCACGGTTCTAGAGGCAGTTTGTAGAGCAGGTCGGCTTCGTTCGCCCCCTATCCCTTCCTTTCCCCCGATTCGGGAGAAAGGGGGCGGCTGTGGCTAGTTTCCAGATGACAGCGTATCAAAGGAAACCGACAATGAACTTACTGGTCTCCCCTCTCCCAAATTGGGGGAGGGGCGGGGGGGTGGGGGCTGAGGGATAGGAGTGGGGTATGACGAGCCAGCGATACGCCTGTCCTTTCGAGCCGAAGACGAGATAAACAACTGTCATTTCGAGCCGGTTACACAACTGTCATTTCGAGCCG
>Ga0209061_1002377_pt1 | contig 24276 bp, 15 predicted proteins | sample Coa_R1_10_FD_187157 | JGI IMG/M metagenome (GOLD analysis project Ga0209061, IMG submission 187157) | Surface soil microbial communities from Centralia Pennsylvania, which are recovering from an underground coalmine fire - Coalmine... | ecosystem: Environmental > Terrestrial > Soil >...
CCTTGCTGATCATCGGAGCGAGAGGCCATTCCGCGCTCTACGAGCGGATGATCGGCAGCCGCGCGGACCGAATCATACAGCTCGCTCAGTGCCCCGTGCTGGTTGCGAAGTGACGGCGTACCGATAAAGCCGTATAAACAGCAGGGCCGGATCGGTTTGCCGATCCGGCCCTTGGTCCGCGTGCCGGCGAACTTCTTCCCTTAGAAGGGGTAATAACGAAGGCTCGTGTAGAACATATTTTCGTCGCGGGAGGGTACGCCTCCCACACCGGCGAAGCCGATTTTCTTGGCATACATATATTCTGCGCCGCCCGTCAGCCTGCCGAAGGGGCCCTTGTAGATATCCTGCCAGAAGCCGCCCGTGATCGCCTCGACCTTTTGGACATTGCCACCCTGGCAGGCGGTTGAGAGCTCGACACCGCAGCCGATGTTGTTGAAGGCCGGATTGCCGATGCCAATGAAGTTGGATGTTCCAAATGGCGTGAAACCATAATTGGGATTTTGGTATTCTTCGCCCGCATAGGCATAAAGATCGAGCCCAGTCCAGGGGTGCACCACGAGGCCGGCAAGGAGCATGGTCTCGGGGATCGCGGTGAGGCTTCCATCGGGACGGAATGTGACGTCCGAAAGCTGGGCAGCGCCATAACGGCCGATGCCTCGTCCTACAGTGCCAGAGAATTGAGCTTCGACCAGTTTCGGAATGATTGGCACGAGGATCGAGCCGCCGGCGCCCCACCCGATGGTGTTGTTGTTGTGGTTAGTGAAGCCGAAGTTGTTGACAGGGACAGCGACACCAGCGGGGGCGAGGCCCGGCAAGGGCAGAACGGTCCTGTCAATGAAGTTCCGGAAGATGCCGAAAGCTTCCATATGAACGGTCCGGTCAAAAATCGTCGGATCATACGCGACCTTGCCGATGATATCCGGCATCTGGTTGAGGGATAGGGGGTTAACTGAATTGTATTGCGAGCCGCCGACAACGGTTCCCTGACCGGGTGGGGTCGGCTGCGGGATGACGCCGGGAAGGACATTGATAACGGTCGGAACTGTTGGGGCCACACCGCCAAAGGTCGTCTGCGGCTGTTCGGCCGAGAGGGCGAACCACAATTTCTGATCAAAATCCTTGACGATGCGGATCTGATCCTGGCGATCCCAGAGGAAGCCCGGCATGTACTGATCTTCGATGATGATCGGTGTATTTTCCGTTCTTGGCAGGATGCCTACGATATTCATGGTTGCCAGGGTAAAGGCGTGACCGGCGAGAAGATGCGCGCCCCAGGCGTCATCATCCACCTGCATGTAGAGATGACGGATACGCAAGTTGAAGGAATCGCTCTGATTGAGATTGGCGGTTTGTGCGGCGCTCAGCCAGTCGAACTCGCCATAGCCCGCAAGATGCAACGCCGGGTTCACGTCACCCCTTACGAGAAGCGCGGCGCGGCTGCGGCGCGCTTCAAGGTGCGTCTCGCCGACATGGCTGCTTGGAATGTTGGCGAAAGGTATATTCTGGAATGGCGTCGCGATGCCTGCGCCCATGAATTTGTCGCGGCTGATGGTTGCGAGCTCGAAGAAGCCTCCGGGCGTGATCGACACACCGTTAATGAAAAGACTGGACGGGCCGATATAGGGATAACCCTTGAGCCCGGCTTCAAGTCCAGCGAGCCCCCCTTGCTCAAAGGAAGGAGGGGGGGCTGGAGTGCCAATGGCAAGGGTCGGAATTTCCAGAGCCCGCGGAGCGCTGCTGCCCGGGATCTTCGGGATCGCATAGACCGGCTCTTGGACCTTGACCTTCTCCGTGGTACCGGGTGCGCTGGGCTTCGCCGCTGCCTTGCGGAGACGCTCCTGCTCCTGTGCCTGCTTGGCGACCTTCTCTTCGAGCTTCTTCAGCTGGGCTTTGAGCAGGCGAATTTCCTCGGCCGTGTCCTCCGCATGCGCGAGCGTGGCCGGATAGTAGGCGGCCATGGCGCCAAAGGTCAAAGCCGCGACCGTTTGTTTTATTTTTTGGATTTTCATCTAAAGCCCCGTCAGGAAATTGGCTGACAGGAGCGTTGGCTTGAGTGGATGACAGTGACGTGACAAATGCGGTTCGAAAGCGGCTCCGGCTCAATTAAAAGGAGGAAGTGGCAGATATGCCACAAAGGAACGCCGCTAGCTGCCTGATTTTTGACATCTTTGTGCCTTAATGAGGTCATTATCGCGCGCTGCGCTTTCCGAGGAAAGCGCACGAGGCATTTTATTCGCTGCGGGGAAGCTGCCAGCAACCTCCGGACGGCCAGTTTGGTTGAAGGGACGGCTCAATCTATCTCATGGGCAAGAGGCCGGGGCCGGAAGAGCCGCCCTCCTTGGTTACCTTCGATACGGGTAAAATGGCGTTCCGGGCGGATAGGAATACACCCTCATCCATTGTCCAGGACGCCCAGGAACCGCGGCCTGCCGGCCCTCATATATTCTGTCTGGATGACAGTCCGGATAGCCTGACATTCCATTGCAGCCATTCAGCACGGGCACGGCTCCCTTTGGTCTCAACGCATATTGAGCCGAAGCGGGAGCGATCAGGCTCAAACTTAAAAGTACGAAAGCGAAAAAGCGCACGGATATCTCCTTCATGACATTAATATGACGAAATCATGAAAATTGCGCTGTGGTTTTTAGCTTTCAATACTAACGCCCAAATAAAATAGAACATAATAGCAACATAATATAAATATTTTGTGTAATCTGGCTTGTATGTAGCAATTTTGCGGGCTTCGCCGGCCCGAAGACCGCTGCTTTTGCTGATTGCGCTGTTAAGTCTCGGCCCGCATCTAACTCGTGCGAATTTGGGAAAAGCGGGAGACGAAGAGGAAAGATTCTGAGTTGCAGCCGTCCAATATGGGCACGGCACCGCTGGCCTTGGAACATTCTGAGCGGAGGCGGAGGTCACAGGCACAGGGCCAATGCCGCGGCTTGCCGCAAAGCACTTCTCTTGCCCAGCTCGGGGTAGATTTAGTGACGGTCAGAAGTACAAAAGAAGCCCGCCCATTGAGGTATTTACGAAGCCTGCGGATTGGGCTGCTGTAGCCGGCAATCCTGCGGGCACTCAGGCCGTGGGGTGAGCTGGAATTACCAGTAGAACATGGCCCGCATTTCGAACAAATTGGGGTGAAGTCCGTTCCAGTTTGGATGGCTATATGGAGCCGCCAGCTGGGTCACTGTCGTCCAGTTCGCCATGAATCTGTAACCAGGATCGGGATACCAGTTAAGGCCCAAGGTGAAGTCGGTCTCCCGGCCGCCCTGAATGTTGGAAGGAACGCCAACCGGCTGAAGGAAAAGATAGCCGCCGCTGTTCAGATTGATTTCGCTGATGCGCGCCGCGAGCTCCCAGGCGCCGGGGCCGCCTGCGCTGAAGGGGCGCAGAATCTTGATCTGGCCAAAGGTTGACGGGACATAGAATTCTTCAGGATTCAAATACCGGTTTGGATAGGTCCTGAAAGCGTCGGCGCGCGATTCACCCGTCAGGTACCAGGTCGCATACGCATAATATCCGCTGAAATTGATGGAGGTGCTGCCAGGGGCATTGAGCAATGTGATGAGCGAAGCATCCCGATTGTAATGCATGCCGAGATATTCCGCCTGAACCGAGAAGGGGCCATAGGCCGCGACGATCTCGGCGCCATAGTTGATGACGTTTTTGACGCAATTTTCTCCAACAAGCTGGGCTGAGGCGGCAACGCAGGTCAGGGGCTGGGTGCCGAGAAGACTCGTACGCAGGATGTTTTCCTCCGCGTATAGCGTGCTGCCCGGCTGCAAGACCCGGTCATCGCTCGCGGCGGTGGCGTCATTGGGCCGCTGATAGCGGAAGGAGCCGCCCACATTCAGCAGGGCGTCCGGCGTCAAAACAGGTGTATAGGTGAGCCGCCCGGAGGTTTCCCAATACTGCTTGCCGCCAGGCACGGGCTGGAGAAAGCTGGAGGAACCAGCCGCAGGCGCGCCGGTGGCGCTCGGCGAGCCATCTTCGAGGCTCGTGCTAAAGAGGCCGGCCCTCAGGCTCCAATTGGGGACGCCAAAGCCTGGAGCCAAGCCTCCAACCGTCGCCGCGAAACCAAGGTGCCGGCCAGGAGCGAGCAGATCGCTCGGCAGACCACGCTCAATAAAGTCTCTGAAATTCGATGATTGTGTCCTTTCAAGGCTAAAGGGCTCGTAGAAGTTTCCAACCTGGAAAGCGAACGGGTCGGGGTAACGCAGCATGAGATAGGCGTCGCGCAGCCCGCCGATGACCAGCCCGTTGGGTGCTCCTGTGAAGTCATATTGGAATTTATAATCCCAGATCCTGAACGCCGAGCCAAGGACTTGCAGGCGGGCGTAACGGATCCCCACCTGGTCGTAATCGCCTGCTGCGGGTGCCGCGGGCAGGTTCTTGGTGCCCAAGAATTGCGGCGCGGTCTGGGTGGAGACCCCGCCGTCGATAAAGAGACGCCCGCCAATGTGGAAGCTAAAGTCACCGTCTGCCGAGACAATTGTCAGCCCTCTGTCAAGGCTGACAAACACCGGCATTGGAGGTGAAGTCCTATAGAAGGGCCCCACCGCTGGTCCGGCTGGCGGCACCGCCGCACCGCCGGCTGAAGGCGGCGGCTGGCTCTCCATATTCGCCCGCTCGACCTTCCCTTCTGGATGCTCCGGCTGGGGCAGGGCATTATGGCTCTGAGCTTGTTGCCTTTGCCGCCTTTCCTTGGCGACTTCCGCCTCGAGCTGCTTGATCCGCGCCTTGAGCGGCTCAAGCTTCTTGACCGCTTCTTTCAGCTGGCGGATCTCGGCTTCGATGTCTTCTGCCCGTGCTGCGGCTTGCGGCGCGAGAAGTGCGGCCATTGCGGCGGCCGCAAGAGCGCCTTTTCTTGTTCGAAACTTGGCTGGCATTGCCCCTCTCTTACTCACCGGTCTCCCCCAATAAAACGACTGCTGCCTTCTGCGCCCAATGTTGGGCAGACAGCCAAGAACTCATTGGTCAGGTTAATTTTGACGGGAGGCGCCGTAAAGAACAAAGTCTATGAATTTAGTGTATCTAGCGGTCTGTGGCATAAACCACACAGTGACCATTCCGGCAGCAAATTTCGTTTATAAAAACGATAATTATTATGTATTTATCTTGATAGGTATCGCATATGAGGACATGCGGGCATTCAGGCCGGGCAGCCCGAAGACCGGCGCTCCAATTCGCAGACTTGAGGGGGAAGTCATGTTACGTATGAATCCTGCCGGTATCGGCAGGCGCCCTGGCGCTCGCCGGGACGGCCCTGGCAGCCGGTCTTGGCGCAGTACCGTCTCCAGTGTCATTGTTCACACGGACCGGCCCCTATCTTGGGGGCCAGATTGGCTATGGGTGAGACAACGACTCCGCCGATTTTAATAAATTCATTCCGGCACACCTGCGAAAGCCGGCACACCTGCGAGAGGCTGCGCCCGCGGCACGCCCGCGATTTTCCTGCCGGAGCCGGCGGGACTCAACCCGCAAGAGGGTGAGCGGCGGCGCCCTCGCGGTTATAAATCCTCCGGACTCGCCGCAGCCTCACGCGGCTTTCTTTTTCGGCGCGATCAATTTGCGATTGATGAGCACTTCCGCGATCTGAACGGCGTTGAGTGCTGCCCCTTTGCGGAGGTTGTCGGAGACGCACCAAAGCGAAAGACCATTTTCGACCGTTGCATCCTCACGAATGCGGGAAATGTAGGTCGCATCCTCGCCTGCTGCCTCATGCGGCGTGATCGAGCCGCCTGGCTCGCGCTTGTCGATCACCAGGCAGCCGGGCGCTTCCCTCAGGATCTCGCGGGCCTCATCGGCGCTGATCGGATGCTCGAACTCGATGTTGACCGCCTCCGAATGGCCAATGAAGACCGGAACACGCACGCAAGTGGCGGTGAGTTTGATCTTGGGATCGAGGATCTTCTTCGTCTCCGCCATCATCTTCCATTCTTCCTTGGTAAAGCCGTCCTCCATGAAAACGTCGATTTCGGGAATGACATTGAAGGCGATGCGCTTGGAGAATTTCTTGGTCTCGACCGGGTCGGACACGAAAACCGCGCGGGTCTGGGCGAAAAGCTCGTCCATGGCTTCCTTGCCCGCGCCGGAGACCGATTGATAGGTCGCGACGACGACACGCTTGATGGTGGCTTTGTCGTGCAACGGCTTTAGGGCGACCACGAGCTGCGCCGTCGAGCAGTTCGGATTGGCGATAATGTTCTTTTTCGAGAAGCCTTCGATCGCGCTGGCGTTCACTTCGGGCACGATGAGCGGCACGCCCGAGTCGTAGCGCCAGGCGGAGGAATTATCGATAACGACGCAGCCCTGCGCGCCGATTTTCGGTGACCATTCCTTGGAGACGGTGCCGCCCGCCGACATGAGGCAGATATCCGTGCCGCTGAAATCGAAGTTTTCGAGTGACTTGCATTTGAGGGTCTTGTCGCCGAAAGAGACCTCGGTGCCGATCGAGCGGGGCGAAGCAAGCGCCACCACCTCATCGGCCGGGAACCGGCGCTCGGCCAGGATATCGAGCATTTCCCGCCCGACATTTCCCGTCGCGCCGACAACGGCAACTTTGAAACCCATCTTTTACTCCAATCTCAAATCGCGCTTCTCTCCGGCAAGCGCTGTCTGCCATGAAGCCCCATTGCATATGCGATGTTGCGGGCAGCCGCAACGGCCGGGTGCGCCCGGACCGTTCCTGGGTTTACATGGGATTGGAGCGCCGCCCTTGCAGCCGGTCATGGCGAATTGCCGCATTCCTGCCGGACGGCGCTCATTGCGAAGGTGCAAGCCGGACAGTTCTGTGAGCGCCATCCCGGGGCGGATCAGACAAGCACGCACCGGTTCCTTCCGCCTGCCTTGGCGGCGTAAAGGGCCTGATCGGCCGCAGCGGCCACGGCTTCCGCGGACTTGTCCCCTGATGTCAGTGCAACGCCAAGACTTGCGGTGAGGTGCCGGCTTGCGGCGCCAAATTCGAAGGGCCTTCCGGCGATGGCCTGGCGGAAGCGCTCCGCGGCCAGCATCGCCTGCTGCTCATCGGTGTCGTCGATGATAAGCAAAAACTCATCGCCGCCATAGCGGCCGAGGTAGTCGCTGCGCCGCGTGATGGCTGACAGGCGCAAGGTGAACGCGCAGAGCGCCGCGTCGCCGGCGCCATGCCCGTAAGTGTCGTTGATCTCCTTGAAGTGATCGATATCGGCCATGATCACGCCGAGGGTCTTGCCCACGGCGGCGGCGGCCCGGATCTGCAATTCGAGCGTGGCCATGATCGCACCCCGGTTCAGCACCCCCGTCAGCGGATCCCGGTTGGCGGCTTCCTTGAGCTGCTCGGACTGGCGGATCAGAAACTGGTTGCGCTCGACGAGATCCTGAAACACCCGGCTCTTGTTGATCACCGTGGCGACGTTCTCGGCAAGCTGGCGGAAGATCGTCTGGTGAATCTCCCGGTAGGCATTCTTCTCGCGGCTCGTGAAAAAAAGAACGCCCAGCGGGCGCCCGTCGATGAACAGGGGGCAGGTGACGCTCGAGCGGCCGCCCTCGGCAACGATCCGCCTTGTCGAATCCGATGATGGATGCGCGGCGAGATAGGCTTCGAGATCATTGAGGATGCGGGGCTCCCCGGTGCGGAAGACCTGCTGGAGGCTGCTGCCTTGAAGCGGCTGGGAATAGCCTTTGTTAATCTGAACGGGGCCGAGGCTGGAGCGCGCCCAGAAGGCCGTTAGCCGCGTGCCGCCATCCGTGAGGAAAGCACAGCCGATGCGGTCATAGGGAATGAGGCTGGCGAAGCCGTCGAATATCCTATTGAGGACATCCTCGACGAGGATTCCGCGCTCGACCGTGTGCACCACCTGGAAGAGCCGGGTAAGCTCATTCTCGCGCCGGGTGATGACGTCGGCGAGAAGCTGCAGCTCGTGGCTGAGCTTCGTCAGGGGATCGGCGTCGTCGCCAAGCGGCCGCAAGGGTGTCTTGCCGCGCCGCAAATCGCTGACCCAGGCAGCGTAAGCATCGAGGCGGTCTTTCAGACCGGGCGCCTTGGTTTTGTCCTTCTTCATGAGCCCCCGCTGTCTGCTTCTGCAAGGACTGCGTGCGTTCATGCCGGCGAATGACCCTGAAGATGTGCGGTTGTTCATGGCTCTTGCACCGCCGCTGGTTCGAGAACATGGCTAAGGCGAGGTTCGATGAGTACCCCGCTGTGCGGGTATGACAATCATGGAGTTTGACCGGCGATTGGCGGGAAATGGCTTGGCGCGCTCCAGCCGCGCGCGGCTTCGTTCTCGCGAAGTGCGGCGCCAGCCGCGTCCCGCCCGGCGGCTGGCGCGAGCACGCCCTGGCGCAACGCCCGCGCGGCCTCGCCGGCCGGCAAGGGAGGGCTGAAGTAAAAGCCTTGAATCTGCCGGCAGCCGGCGGCGGCGAGAAATTCCAATTGGGCGGCGGTCTCGACGCCTTCGGCGATGACGCCGATGCCAAATTCACGCGCGAGGCCGATGGCGGCCCGGACGATGGCCGCTCTGCCGGGATCATCCGGCAGGCCATTCACGAACTGCTGCGCGATCTTGATGCGGCTGACGCGGTAGAGGAGCAAATATTCGAGAGAGGAATAGCCTGTCCCGAAGTCATCGATCGCGATTCCAACGCCCAGCGCCCGCAGCTTGTTCACCATGTCGCCATGGCCGCGGCTCGTTTGCATGAGCACGGATTCGGTCAGTTCAAGTTCAATTTTTTCCGGGGCGAGCCCAGAAGCGCTTAGCTGCTGCATGAGATCATGGGAGAAATCGGATGGCGCCGCCAGTTGGGCAGCCGAGAGGTTGACGCCCAGAACCGGCGGAGCAATTCCCTCCTTCTCCCAGATCCGCAGCTGCCGGCAGGCTTCCGTGAGAACCCATTGGCCAATCGGGCCGATCAATCCGGTCTTCTCGGCGAGTGCTATAAAATGCCCCGGCCCGAGGAGGCCGCGGGATGGATGGTTCCAGCGGAGAAGTGCCTCCATGCCAACAATCTGCCGCGACGGCACGTCGATCTCCGGCTGGTAATAAACTTCGAACTCGCCATGATCGAGAGCGGCTCGCATCTCCTCGACAAGCGTCACCCGCTCGCGCACTGCAAGATCAAGATCATCGGAATAGAAGACATATTTATCGCGGCCGCTTTCCTTGGCTTCGTACAAAGCTAGATCCGCCTCCCGCATGATATCCTCGGGCTTCGTCAAGCCGGCGCGATAGATGAAAATGCCGATGGTCGCCGTCACATGCAATTCGCTGCCGCCGATCGAATGCGGCGCGGCGATCGAGCCTATGATCCTTGCCGCGAGTGATCCGACAACGGCATCGTCAACCATGCCATCGAGGAGTACAGCGAACTCGTCGCCTCCAACCCGTGCGATCCTATCCCCTTCGCGCAAGACGCCCGAGATCCGGTCCGCGGCTGTCTTGAGCAGCTCGTCGCCCAGCGAATGGCCAAGTATCTCGTTGACGTCCTTGAAGTCATCAAGATCGAGACACAGAATGGCAAATGGTTTGCCTGCCTGCGTTGCAGCTGTGAAAGCTTGCTGCAGCCATTCCATAAAGGTCATGCGGTTGGGCAGGCCTGTTAAGAGATCCGTATGGGCCAGACGCGCCGTTTCGATTTGCGCGAGCTTCTGATCGTTTATGTCGGCGAGGATCCCTTCGAGTGCCGTTACCTTTTGATCTTTTCTGCGGACCGGATGCATCCGGTTCGCTATCCATACGTATGAGCCATCAGGCTTGCGCAGCCGGAAGTCGCAGCTCGATTCTTTCGCCTTGGCGGAAACGATGCCGGCGATGTTCGAGAGAACAAACGGGCGGTCATCTGGATGCACGAGTTCAAGATATCTGTCTGGCTCGGCGAGGAGCTCATTTGGCGCGTAGCCGTAGCGGCCGGTGTTTCCTGATACATATTTAAGCTTGTAAGGGTATTCCGGATCGAGCCGGTACAGCATGGTTGAGCTGTTTTCAACGATCCGGCCGGCGTCCGCGATTGCCGCTAGATTGCGGGCGTGTGTGATTGCGGTTCCAATGAGTTCCCCGACGGTGCGAAGTGCCTCGATCTCGATCGTCGACCACACGCGGTTGACTTTGTCATCGCCGACACCGATCGCCCCCCACCAGCTCCCGCTCGCGAAGACCGGAGCAACGAGAAATGAATTGACGCCGCAGGAATCAAGAAGGGTGTGCAGCGGCTCACTGACCTCATCGATGTTGATCGATTGTACATTTTCTTGCGTGAGAAAAGCCGGCACCGCCAGCATGGCTTCATCATTGTTTTGCTGCCACAGATTGCGGCAGCCGGCAATCGGTGCCGTGCCTGATGCATTCCACATGTGATGTATGGAGAGCGCAAAATTCGCCGCGCCCTTGTTTTCGTAAAGATGGGCGCATCTTACGCCCATTGACCGGCCAATCAGTTCCAGAACTTTCGGAATAGAGCGGCCGAAGTCGAGTGAGCGCAGAATTTCGGTGGAACTCTCAGTCAGGGCCTTCAATATCGCATTACTCCGATGGAGCTCACGCTCCGCTTCCTCCCGTTCGATATTCCGGTTTTCAAGATCGGCAGCCAGGGCTCTCTGAATGATCTCGCGCCGGGCGATAGAAGCGATCCAGTTATTGGCGTGAAAGCCAAGGAACCCGAGGATGGCAGTGAAGATTGCGACCATCAATCCCATGATGATCGACATCGCATTGCCGAGAGCAAAAAAAGCGAAGGTCACGGGCAGGGAGGCCGGAAGCATGAATCCAAACAGCGCCGGCAAAAAAGCTGAATCACCGGCAACGGCACCAGCCATCATGCCGCCAATGGTAAAGGCGATGAAGGCGTGAACCGCGGGCTCAGGCGTCAGGAAGATACCGGCTGCCATCAAACCCCAGAGGCAGCCGGTTGCTGCCGCGCCTGCCGCGAAGCGCCAGCCCCAAGTTGCTGCCAATTCCGCCCTGGGAGGAGTGCGCTGATAACGCTGGCAATCGAAAAATCTTGCCAATATGACGATACAGAACAGGCCAATCCACGCTGCAAAGATCCAGACAGGCAAAAGGGACCGCAGCAGATAGGCGGCGAGGCAGGCATTGATGATATTGACGAACATGATCGCATGCGAATGGTACAGCATGCGGATCTGTTCCTGGCGGACCGCTTGATCCAGCGCAAGCTGATTGAGTGCAGCTGGCAAGGGAGACTCCAGGTTTTTCCGGCTTCCGCCAGGGAGACCGGCTGGGTTCATACGGACATCTCTCCAGCAGGCTCATGAAACAACTCGAAGCCCGCGAAATGAAGAGCTAATCGCTTTGATGTCTCGATGAAGGTCAAGGTGATTCAGCTCCAGCACTTCGGTCCCTGGGATTGAGCGTTTGCCGGTCTCCCATTTGCGATGCGGCGCGCGGCGCTGATTATCGCATGAACAATATATATTCCCATCAGTTATCATACTTTCGGCCAGAGTTCCAGATCCTTGGGGGATTGCGGACGGGATTGACTGGAATGGCTAGGCTAAAACGCGATGGAGCGGTACCTTGACAGCAGCTCTGCTGTGACGCTCATACTGTCCACGATGTGTGAAGGCGCTTTCACTGCGCACAGCTCACGGCGCTATCCCATTGAAGGCCGCGTGTTTCCGCCGCGAAGCAAGCTCGCGGAAGCAAAATCGTTCCCTCCTGGTAAGCGGCTAAGATGATCTTGCGCGGGAACCAACCCATAATAGCCACAATGCCTGATGGAACATTGCGAATTTTCACGCGGCAGGGCCTATTGGTGCCATCGCCTTCGAGAGCTTCAAGAAAGATAATCGATCGCTTGAAGATGCGCATATGGCGGCGGACGGCTGCGGCCCAAAATTGATCGTGAAATCGCACATCGGCGCATCTCGCGAAAGCGGATCTCTTGATAGTGTATTTATATTGTATTTGGTGAAATCGGCCGTTAGCCGGTCCCGGCAAACCGCCGGATCTAGCGGGGCGTGGCGGGGGGGTCCAGCAAGCGCCTCGCCGCGGCGAGGATAGCTGGCTGCGGCTGGCGTATCGGGGGTACGGCCTGATGAAGCTCCCAGCCCCCGCCAAGCGCCTTGTAGAGCGCGATCAGCTGCTCCGCCGCCGTCCGCTGGCTGGCTACATATTCTTCTTCGAGATCGAATTGCTGGCGTTCGGCGTCGAGAACGTTCAGATAATCCGTGAGGCCGCGATTATAACGCTCGGTTGCAAGCTTGGTTGCCTGGCGGGCAGCCGCGAGTGCGTGATCGAGGTTCTTCAGACGATTTTGTTCGGCCGTGTAGGTCGCAATCGCGTCGTCGACTTGCTGAACGGCGATCAAGATCGTCTGCTTGTAGGCGGTAACGGATTCGTGCGCTCGCAGTTCAGCGATATCGGCGATGGCGTCGAGTGTGCCGAAATCAAGCATGGGCCAATAGACCGCTGGGCCAGCTGCTCCAATGAATGTAAGAGGGACCGAGGACGGCGAAGGCCCTCCTTCTCCGCCAAGAGCGCCGCTGACGATCACTCTGGGAAAGAGGTCGGCCGTTGCAACGCCGATCCGCGCAGTGGCGGCGGCGAGCTGACGTTCGGCGGCATGGATGTCCGGCCGCCGCCGCAAGAGATCGACCGGCAAGCCCGCGGGTATCTGAGCCGGGAGCGAGGGGAGCTTACCCGGGCTCGCCAGTTCTTTGGCGAGGTCCTCCGGGAACTTGCCAAGCAAAACGGCAATCACATGCTGGCTTGCCGACACCTGGGCTTCAAGGGGCGCAACCTCAGCTTGCAGATTTGCCAGATGGCGCTCCGCCAAGGCAACGTCGAGCTCATTGGTGATTCCCTGTTTGAAACGTGACTTCTCGAAATCTAGGCTGCCCTGGGCAACGCCAATATTCTGCCGGAGGACAGCGAGCTGCCTTTGAAGCGCCCGCATGTCGAGATAGGCGCGTGCCACATCCGCCGCTACCGTCACAAGCACCCACTCGCGCGCGGCAGCGAGGGCTTCGGCATCGTAAGTTGCCGCTTCGAGTTCCCGCCAGTATTTGCCGAAAACGTCGATTTCCCAGGTCGCATCAAAGCCGCCCGCTACTGCGATTTGGCCAGAGGGCCCAAAGGTGTGTGCGTTGTTCGCGGATCTCAACGCGTCGGACACACGGCCTTTTGTCAGGTCTCTTCCTGTCCCGCCGCCGCCGCCGGCCGTTCCGCCGCCGGCCGGAAGCGCTTCTCCGATCACCACCAATTCCTGGGTTCGCGCTTCCTGAAGCCGGGTCAGGGCAATCTCGATATCGAGGTTCGATTCTATGGCGCGGCTCACGAGCGAATCGAGTTCTGGGTCACCTAGGGATCGCCACCATTCAATCTGATAGAAATTCGGCTTGCCCGCTGCTTTGGATGGGGCTGCAACGGGGGGAGGAAGGAACGACGCCGGCACAACCGTTTCCGGGGTGATGTAATCCGGCCCGACGGCGCACCCGGCCAAAGTCGCGGCGAGCCCAAGTGCGGACAGAGCGGTTCGCGCCAGAAGCCGATCAACGAGCTGACGCCGCGACATTCTTTGCATGTTCTTCATTAACCTCAATGGCCTCAACTCTTTCACCGTTCCTGATCCGGCTGCTCAGATTGAGCGCCACCTGATCGCCCTTTTCGAGACCGGAGCTGATCTCAACGACATTTCCGTTGTCGCGGGCAATGGTGACGCTTCTGATGTCAACCACGCCATTTTTGATGACTGCAACTTGTGGACCCTGTGTTCGAAACAAAAGCGCGGCTGCCGGAACCTCGATCAACCCGCTGCTGCTGAGCTTGAATGTCACATTCACATAGGTACCGGGAACCAGCACGTGATCCGGGTTCGAGACATCGACCTCGACGCGCAGCGTGCGTGCCGCATCATTGATCGCTTCCGCCGTCCGGGCGATCTTTCCCTCGAAGCTTTGGTTCGGCCGGTAGTCGGCCGTAATCGTGGCGGGCGTGCCAACGGCCATGAGCTGTGCCGCAGTGACCTGCGGGGCGTCGACGAAGATGCGAAGCGGATTATCCAAAGTCATCCGGTAAAGGATTGTCGTGTCGGTGGTGCTTCCGGCCGTCACGAGATTGCCGAGGTCGATGCGGCGCTCAATGATCGTCCCATCGAAAGGTGCGATGACCTGTTTGAATCCTTCGAGAGCCGCATAATGGTCCACATCCGCCTGGGCGCGCACAACTTGCGCCTTGGCCGCCTCGAGTTGAGCCGCCGCCACGCCGTTTCCGGCCTTTTTGTCCTCCCGCTCCTGTTCTGACACGACCCCCTTTGGGGAAGTTCGCCAGCGTTCATAGGTTGTCTTGGCGAACTCCAGCTCTGCCTGTCTGACGAGGACTTGGGCTTGGTCTAGCTTAAGTTTTGCCTTTGCAGCCTCATACTTTGCATCGAGTTCAGGTGTTTCAATGGTGGCAAGAACCTGGCCGGTTTTCACATGATCGCCGATATCGTTGAACCATGCGCCGACATAGCCATCAACTCGCGCAAAGATTGTAGCCGTGTACCAAGCTGCGGTTGAACCGGGGAGCACAAGCGTTTGGGTCGAAGGGGGCGGGCCGGCGGTGACAACGTCCACCCGGGGCAGTTCCGCTGCGCTTTGCCTGGTCTCCGCGGCTAGCCGGGCCTCGGATAATTTTCTTGTCAGATACATGAGGACAAAACCAGCCAAGAGAGCGAGCCCGATCGCGGCGGCGAAAATGACGAGCCGCCGCCCGGTTCTGGGCGAATAGCTGGCCGGATCCGCTGCTGTATCATCCATCGCTCTCTCCAGATCGCCAGGCACCAGGGACGGCTATAAGCCCGGTTTGGGAGGCTTTTCACGCGGATATGGCGGAAGTGGGTTGTACTTCGCCGCCTCTGCGTAAAATCCGATACATGACAGGGACAAAAATCAAGGTCGCAAAAGTCGCAAACGCCAGCCCGCCCATGACAGCGCGGGCAAGCGGCGCGTTCTGCTCGCCTCCCTCGCCTAAGCCAAGCGCCATCGGTATCATACCAAGAATCATGGCTCCGGCCGTCATCAAGACCGGGCGGAGACGTACAAATCCCCCTAGTATGGCCGCCGTCCGCGAGTCGTCACCCTCAGCCATACGTTGATTGGCGAAGGTGACGACCAGAATGCTATTGGCTGTCCCGGTCCCTAGAGCCATCAGGGTTCCCATCAAAGCTGGCACGCTGAGATGCGTGCCGGTGAGGAACAGCATCCAGATGGCTCCGGAAAGGACAAAAGGCAGCGCCATGATGACAATCGCCGGATCGATCCAGCTCTGGAAGTTAATGGCTAGAATAAGATAGATGAGCACGACCGCAATGGCCATGCCAGAAAACAGCCCATTATAACTTGTAAGCATAGTCTCAACTTGCCCGCTAAGTGTGATTTTTATGCTTGGGCTATGCTTCTCCCCGGCAAGCACCTTTTCGATGTCTGCTGCAACGGACGCGAGATCACGTCCTTGTACATTCGCGTTCACGTCGAAAACCGGCATGATGTTGAACTGAGAAATGGCAATTGGCACGCTTTTGCGCGGAAACGTTGCAACATTCATGAGTATTTGGCTGGAACTCGTGCCTTCCCGGGTAACCGGCAGTGTCCAGAGATCTTGCGATGACCGGAACTGATAGTCTGGCATCTGCGCGGCAAGCGGGTAGCTGACGCCGTTCTTGAGTTCGACCCAGAAATTGGGAAGGGTCTGCGCGCTTGAATTCGTGGTCACCAGCACATTGCGGACGACATCATCCATGTTAATGGAAAGTTGCCGTGCAAAGGTGCGATCGACATCGACGCCAAGCCCAGGCGCCTTTGGAACCTGAAGCACATGCGAGTCGACGACACCTGGGATGCTGCTGATATCCCTCGTGATCTTTTCCGCGAGCGCATAGTTCTCGCTGGGGTCAGGTCCTGACACCCTTATGTCAATGGGTGCCGGCAGGCCGAAATTCAGTACCTGATCGGTGATATTGGCGGCCTGGAAAAAGAAGGTCAATTGAGGAAAGCGCCGCGGCAGTTCGCGGCGCAGGCGGGCGACATGATCTGGCGTCGGCGTATGCTTCTTCTTGAGGGAAATGAGGATCTCGCCATCCATTGTTCCCACTGTAGCTGCATCGCTCAGAGCGATATTGATGCCGCTATAGGGCAGGCCAATGTTATCGAGCATTGTATCGACCTGATCCTGGCCGACGATCTCACGGACCGCCTTTTCGACCTCAGCGAAATAATGTTGAGTCTCTTCGATCCGGGTTGCCGGCGGCGCCCGTACATGAAGCCGCATCAAGCCTGCATCCACTTCCGGGAAAAAGTCTCTCCCAAGCTGCGGAAAGAGCAGCAGCGAGCAGGCCATGAGAAGGATGAAGAAAGCAATCGTGGGAGCGGCGTGCGCGGTGGCGAAAGCAACGCTCTCACGGTAGATCTCGCGAAAGCGGGTGAAACCCGCATCGAACCAAGTGTGGATGGCAGTGAAGAGATTGAACCAGCGGTGCTGAACAGCCGGAGGAATTTGAGGTTCCTGATGGTGCCCGGCCGGTGATTGCATCAGATATTTGAAAAGGACGGGTATCAAAGTGAAGGCGAAGGCAAGACTTGCCGCCAATGCCGCGCAAACGGCAAACGACATCGGAGAAAAGAGATATTTCGCGGTGCCTTGCAGTAGAAACACCGGCACGAAAACGATAGAGATGGAAAGGGTGGAAAGCACGGTCGGAACGCCGACCTCGCGGCAGCCTGTCACGATCGAGTCAGTCAAGGGCTCACCTTGTTTCACGTGCCGTTCGATGTTCTCGATGACAACCGTGCCATTATCGACCAGGATGCCGACGGCGAGGGCAAAACCGCCGAGTGTCATTGTATTCAATGTCTCGCCGAGCCCGTAAAGTGCGATCACTGCTGTCATGATCGACAAGGGGATAGACGCGAGAGTGATAAGGGTCAGGCGCCAGTTGCCGAGAAAGAGAAGGATCATGATGCCGGTCAAACCCGCGGCCATCATTCCGCCCATGACCACGCTGTTGAGTGCGGCTTTTATGAAAACCGATTGATCGAAGATGGGCTTGAGCTTGACGCCCTTCGGCAGGAGCGTTTCAATGTAAGGCAGAGCGCGCTTGATACCATCGATGACCGCCAGAGTCGAAACCGGGCCGGTCTTACGCACCGTCATCAGTGCGCCCGGTATGCCGTCGACGGAGACCGAATTGGTTTGGATCTGATAGCCGTCATGAACATGAGCCACGTCGCGCATGAAGATCGTGCGATCGCCGGCTTGCTTGACGGGAAACTGATTCATCACCTCGATGAGGTCCGGGCTATTGTTCGTCGCGAGCATGTAATCCTTGTCGCCGATTTTGACGTCGCCGGACGGCAGGATCACATTTTGATTCATGAGAACCTGGGCAATGTCTTGCGAGGACAATCCTCGCATTTTGAGTGCAAGCGGATCGAGATCGGCCATGATGACGCGAGGCTTGCCGCCATAGGGATAAGGAACATCCGCGCCATGGACGACCGCCAGATAGGGGCGGATTATGTTCTGGCCGAGATCGTTGAGCTCCGTATCGGTCAGGGTGGTGCTCGAAAGGGCGAGCTGGATCACGGGCACGTCGGTTGCGCCATATCGCAAGACGAGGGGCGGCGTGATGCCCGATGGCATGTATTTCAAAACGACAAGCGCGCTGCTTGCCAATTGGGCAATTCCGCGCGTTATGTCCGCTCCCTCATGAAGAAAGACCCTCTCCACGCCAACGCCGTAATAGCTTGTGGCCTCTATTCGGGCGATGTCATCGACAAGCGACGCCAGCTGACGCTCATGCAGAGTGAGCAGGCGGTTCTGGATGTCGAGAGGATTCATCCCGGCATAAGTCCAGACGACAGCGCCAACAGGAATATTGATTTCCGGAAATATATCGGTTGGCGTACGCAGGCCGGCCCCGATGCCTGTAATACAGAGGAGTATTACACCCGCAGCAACCGTATAGGGCCGCTGAAGTACGAAGGGGACCAAAGCCATCGAGTCACCTCATCGCACAGGGTGGCGGGATAGCGGTGACTTGATCATTGACCGGGGATCTGCGCCGTCCCGGTCAAACATTGGTATGTCCCGGATTGGCTGTCCTGACCCCGCCGAAGAGGGCTTTGACCGCGTCATCGATGGTAATGAAATCGATGGCAATGGAGAAGCATGTTTGCCGAATGGATGCTGGCCGTACAGGCATTTGTCTGTCCCTTGTAAAACCAGCCCGCGGAAATGGTCCCTTCGATATAGAGTCACCCAATCATAAAGGCAAAGCAACAGGCTACTAAATAAGATTTAATAGCTCGGATTGAGCATTTTCTCTGTGAGCCTTCTAGCCTTGCTGTCCTCGAGCCCCGTCTTCAAGGAGACCACTTCCGCGGATGGCTCGATGATCAGGCCGCAGCGCCTGTCTCTCTGCAACTTACGCAGAAGTCCTTGCTTTCACAAGTTTAGGCATGATAGCCGAACCAAGAACTCTCACAAGGCTTGATCATTTCCACAAATCTTGCACTGGATCGTTTCCACAGATCTTGCAAAAGCCGGGAGCATTCATCCTGCTGTTTCCGCGGGACCCGCACGCTTTGAGCACCCGCAACGGCGGGGCCATATGCTTAACGCGCGGCTCTTCCGGTAAACCCGGCGTTGACGCTGTTTGCAATCAGTGTCCGTCTGGTAACACCCGCGCAATTTTTAAGCGGCAGGCTATCGCCGTCAAAATATGCGCCGGCACCGGGTGTAAGGACGATCGATGCGTTTTACCGCCTTTATAACGACGATGGCGCTCGGGCAAAGCTTGGCGGCGCGGCGCGGCCGGGGGGTACCGTCACGGAACGGCCGTCCAACCCCGCCAGGGCCAAGGCGGTCCGCCCGCTTTTATGGGCGCTTTGCCTTGATCTGCCTCACCGCGGCGGGCTTTTTCTATGTTTTCTCGAACATTAACAAAACGGATCCCCCTTCTTTGCCAGCTGAAAGCCCTTCGGCGGCTCTGCCAGCCTGGATTGAAATCCCTGATCCGGCGGCAGCTTTTCTCATCGAAGCGCCGGAATTCGGAAGCGGCCCGAAGTTTTATAGCGCTCGGCGGCATCGGACCGGGGGTGGCCGTCAGGATATTTTTGAGTTCGGCGGCTCCGGCGTCAACGCGCCTTTGCTCAATCTCGCCCTCTATCAGCCCGGCAATGAGGCTGCGCCGGAGTCATCATTTTATGTGGAACTCGCAAGGCGCGCCGCTGAGACGGGGCGCGCGGTCGTCCGGGCGGAACAGCCGGCGCAAATGGCCGCGAAATTTGGCACCTTCGACATTGCGTTGCTCGATTTGACCCGGGATGGCACCGCTAGGAGGCAATGCCTTGGATTTCGCTTCAGCAATGCGCAGCCGCGTCTGCGCATCACAGGCTTTGCCTGCGGCGGCGAAGGAGCTCTCTCCTCGCTGCCCGCCTTGAAGTCAGCACTTGCTTGTGTCATTGACAGGATCGAACTTGTGCCGGAGGCTGGAAACAAAGGCCTCGCCGATTTTTTTGCGGCACATTATGCGAAGCCGGACCCCGCCTGCCCTGGCTTCAGGCTGGAACCCGCGCCTTTTACGAAAACAGATACGAAAACAGAGCAGAGCTCTGCACCAAGGAACCAAAGAAAACGCCATTACAGAGCATTCAATTAAGCCAGCGTAATCAATTGGGGGCGGTGCAACCAAAACGGGGCTATTGCGTTATCACCAGGATCACCCGGAGTTTAGAAATGTTTGTCAAAAAGCCGGTTCTCGCGCTTGCCGCTGCCGTCCTCACCGCGCTCGCCGCTAATGCGAACGCGCAAACGGTGCGGCACCGTCATCATCCCCCTCGCGTTGCGCAGCAATATGCGGGGGAGCGCCCTCCGCTGACCGTGAACCGGCGCAGCTTCCTCGATCCGGGCCCCATAGCTCCGGCGGGCAGCATGACGAATTACATCGCTCAAAACACATATTACAGCCGCACGCCTGATCAGTATTTCCTTAAGGGGCAATTTGGTAACGAGGTGCTTCCTCAGCCGCTTGAAGTCCCTGGCCGTCCGCAGCCCATTATTGAATGGGAGACCCTCGGCTACCCATACTGAAGAGATGAACTTTACACTGTTGCAGTAATTGGCGCGGCCTTGCCGCCCAGTGCCGCCGCAGCGGGGCGAACGGCCCAGAGCTGGCACGGTTCTCAAGAAGCCCGAATCGCGCCCGCATGGGCAGTTGGAATGGCAGAGGCCACAAAGCGGGCTTCTTGCTGGGCCAAGCGGCTGCCGCAAGCAATAAGCGCCATCTCATAGGACTGCCGGCGCTCTGTTTCCTCAAGAACGCTGTACACGCCAGAAACAGCACGGCCGAGCGCGGCCTGAGTAGGTTGGCCTTCTGTCAATGCGGCGGCGAAAAGCGCCGCGAAAAGATCCCCGGTCCCTGAAGGCTGGCAGGACAGCCTCGGCGTTTCCACAGCCCAAACATCACGGGACTCTATGGCTATGGTATGAACGAGATCAGAAGGCGCACCCTTAAGATAAGCTCCGGTAACGACGGCGGTTGAGACGCCAAGGCCACGGGCTGCGGCCGCCATGTCTCCAATTGTTGCCAGCGTCCGGCCAACAAGGTGTTCCAGTTCAAACTGGTTCGGCGTAATCACATCCGCGATGGGAACGAGAGCCTCGCGAACAAAATCGCGGATATCTTCCGGGACGTAAAATCCTGGCCCGGCATCGCCCATGACTGGATCACAAAGATAGAGAAGCCCCGGGTTTCGCGCTTTCGCCCGGCGGACGAAATCAAGGACCACGGCGCCGTTTTCCGGCGAGCCGAGATAGCCGGAGATCAGCACCTTGCAGCTGTCGGCGAGGCCCCGTTCCTCGACCCCGGTGAGGAGATCGCGCAGAAAATCCGCACCGAGCACCTTGCCGCGCAGAGAGGGATAACGGGGATGATTGCTGAAAAGCGCCGTTGGTACTGCCGCGGCATCAATTCCGCGGGCTTGCAGCGGGAAGACCGCCGCGCTGTTGCCGACATGGCCGTGGACCACCTGGGATTGAATGGCGATTATCGCCATGGCGCCCCATTCCCTCCGCTACGGCTGCAGGCCTTTGAGCCATTCGGTCAGCATGTCTTGCGCCTTCCTGGGGAGAACGGGCTCTATGGCCTTGGCATCATCTCGCAAATCGCGCGGGTCAATGCCGGCCGCAGCGAGTTCCGCCGCATGACCTATGAGCCAGGGCTCGATCCCCATGGTTGGATCGGCTTCCGGATGGAACTGCAGGGCAAGAATATTGGACCCAACGCAAAAGGCCTGATTGCGGCAAATCGCGGTCGAGGCAAGATGGGCCGCCCCCCGCGGCAGGTCGAAGGTATCACCGTGCCAATGCAGCACCGAAGCCTGTGATAAATGCCGCAGCGGAGTGGCTGCCGCCGCTTCCGTCAGTTCGACTGGCCCCCACCCGATCTCCTTGACCCCGGAGGGATAAACTTTCGCACCGAGCGCGCGGGCGATGAGCTGGGCGCCAAGGCAAATGCCGAAGGTCGGCCGCCTGGCTGCAAGGCGGGCTGTGAGAAGATCGATTTCGTCTCGAAGAAATGGATATTTGTCTTCTTCATAAACGCCAATGGGTGCGCCAAGGACAATAAGAAGATCGGTTGCCGCCGGGTCTCCGGCCGGGAGAGGATGAACGCCCGCGTCGTAATACCGGAATTCATACCCTGCTGCGCTCAGCGGCTCAGCCAGAGTGCCGAGATCCTCGAAATGAACGTGCCTTATGACGGCTGCGGTTTTCACCGGCATGGAATTTCCTCTGGGTGGCCGGTGAAGCAGGTCACCGGGCCATTGGCAATGCTGACGATGTTTCAAACGTGCTCACGGCCTCTATCCGGGCTGCTTCCACCACGCAAGATCCATGTCCCTCGGCTCTCATCCGGCGGCCAATTTGCCGTTCCAGCGCATTCGCGCTTATGCTTGCTTGAAGAATATTAAGAACTCGGGATTTTAATTTTCAGGCTACTGCCTCTTGAACGCCGTCTTGCCCGATGACGCAAGTTTTTAGACTGCCATTCGAAGGCGGGGCCACGCACCAGCTGGCCGGCGCCACTGTGCTTCAGCTCATTCCCGATCTGGAGGAAAATCCCGCGGCCCGCGCGGCGATCGATATTGCAGTTGCCCTCGGCGAGGCGGGAGCCCGCGCGCTCATTGCTTGCCGGGGCGGGCGGCTGGCGGCCGAGTTGCAGGCCAGGGGTGGCATCTTTGTGCCGTTTCCCTCGTACACCAAGAATCCCCTTGCCATGGCCCTGAACGCACGCCGTCTCGCGCATATTCTTGCCGCCGAGCGCGCCGACATGGTCCACGTCCGCTCGCGCGCTCTGGGCTGGGTCGCTTATGGCGCGGCCCGCATGACGAAGACGCCCCTTATCACCAGTTTTCATTCCGGACGGCAGAGTTCAAATCCCGTCACGATGCGCTACAATTCGGTGCTGGCGCGCGGCGATATTGTGCTCGCCGATTCAGATTACGCGGGAAGGCTTGCCCGCAAGCTTCACGCTCCGGCCGCCGGAAAAATCCGTATCGTTCATCAGGGGATCGACTGCCGGATTTTCGCGCAAGAGTACGTAACCCCGGAACGCGTTCAGGCGGTGCGGCGGCAGTGGAATGCCGGAGCCCATGAGCAGATCGTGCTTTTTCCGGCTCCGGTGACCCATGCGAGCGGCTACAAGAGCGTGATCGAGGCCGCTCTGCTTTTGTCGCGGAGCGGAATCGATGGAGTAAAATTCATCCTCGCGGGCAGCGGAAAGGAAAGCAGAGCGCTCAACCGCAGTATTGACCGGGCCATTGCGCGGGAGGGGCTGCAGGGCATGGTGTCGCGCGCAAGCCTTGGCGACCGGCCCGCAGCCTATCTTGCGGCCGCGGCCGTCGCAGTGCCCGCCGCCGGCGCGCAGGCCCTTGGGGAGACCGTCATCCAGGCCCAGGCCATGGGAACGCCCGTTATCGCCGCTAATGTTGGGGCTGCGCCGGAGATGGTTCTCGCTCCGCCCGCTGTCGCGGAATCGTCGCGCACCGGCTTCCTCGTCAAGCCGGGCGATGCGGCGGCTCTGGCGCTGTCGATCGCGAAAGTTTTGAGCCTCGGGGCGAGCGCCAGCGGTCAGCTCTCGGAACGCGCAAAAAAGCATGCCGGGGCATGCTTTTCCATGGAGCAAAGCCGTGCCCGGACGCTCGATGCCTATGCCGCCCTATGGCGCGGCGGACGTTAAAGGCAGCCCATTGGGCAAGAGAATTCCAGCCGCTGCAGAGATGGACGGGAAGGGGCCGTTTGTACAAATCCGCGAACAATTCCTTCGGCGGCTTCTCATTGACTTCGCGGCGCAATCAACCGATGTTTGTATGGGCCCGTATATCGCCGCGAAGACGAGAAGAGTGATTCGCGTGTTGCGGGTTCGATTTGTCTACGAAGGAGATCAGCCATTCGCCGTCCTATGAAAGCCGCTCCCGTTCCGCAGAAGGACGGGCCGCGTGTAAACAATGAAATCTACGCCCGTGAAGTCCAGTTAATCGATGCCGAAGGCAAGAACCACGGTGTCGTCCCGATTCTTCAAGCACAGCAATTGGCCGACGAGGCTGGGCTTGACCTTGTCGAAATTGTCCCCACAGCCAATCCCCCCGTCTGCAAAATCCTTGACTATGGCAAGTTCCGCTTCCTGGAGCAGAAAAAATCCGCGGAAGCCCGGAAAAAGCAGAAGATCGTCGAGATCAAGGAAATCAAGCTGCGGCCGGGTATCGACGATCATGATTACGACGTGAAAATGAAGGCCGTGCGCCGGTTCTTCGAGGAAGGTGACAAGGTAAAGGTCACTTTGCGCTTCCGCGGCCGCGAGATGGCGCATCAGGAATTGGGCTTCCGGCTGCTTGAGCGGGTGAAGTCCGAAACCGGGGGAATCGCCAAGGTCGAGGCTGAGCCATCAATGGAAGGCCGCCAGATGACGATGGTTCTTGCACCGAAATAATCCTGTTCATGGCGCGGCAAGGCGCGGGCTCACCGCCAGGCGCGATGCGCATAATCGATGGCGTAATCTTCCGGGCCTGCCGCAATCGCCGCCATAGCAGCAAGAACCGCATCCTCCGTGAGGACGAGACGCGTGCCTATGGCGCGCATCATCTCGCCATAGGGTGCCTTATTTTCGAAGGCCGCGCGGAATTTTTCCTGTTCGCAGAAATTCAGGATCCTCGGCAGGATTCCGCCGGCAAAGGTCACACCGCCCTTTGCCAGGAAAGCGAGGGCGAGATCGCCCGCGAAACGGCCAGTAAGGGTCCAGCAG
>Ga0209061_1002378_pt1 | contig 24261 bp, 22 predicted proteins | sample Coa_R1_10_FD_187157 | JGI IMG/M metagenome (GOLD analysis project Ga0209061, IMG submission 187157) | Surface soil microbial communities from Centralia Pennsylvania, which are recovering from an underground coalmine fire - Coalmine... | ecosystem: Environmental > Terrestrial > Soil >...
TGCCATGCTTTCTGTCAAGACATCTTCCGAATCTATGCTATACGCACTCTTTCAACCGGCTGTGCTCATTCATCCCGCGCAACTTCATCAGTGCAACCACTTCTAGTTGACGCACCCGCTCGCGTGAAATCCCCAGTTCTTTGCCGACCTCCAACAGCGTGCGGCTATGCCCGTCGCCGATACCATAGCGCAGGGCAATGACCGAGCGTTCGCGTGGAGTAAGCACAGCCAGAGCGCGATGAAGTTCTTCACCCAGCAGATGCTGAGAGGCTGTCTCGGCTGGAGCCTGAGCCGTGCTGTCTTCGAGCGTATCGCCCAGCGAATAGCGTGCCTCATCGTCTACAGGAGCATCAAGCGAGACTGGCTGTTCGATAATGCCCAGCAGATCTGTGACCTCATCAAGACTCATCTTGCAGGCGGCAGCAATCTGCTCAGGCAGAGGGTCCAGCCCGTTTTCCTGTGAAAGCTGGGCGGCCACCCGGCGCACTTTGCGCAGGCGTGTAGCCACGTGTTCGGGCAGGTGAATCAAACGCGCATGCTCACCTGCGGCCCTGCTCACCGCCTGACGAATCCACCATGTCGCATAGGTTCCAAAATGACATCCGCGCCGGTAATCGAACTTCTCTGCTGCCCGCATCAGGCCCAGGTTGCCCTCCTGGATGAGATCGACCAGTGGTACCCCGGTACTGGTGTAGCGCCGCGCAATCGAGATAACCAGTCGCAGGTTACACTCGACCAGCCTGCGCCGTGCCAATTCATCACCTGCCGCCGCACGCTGAGCTAATTCTACCTCTTCCGCGTGCGTCAACAGACCCAGACTACGGATGTCGCGCAAGTAACTCTGAAAAGCATCCTCAGAGCCGAGAGCCTGGCGTATGCCCTTTGCTTTGCCTCGTTTCTGAATCGGCACCTCATCCAGAAACTCGTTGCTCTCTTCATCCTCTTCGTCGCCTTCATCAAAGAGGAGATCGTGCTCGTCGATCTCATCTAATTCTGTTTCCGGTTCCTCCAGCGGCTCGGTATCGCGCCGGGTTGGCATGGCTGTGAAAAACGTCTCCAGATCTACGGGTACGTCAACTGCTGAACCGGCGAAGCGTGATGATGTTTCTGCTCTACTAGCAAACATTTCATCAATTTCGCGACGATACGCCTCCCTTGTCGGATGAACGACTGCCATAATTCCACGCTCCCTTCGGAAAAATTTCCGGCAAAAACCAGCTTGCCGGACTCCCTCCGTGTGACTTCGTGGTCAGCGTCTATATGCCCAAAAGCATATGCACGCCGAACATAGTATTACTCTTCTCTACTCATGTGTTTCTGCCCTTATTGTAAGAAGATAGGCTCTTATAGAGCATCAGGTGATTACCGTAGATACTCTCAGGTTCTAACCCTATCTTTGAGGCAGTTAATGGTACCCTTTATAAAGCACTCTGCTGCCGCATCACATCTGGCGTCTTCGCGACATGGGCCGCTCGTAACCGGAATCGTCAAAAGGATAGGCGACGCTGTGCTCCCGACCCTAAAAGGGTTGATCTTTTCTCATGCACTCTATGTCTTTCACGTTCCCCCTGTGGAAATTGAGACAGAAAGCTTCGCGCCTTTGAAGCAAAGAGGATAGGGAACTCTGCTGGCTTCCTCTGACGAGAAAATATGTCTATATCGCTTTTGGCGTGACGCATATACTATAGGATAGGTGAACATGTATTCTCGTAGAGTGTGGGAAGGCTCGTTTTTGAAAAAAGTCTGGCCGGTGTGGTGGGAGTAGTGGACCCCGACAAGTGGAGAAAAGAGCGAGGTTTAAAGATGTGGAGTGATGTGGCAGAGGCGGAGACGATCCCTGTGCCTGCTGTTCCCGGCCCAGGGGTTGTCGCGGTAATTGGCCTGGGCAGGCTTGGTCTGCCCAGGGTGGTCCAATTCGCGTCGCGCGGCTGGCGTGTTCTGGGCTGCGATCTCAATCCTCGGGTGGTGGAGTGCCTGAATGGTGGACTGTTGCCCATCTGCGAGGAGCCAGAACTGGAAAACGAGCTACCGGGCCTGCTTGAGCGCGGCCTATTTACGGCTACTGTGAACATTGGCGAGGCGGTGGCGCGCGCGAAAGTGATTGTAGTCATGGTGCCGGCGCGTCTGGATGAGCATCAGCAGGTAGATTTTCAGGATCTTGACGCGACAACAGAGGTAATTGGGCAGGCGCTGCAACCTGGCTCGCTGGTCTGTTACGAGGCGACGTTGCCAGTTGGCACCACGCAGGGTCGCTTGCGGGCAATGTTAGAAAGCTGTTCAGGATTGGATGCGAGCCAGGAGTTTTTTCTGGCGTACAGTCCCGAACGAACCTTATTGGGGCATGGCTTGCACGATCTGCGCACATATCCAAAGATTGTGGGCGGCATCGATTTGAGGAGTACATGGGCCGCCGTAGCGTTTTACCGCTCCGTGCTGCCCGTCGAGATTCTAACCCTGGCCTCGGCTGCCGAGGCTGAGTTTACCAGGCTAATCGAGTTAACCTATCAGGATGTAAATATTGCTCTGGCCAATGAATTTGCCTGCTACGCCGATGAGCATGGCCTGGATGTTATGGCCGCGATTGCCGCAGCCAACACCTCGCCCGCAGCGCATATCCTGCAGCCCGGCGTGGGTGTGGGTGGCCATGCTCTCCCTGTTTATCCCTATTTTCTCATCAATGATACCCCTCCCGGAGACCCCGGCGAATTTCAGCACTTACGTATGCCGCGTGTGGCCCGGCAGATCAACGACGGCATGGCCGAGTATGCCGTGCAGAGGATCGAGGCCGCGGCCGGTTCGCTCTGGCGCCGTTCGGTACTGCTGCTTGGCGTGGCCTGCCGGGCAGAGACGCGCGAGACGACTCTATCCAGCGCATATCTACTCCAGACCGCGCTCTGGCGACGTGGAGCAACGGTCTATGTCGATGATCCACTCTACACGCCGGCCGAACTGCACACACTTGGCTTCCAGCCACTGCCTCCTGGTCGCGAAAATGAGATCGATGCCATGATCTTGCAGATGGCACACAGAGCGTATCAGAACTTTGACTTCCGAAAGTTTCCTCGCTGTCGCGTCATCCTGGATGGCCGTTATGGCCTGCTTCGCGAGCGTGCCGAGGACGCTGGCATCCGTTACATGGCGCTGGGAGATGGACGGGAGGATGCCGCGCAGTGCCTGCCTCCCGTCCGTGGGAAGGCGAGGTCGTAGACAGGAAGCGAGCTATGTCCATGAACAACAGGCCAGAGAGAGATCAAGGACAAAGACCGAGCCTTTTCCCTGTCGCTTCATTCAATTCATCATAGCAATAAGCTGGCGGATAACTCTGATTTGCTGGCGAATCTCTTCTGCGTCGTCGGCCTGGGGCGACAGTTCCAGATACGTGCCAAGATCGCGAACGGCTCGCGCATAATGCTTAAGATGGAAATGCACAATTCCGCGATCACGCCGCTCGCTGGCCTGTTCGGGGTTAAGCAAGAGGATGCGGTCGCAAGCCATCAGCGCCCGTTCGTAATCCCCTTTGTGAATGTAAATATGCTTGAGGTTATCGAGCATGCGCACCAGGAATTGTTTGGGGCCAAGCGGCTCTAGCCAGCGCGCATCAAGGTCTTCCTGGTTTTTGAAGATTCGCACGAGACGTTGACGGCAGTCCTGCTCATTGAGAAACTTGCCCTTCTCATATGGATCAACATAGATGAAGGACTCAGGCAGCGTGCAGCGCACAATAAAGTGAAAGGGCATACCCACACCCTCCACGAGCATGCCCAGACGCTTACCCACCTCCATGTAGATCAACGAGAGGGTCAGCGGAATGCCCAGGCGCCTTTCCAGCACCCGATTGAGAAAACTGTTCTGGGGATTGTAGTAGTCCACGCGGCTGCCCCGAAAGCGTTCTCGTCCAAAGAGAACGCTGTTCATGGCGCGCAGTATATCAAGGCATTCGTCTGTAGTAGCCGGCGTGCTGGCTACTGCCAGAGCCTGGCTTCGCATATGCTCGCGCACCTGTTCCGCCAGGTCGTCCAGACGAAGCAAATACTCGTTGATGTCCAGGGCAGGATACTCTTCCGCGGCAATCAATAAAGCCGCTCGTGCCAGATCAATACTGGCTTCGTCACCTGTTATGAGCGTTGTGAAAGCCAGGCGTGCCCGCTGCCGGGCGGCCATAGATTCTTCGGACATGCTCTTCCGTACTTTTCTCTCCGACCCTGGGCCAATAACATACCTGCCTGGCCAGTTACAGGTGAAAGAGATGTAATGTTAGCGTCCCATAAGCAGCCCTGCGACAACCCCTCTCACGTTATTGTACTCACGCTGTCAACTGCGCGTAGAATTCTTTTGCGCCGTTTTCAGGGTATTTTGAGGCTTTTTTCTTCACCGGAGGTCTCTTCGCTCGTTTGTGGGGCATACAAAAAGGAGGCTCTTTTTCTTAACCAGGAAAAACAGCCTGCTCTCGATCTTTATCGATTCTTAACGAGATATTAACCTAATTCCTACCATGCATATATTACTATACATGTGGGGGAAATAAGCCACAAGGATCATGTCCTGGGGGGGACACACATCGTGGCTCAGCATATGGGGTTGCGGCTCGTTTAACAAGTCGCAACGCGTTTAAACATCCGGGCAAATTATTCATTTGCCCGGATGCGCGTTCTGAACGGGCAGAACACGCACCTCGGTAAACCGTCATGTCGATCTTTCTCTTGACCCCTCCCCGCTGGGTATGGTACTATGCAATCAATCTCTTTGTGAAAAGCAGAACAGCCCTCTATCTGAGCTAAGAGAAAGGAATTTCACGATGGAATCTACCACCCTTATCGCTCCGGACATTTCCTGCGAGCATTGTCAACATGCCATTGAAAGCACGCTGGGCAAGCTCGACGGGGTCAGCCTGGTGCATGTCGATATTCCCACGAAAAGCGTCCGGGTGAGCTATGATGCACAGAAGGTAAGCCTGGCGAAAATTGAAGAGGCCCTTGACGATATCGGGTATACAGTCGCTCACTAACAACCACCCTTATTCTGTTCTTGCGTGGAAGTACGTTACGAAAATACGCCAGATGCATTTTTGTAGCGTGCTACCACACAACAACAGAGTATTTATTTTGATCCGCGCGTATACTGTGTAATAGAGAACAAACAAGAGCGTGTTAACGGCTAACAAATAGCATCTATCTGCTCTTGCCAATGTGGGGGTAGGAAGGTGAGGCGGTGATGATCATCTCCGTTATGCTGATTGGCTTCTGTCTGGCGCTGTTCGTCCTGGCGCTTGTGGGCGTGAACAGGCTTATTCCGACGCTGATTGGCCTGGGGGCAGTGGGTGGAATGGCCTTCGGTGCGTATCTTGTCTGGCAGGGCTTTATTGGCAATCGTGAGAATACCCTTCTCCTGGGATGCTTCATCTTCCTGGCCGGCGCTGGCGCACTGATCTGCGCCAGGGCTATCTCCAGCGATTGAACTGCTTTCCCCTGCCCGTTTCGCTGCCAAAAAAGAACCCGGCCTGCTGGCTATTCCATGCCTTGCAGGCCGAGTCCCCCTGTCCCGGAAAGACACAAGCGACGGAGGATTGATTTAGCTGGCCATAGGAAAACTAGCTCGTCGTATAGGTGATCGCCATGTAGGCGTTCGGGCACGACGAACCACAGCTGCTTGGATACGAGAAGCTGTAGATCCGTCCATTGTTAATGGGCTGGTTGTTCGAGTCGAAGACCTGAATCTCGTAATTGCTGCCGCCCGCTGTTGTCGGTAGGATCACAAAGTCGTCGCCCATATCGCTGTCCATCGGCGCATTGACCCAGGACCCATTCTGGTAATACTCAACGCCGTGGATTCCGTTGGCCAGGTGCGTGACCGAGATCGCCGACCAGTAGGGATTGGCGCCTTGCAGGAAGCCGATCTGAATATCGCCAGTGTAGTTGGGAGCCGGAATGAACTGCCAGCTAATTTGGCGGTTGTTCCAGTGGTCGGGATACATATTGCCGACCGGCTGCCCATTCAGAACAAACTGATTCAGCGAGCTCTGGACCAGATCGAGGTGATTGGGATCGTCGCGGCACCAGGCATTGCCGTCCTGGCAGCTGTCGGCCACAACCATATCGAGCGTTGCCCCGTTGTACTGATCAGCTACCCAGCTTCCGTTGCGGCAGAATGGCTCGTTCGGCGCACCATCGTTGACACCAGTGCAGTAGTTGCCAATCGTCACCTGCACCCAGCGGTCGCAGTTGAGGCCGTTACTGAACATGCCAATATCGTTCACATATTGTGCCGAGATTGGGCGCGTGAGGAACGTGCTGTAATCGCCGGGATCGTTCTGGACATTAAGCGCGACAAAATTCTGCGAATCCACGTCTGCCTGTGGGACACCGCACCCGCCATACGGACCGCCCAATCCAGAGAACCAGGTTGCGTTGCCTGTGTGCGTGCCAGTCAGCGTCAAAGGAGTAGGCGTGACCATAGGCGTGAAGCTACCCGTCGGCGTAGATGTAGGTGTCACACCGGCGGTGGGCGTGGCCGTGGGGGTTGTGCCGACTGTAGGAGTCGTTCCCGGAGTGGGTGTGGTTGATGCCCCATTGCAGGCATTGCCATTCACGCTAAAGGCCGTCGGGACAGGATTGCTTGATGTCCAGGCTCCATTAAAGCCGGGAATGGCCGTCCCATTCACAGCAACGTTGCCATTATAGCTTGCATTGGTTACTGTCACATTCTGACCAGACTGGCTAAAGACGCCATTCCAGCCCTGCGTGACGCTTTGACCGTTGGCCGGGAAGGTGAACGTCAAAGTCCAGCTTGACCATGCGGACGAACTGGTATTCTCGATCACGATATTTGCTCCAAAGCCGCCGGTCCACTGGTTCGTTATGGTGTACGTCACCTGGCAGTACGAAGAGGCTGCGTGGGTCGCGCTGAGTCCCCCAAACCAGCTAGTTGCCAGGTAGCACGTTAGCAGTAGCGCGAGCGCAATGGCGAATAGACCAAAGCGTCCTTTGCCTTTCATTGGCTCCTCCTTAGGATCAGAAAATAGACAGGTCTGTCTGATTCCTCAGAAGTATAGAAGACAAAAGCGCGGGAGACCAGAACAGGTAGAAGTCACTTAGCAGTCAGTTTCTATCACACTGGCTGTCTAGTTGACCGTAGTACAGCAGTCATAGAAGCAATATTTTTTCTCAGGAGTGTGTTATAATGAAGCGAGTATCAATGGAGTAAAGAACGGCGAACAGTTTTCCAGGATCATCCTACCGGGCGACTCTGACCGTGCCCGGTTTTTTATGTGTGCAGGAGCAGACGGTTTCATTTATGCAGACACTAGATGATATGACTCAAACCAATCAGACCAAACAACAGAAAAGCCAGCTAACGCAGCGGAACGATATCCGCAATGTGGCTATTATTGCCCATGTAGATCACGGCAAGACCACTCTGGTCGATGGCCTGCTGAAACAGAGCCATATCTTTCGCGAGAATCAGCAGGTCGGCGAGCTGATTATGGATACCAATGACCAGGAACGCGAGCGCGGCATTACTATCCTGGCCAAAAATACCGCTATCACCTATCGTGGCATCAAAATCAATATCATCGATACCCCCGGGCATGCGGACTTCGGCGGCGAGGTTGAGCGCGTCCTGAATATGGCCGATGGCTGTATCCTGCTCATCGATGCCGCCGAAGGTCCGATGCCCCAGACGCGTTTCGTCCTGCAAAAGGCGCTGGAACTCAATCTGAAATCCATTGTGGTGATTAACAAGATCGACCGCAAGGACGCGCGTATAGAACAAGTTCTGGAGTGGACGCAGGATCTCTTCCTGGAACTGGCGCATAGCCCCGATCAACTTGATTTCCCCGTGCTCTACGCTATTGGGCGTGACGGTGTGGCGATGTATCATCCAGATGACGAACAGAGAGATCTGGAGCCGCTGTTTGAAACGATTATCCAGGCAGTGCCAGCGCCCACAGTTGATCTGGATGCGCCGCTGCAAATGCTGGTCGCGGCGCTTGATTATGACGACTATAAGGGCAAATATGCTATCGGGCGTATTGTGCGCGGGCGTGCGACGCCGGGCATGACCGTCGCGCAGATCAATCGCGCTGGCGAGATCTCGCGCCAGAAGATCAACCTGATCCTGACGTATAGAGGCTTGCAGCGCTTGGAAGTGCCGGAGGCGCTGGCCGGCGACATTGTCGCGCTTACCGGCATTGCTAACGTGAATATAGGCGAGACCATCGCCGACGCGGAGCATCCCGAGGCCCTACCGACCATCGCCATCTCAGAGCCGACGCTCAAGATGACCTTTGGTGTGAACACCAGCCCGTTCGCCGGACGCGAGGGTAAGTTTCCTACCTCGCGCCAGTTGCGCGCGCGCCTCTATCGCGAACTGGAAACCAATGTTAGTCTGCGCGTGGCCGATGGCAATACTCCCGACGAGTTTATCGTCTCAGGTCGCGGCGAGCTGCACCTGTCGGTTCTGATCGAGACCATGCGCCGCGAGGGCTACGAGTTTCAGGTTTCGCGCCCCGAAGTGATCACGCGTGAAGACGAAAGCGGGCACACACTGGAGCCAATTGAGCACCTGGTCATCGATACGCGAGATACCTATATAGGAGTCCTGACTGAGACGCTGGCCAGCCGCAAGGCTCAGCTTGTTGATATGAGCAACGATGGCAATGGCAATGTGCGCCTGGAGTACCATATTCCCACGCGCGGCCTGATCGGCTTCCGCAACGCTTTCCTGACGCTTACTCAGGGCAATGGCGCCATGAGTAGCCGCCTGATTGGCTTCGAACCGTGGCTGGGCAAGATCGGCACGAACCGCATGGGCGCTCTGATCGCCTCCGAACAGGGCATTGCCATGACTTACGGCCTCAACAATGCCCAGCAGCGCGGCGATACTTTCATTGAACCTGGTACGCCCGTCTATGAGGGTATGATTGTTGGGCTGAACACACGCCCTATGGATATGGTGGTCAACGTGTGCAAGGAAAAGCAGAAGACGAACATTCGCTCCTCCACTGCCGAGATTGCTGTGCGCCTGACTCCACCGATCATCATGAGTCTGGAGCAATCCCTGGATTTCATTCAGAATGATGAGTTGGTCGAGGTTACACCGCAGAATATCCGCCTGCGCAAGCGCTACCTCACCCAGCGGGAGCGCGCGCGCAATCGCGAGCAGGACTGAGGTTCCGAGAAGCGCCGGCACCTGGTCACTATCCCTTACCCATGCCCAGGAGCGTTCCTGGGGCAGGGACCTCGGGAGTCAGTGGCCTGAGCGGCAATTGAACTGTGAAGCAGGAACCCTGTCCTACCTGGCTGTTGACTACCACCGATCCCCCATGTTTGCGAACAATCCATTCGACAATGGAAAGGCCCAGGCCCGTCCCGCTACCTCTGGTACGCTGGCGAGAGGGATCAGCCCGATAGAAGCGTTCAAAGATGTGTGGCAGATGTTCCGGGGCGATTCCGATGCCCGTATCCTGTACGACAAGGTGTGCGACCTCTGCTGTGGCGCCAAGATTCACCTGAACCTGCCCTCCAGGATTGGTATAGCGAATAGCATTGTCCACGAGGTTCAGGATCACTTGAATCAGGCGCGCCTCATCTCCCAGCAGCGTCACCGATTGAGGGGTGTAGGCAATAAGGGAGACTCCGTGCTCCTGGGCCAGCCCCTGTGCATTCGCAATGACCGCTTCAACCAGAGCGTCTAGGCGCACTGCTTCGTACTCAAAGCGTGCCTGGCCTTCATCCCCGCGAGCCAGCGCGAGCAAGTCGCTGATGAGATGGCTTAGCCGTTCGGCCTCCGCGTGAATGCTCTGGAGCGCGCTGCAATACTCGTGCGGGCTACGTGAGCGCAAAAGGGCAACCTCGGCCTTATTGCGGATGACTGCTACCGGGGTACGGAGTTCATGAGAGGCGTCGGCGACAAAACGGCGCTGTCGGGAAAAAGAAGCTTCAAGTGAATCGAGCATCGCATTGAGGGTCAGGGCTAGATACTGCATTTCATCACGCACCGGCGGGACAGGCACCCGCTGGTGGAGATCTCCTGCCTGGATCTTGCGGGCCGTCTCAGCGAGCCGCTTCATCGGTGCAAACGACCGGCCGGAGAGCCAGTAACTCAAGATGCCGCAGCATACTAAGACCAGAAAACCCACTACCAGCAACGCCGCCACCAGATCGTGGAGTAGCGTGTGCAAATGGGCGAGCGACTCGCCCACCTGAATCACCGCGACCGGTTTGCCTGCGCTTACCAGCGTGCGGCTGTAGAGACGCACCTCCTGATCGCTCAGCGATAGGACGGTGCCTTGCCAGGGAGTGCCAGCGAGCGGCTGTGTCACGCTGCTTTGTGGCACGAGCAGTTCGCGAAAGGCCGGTGTCTCTCCGAGTAGCCTACCGTGTGCATCCAGCAGACGCACCAGCGCCCCCTGGTTGACATCGGCCAGCGGTATTCCCGGTCCCGCCTGAGTTTGCCCCAACCCGAATACCTCGGCGGACCCCCTGTCCAGGGTCACGGTTCCCTTTTGGACGACCAGCGCACTTGCCACCTGCTGGGCGCGTAGCCCAAGATCGGTATCGACGCTCGCTTCCAGGCGGGTTTCGAGGTATTGGTAGAACACCGCTCCGGTGAGGAGGAGCAGTACCGCGAAGGCAAGGGTATACCAGACCGCCAGTTGCAGCCGCAGACTGAATGGCACAGAGCGCCGCAGCCGCGCGAGTGTGAGGAAAAGATCGTTCATGGCGTCGGTTCCTTCAATTGATAGCCAGACCCGCGCACCGTTTGGATCAGGTCGGGTTCTCCTGCCGCACACAGCGCCTTGCGCAGATTGCGGATATACACATCGATCACATTGGACAGATGCTCTGCATCGTAGTCCCAGATGTGCTCGGCGATAGTCGTCCGGCTCAAAATCTCGCGCGGACGACTCATGAGCAGGTGCAGCAATGCGTATTCCTTGCCAGAAAGCGTGAACGGGCGTTCGCCCCGTCGGCCTTCGTGGGTCCGCGTATCCAGCGTTAGATCCAGAAACTTCAGCACCGGCGAGCGCTCGGATGTATTGCGGCGCAGCAGCGCTCGCACGCGGGCTTCCAGTTCGCGAAAAGCAAACGGCTTGACCAGGTAATCATCCGCACCCAGGTCCAGCCCGCGTACCCGGTGGTCCACTTCTCCCAGTGCTGTGAGAAACAGGATGGGGACCGGGCTTCGTTGCTCACGCAGACGACGACAGACTTCCCAGCCGTCCAGGTCGGGCAATAAAATATCTAACACGATGAGATCATACGGCACGAGACTGGCTAGCGCCAGAGCATCCTCCCCATTCGTCGCCAGATCAACGGCATACTGGCAGTCCTCCAAACCTGCTTTCAGGTCTGGTCCCAATTCGGGATGGTCTTCTACCACTAACAAACGCATCGAAAGATCGGCTCACTTTCCTGTTCTGCTGGTTTTTCCCGCAGGCAAGAGCCATCGGGGAAAGTCGCTTGCTCTTTACTGTACCATGTCCAGATGAAGAAAAGATGAAAGCTCTTGTCGAGGAGAACACCTGCATAATTAAGGAATTGCTCTCCTCTCTATCGGAGTTCTTCCAACTGGTGCTGATCCGCCGAACACCTGTGCTTTTCCCTTCATCTTCTCTTCATGTTCGCGTGGTAGATTCTCCTGGGGAAAGAACAGTCAACCCCGGCGAATCACTGCTTCCCACGCCAGGCCAATCCATCGGTTCGGGGTTGCGGGGCGGAATCTTCCTACCCAGAAGGACTCGTTTTCGGTAAGTTTGAGACATACTGGCATCAAGGTATATTGCATGACCGCACGTCGAGCGAGCCAGCTTATCCTGGGACAGATCAATAGCAGTGAGCATGAGAGAAGAGACCTTGTTCGCTCTTCAGGAGATTTCGTCAAATCTCTCACACATGTTTCGGGTTCTCTGAGGAGAAGATTCTCCACTTGCCTGAAACGAGCATGTTTTGTGGTCGGCGAAGGGCTGGCCATGCTCAGCGTGAATTCGTAGTGCGTGCGTGGTAGCTCCTCAGATAGCTTCATAAATCAAAGGAGAGGACAAGAGGTGGGGGCGGGTGTTTCTACGTCCAGCTTCCTTACCTCAACTAGAGAGTCTAACGGAGAAGACTTCTATGCTATCAGATACAACGCATTCGGTGAGACCGATCTCTGCCTCACCTTCACTTATTGAACGGGAACGTACCCGGCAGTTCCCGGCTGTAACACCGCACAGGAAGCCCACATCGGCTCAGATCCAGGAAGCACAACGGGTGTGGATGCTCCAGGAGCAGTGCCGGCGGCTCTGCCTTACCCTGTTTGCTCATCGGCCGCCGGCTATCCGCAGTCTGGGTTTGCTCAGTTCCGTGGCCGGAGAGGGAACCTCATTCCTGGCTATACTCCTGGCGCGAGTGCTTGCTCACGACAGCGACGAGCAGGTGACCTTGCTTGAATGCAACTGGGACCACCCCACCGCACAGGAAACCCTGGGTTTGCCTGCACCCTGGGGGCTGGCCGAGTGGTTGCGGGGCGAATGCGAGGTGGAGGCAGTGCGCTATCGGCTCTCGGAGAATCTGGTAGTCATTCCCGCAGGTCGTGGAAAACAGGACGCCGGGCTACTTACCAGACGACTGTACCAGCGTGGCGTGTCCAATCTCTTTGGGCCTCGGAGTCTGCTTATTCTGGATCTGCCCCCGGTTCTTTCCTGTGGGTATGGAGAACTGGCTGCTCGTCTGGCAGAAGCGGTGCTCCTGGTCGTGCGCGCGGGGCAGACCCCTGCTTCTCTGGTGGCCGAGACGTGTGCGCGCCTGGAGCAGGTACCACTACGAGGCATTGTGCTTAATCGGCAAGTGAGCCGGATTCCCCGCTGGCTACAGCAATTACTGTAAAGGAAGCGCGTGTAGAACGCGCGGTCATCTCAGGCGCACCTGGGAGCGACTTGTATCTGCTCCGAGAAACCACCAGGGGTGGGCAGAGACCTTGCCAGCTTCGTTTCCTCTGCGCTACGCTCTCTGCTGAGCGAGGGTGAAAGACCCGTTGTTCGGGTTCATTTTTCATTTGAAGAAAGGGCGAGTGTTTATGAAAGGAGCCTGCGTAGCGGCGGTTGTGGCTGGACTGCTGGCCGTGACCGCCGGCCTGGTCCTGACAGGGATCAATCAGAATCATGGCCTCCTGCTTTTGGGGGTTGGCGCTGTGCTGGTGCTGCTCGGCCTGCTTGCTACCCTCGTCCTCCTGGCTTTTTGGAGCGCATCTGGACGGGATTCATGAGCAAGCATCAGAAGGTGCTACGCGCGAGGGTGTTACTCATCCCTCTCGAAAGGACGAGTCCCAGGGTGGAGGCCAGCCAGCGACCCGGGAGAAGCAAGCGGTATGCCCGTCGGAGAGAATTGGGACTGCTGGTGCTTCCGTGCCTCTTTCTGGTGCTGGAGGCGTATCAGTTGCCTCTAGCAGGAGCTTATAAGGCAGCTCCCCTTGTTGGCTCCCGGAGTATGTTCTTCAGCGTTGGCCTTCTGCCCTCGCTCCAGGCGATTCTTCCGCTGCTGGTGCTCCTGGTCGCTTTCGGAATAGTCCATCTCCTGCTCGCGCGTTTCTTTCCCCAGACTGACCAGATGCTCATACCTCTCGTCGCACTCCTGAGTGGGCTGGGTGTGCTGCTGGCTATGCGCAACGGGCCAGATGCCAGCATCGGAGCCGATCCGCTCCTGGGGCTCAAGCAGCTCACCTGGGTGCTCGTAGGGTTGGGGGCATGTTTGCTTCCACTCTTCTGGTTGCGTAGTATGGACTGGCTGCGGCGCTATAAATATACCTGGGCAGTGCTCGGTCTGGTTCTGGTCGGTGCTACCCTGGTTCATGCCCTGCACACAAATCTGAACAGTCCGACCCATGACCAGTTGAGCATTGGTCCGCTTTCCTTTCAGCCCTCGGAAGTACTGAAAATTCTCCTGGTTGTGTTCTTCGCCGCCTACCTGAGCGAGAACCAGGAAGTTATCGCGGCCAGCAGCATACGTCCTGGTTCCATTACGCTGCTACCTCTGCGTCAGCTTGGCCCCTTACTGCTGATGCTCATGATCGCGCTGGCACTTTTCCTGGGCATTCGCGAATTGGGTCTGGCCCTGCTGATCTATGGAAGCTTCCTGGTCCTGCTCTACCTGGGCAGCGGCAAGCGGTCGTATGTATTGGGGGGACTGGTAGTGTTTGTCGCGCTGGGCTTCCTGGGCTATGAACTCTTTGGCTATATCCGCGAGCGGTTTGCGACCGTTGGCCTGGATCTGGTCAACTGGAAGCAATGGAGCACTGCCACCAGAACGTTTGCTCAAAATGCCGGTTTCCAAGTGGCCCAGGGAATCGTGGCTATCTCAAGCGGAGGAATCCTGGGAGCCGGTTTCGGATTGGGACATGCTTCGGCGTTGGTGCCGCTGGCGCAGTCCGATATGGTCGTCTCGGTGCTCGCTGAAGAGTTTGGCCTGGCTGGCATGTTCGCTGTGCTGGCGGTGTATCTACTCTTGCTCGCGCGTGGCTTTCACCTGGCTCTGGAGGCGCGTGAGCCGTTCCACCAGTTGCTGGCAGCGGGGCTAACCTCTCTTTTCGGTATCCAAACGCTGGTGATCTGTGGGGGTGCTTTGAAGCTGCTGCCACTGACCGGGCTGCCCTTGCCGTTCCTGAGCTATGGAGGCAGTTCAGTGGTGGCCAACTTTCTCATCATTGGTCTGCTGCTGCGCCTCTCTCATGACACGGCGATAGCGCGGGGAGAGACAGCGTAGTCGAGGAATGGCGAGAACCTGGGATGTGCTCCTGTCTGGCGCCATCCTTCTTCATCTCTACTTCATGTTCGTTTGCTAGAATAGCCACGAACGAACGCCACTCGACGGTGCGCTCGCCTCCAGATAGGCCGGATGCACACCAGGCGAAAGAAGAGAGGAATACTATGAGTTTGCAGAGGGAGGTCGCCTATGTCCTGGCTGCTTCAGGAAAATAACCGCTGGTTTGTGGGTATCAATCAGTTCGCTGGTCGTAGTCCGCTCCTTGATCATCTCATGATTTTTTTTGCCGCTGACCTGATCTTCTTCTGGCCGCTGCTCCTGCTGCTTGTGTGGGGGCGGCCTTCATGGCTGCGTCGGCGTCCCTTACGTCCGGGGGAAGCTGAGATTATTGCGACCTGCCGTATGAGGGTGCTTTGGAGTATCCTCGCAGCAGTGCTGGCCCTCCTGTTCAATTTAGGGCTGTCGCATCTGATATTTGAACCGCGTCCGTTCGTGACACACGTGGTTCATCTACTCGTGGCACACCCGGCGGACGATTCGTTTCCCAGTGATCATGCAGCAGTCTCGTTTGCGCTGGCTGGTACGCTTGTCTTGATGTTGCCCCCGCTGTTAATACGAGCCTGGCAGCAGCGCGTGAGGCTGGCAGGAGGGGCCGAATGGCGTTCACTCCTGCTGCCGCTGGTCTTGATGGGTCTGGCGGTTCTCTTCGCCTGCTGCATTGGCCTCGCGCGCGTGTTCGTGGGAGTACATTATCCACTGGATATCCTGGGAGGCGCGGGCTCCGGCCTGATGGCAGCGGGTATCGTAGCTGTGCTCCGGCGCCCGCTGCGTGTTCCGGCTGAGGCGATCTTGCACCTTGCCTCCGTGCTGCGGATGACGTAAGGAGAACAGACCTGGGACAAGACCTGCGGCGGTGGAGATCTTCTGTCAGCGGTCGCACGGCCTCTTCTCTCCCGACTATCTTGCTTTCACGGCGACATCTAGCCACATTCCTGCCTCATAGTGACCGGGAAAATAGCAGGCAAATTCAGGGTGAGAGCCAGCCAACGACCAGGGAAAGGTGTAGTTCAGCGTTTGAGTCTCGCCTGGATCGATCATGGGAATGGAAGCAAGTGCCAGTCTGTCCATATGTTCCATCGTCGTCCCGCTCATGCTGCCTTCTGCCTTTGGCATAATCATAAACTCATGCATGATTTGCCCTCGATTGGTCACTGCAAGATGATAGATCTTCCCCGGTACAAAGGTAGTGACGGACGAGGTGATGTGAAAGTCGGTTTCCGTGACCTGTACCGGAATGCTTCCAGCAGGGGCGGTGCTCCCCATGTTTCCCATATTGGAACATCCAGCCAGGACAAAGAGAGCCAGCCCCAGCAGGAGAGCAGTAAGATAGTGGTTCATCTTCGGTTGCCTCTCGTTTCTCTCATGCAGCTCGAAACCAGGGGGGAGGATGATGGGTGCGCCACGCTCGCTTTTATGAGTGTAGGCAAGTTCTCCCCTCAGCCTGGCCTGGGAGCTTTCTTTTCATTGTACCTGACCTTTGATGAGGGATAGTTCTCCTTGCCTCTCTTATTGGAAGACCCTTGTTGTCTGGAATAATCCTTTCCCAATTTTGCGGAAGGTATTTTCTACGGGTAGCTACTCCGCGCCTGAAGACCGGCGAGCAGGGAGGCGTAGCGCTGGCGATCAAGCGGTAGCTCGACCTCGCGGCGCTGGTAGCTCGAATAGATCAACGCGTTTGCCAGTTCCAGTTCGCGGCGACCCTGCGCTCCGTCAATATAATCAGTGTTCCCATGGAGAATGGCATCGTGGAAGCTGCGGTAGACGGCCACGTGATCGCCCTTTCCCGCCTCGAGAGCAATAGCATGGGGGTGACGCGGGAGCGGGGCGTAGGGATTGCGACTGGTGGCCGCGTATTCGTGTATATCGAGATCAAGCGTCTGGACCAGCAGCTTGCCTCGCCCAATTTCCAGCGAGCCGCGCGTGCCGATGATCTTCAGGCGTTCGGACTCGTCGGCCTCGGCGGCGCTGATGTGGATCATCCCTAAGGCTCCATTCGGCCACTCCAGCATGGCCTGGACGGTGTCTTCCGTCTCGATGTGGTGTAACAGGTTACGTGTCCAGGCCACAACGCGCCGGGGGGAGCCGAGCAGATGGCAGAGCAGGTCGAGATTGTGAGATGCCTGATTGGTGACAATGCCTCCGCCTTCGCCTGACCAGGTGGCTCGCCAGGGTGCCATGTGGTAGTAGAAGGTTGGCCGCGTCCAGACTGCCGTTAACTCGACGCGCTGAATCTGGCCCAGGAAGCCTTCCTGTAGCAGCTTGTGCGCCGCTACGATTTCAGGGCGATAGCGCTGCTGAAAGACGACGCCAAGCAAACGGTTGCAGCGGCGCGCCGTCTCAAGCATCTCGTCGGCCTCCGCTACCTGGATCGCCATAGGCTTTTCAACCAGCACGTGGCAGCCCGCCTGCAAGCTCTCTCTGGTCATTGAGGCGTGCAGAAAAGGAGGGGTAAGAATTACCACCACATCCGGCTGTGTTTCGGCCAGCATCTGGCGATAATCCTCATAAAAAGCGCAAGACAATTCATTCGCGCGCTGTCGGCCAGACGTGGTATTGATATCTGCGGCGGCCACGAGATCAACTGTTGATAAGGCCAGGGCCGGACGATGGCCGTTTAAAATGCCCGCGCCAACGCCAATGATTGCGTGCCGCAAACGCTGTTGTTGCTCTTCTTCCATGAAAATTTCATCCTACTCTTGCTTCCGGGTCTGAACCGGCTCTTTCTCCGGTAGGACAAACAGGTCATCAATGGCGATCAACTTGCCCGTTTGCATCGACTCATTGGCGGCAATGCCAACCAGGATGGAAGCGGCCCCATCGATATGCGAGGCTGCGCGCATAAAAGGATCTGCCGGCGGATTGGGCGAGAAAAGCTGCTCCAACAAGATGGGATCGGCTCCTCCATGTCCCCCGTCTCCTACCGGCACGTCGACGTCGTATGGGAGGCCAAACATCGGGTAGACGCGTATGCTCGCAGATTTGAACGGTCCCTTGCTGGCACTCATACGCGCTTCGCCATCACCTTGTAGATGATTGATGTTCTCGACAATATCCATCTCAATTCGGCCTCTGCTTCCAGTGATCGCCACGCGCAGTCCCTCCCAGGGTGCATACGCTATTAGGCAGTACGAAAGTAGCACCCCGTTGCGATAACGTGCTGTCACACACATTGTATCCTCAATAGTGATTGGTTCGCCAAAAACATTGCGGTCACGCAGATAGCCTGTCTCCGCCTCGGCGTCCAGATACAAACCCCGAAACATCGCATTCTTCTCCAGCGTCAGAGCGAAGGGATCGTTGGCCGCCTCCGGGACTCCGGTGTAACGTTCGTAGGAGTAATGCTCGCCACGCGCCTCGGCATTTTTCTTGCCATAGAATTGAAGATCACCCAGAGCAAAGACATGGCGAGGATACGAATCGATCCACCAGTTCACAAGGTCAAAATGATGTGTAGCCTTATGGACAAGCAGACCACCACTGTTCTGCTTTTCGCGGTGCCAGCGGCGAAAATAATCTGCCCCGTGACTGGTATCCAGTATCCAGGAGAAATCGACCGCCAGCGGCTTCCCCACCAGGCCCTGCATCATCAACTCGCGAAAACGCGTGTAGGCGGGCGTATAGCGGTAATTAAAGCTGACTCGTAACGAGTGACCGGTGTTCTCAACCGCCTGAAAGATCGCTCGCATCTTTTCGATAGTCGTGGTCATCGGCTTCTCTGTAATCACATCGCAGCCCAGTTCCAGCGCGCGCACAATGTAGATATGATGAGTGCCATCTATGGTTGTTACAATCACGGTATCGGGATGCGTCTCGGCAATCATGCGATCAAATTGCTCGGCATGATACGTCGGAACGGGCGGCAAGCCTGCCAGCTCTTGCAGGCGCTGGTTATACCAGTTCATGCGAACCTGGCTCAAATCGCAGAACGCGACTAGCTCTGCTCCATCACGATACGTGGTGATCAAAGCATCAATGAACATACGAGCGCGGGCGCCGGTTCCTACCAGTGCGTAGCGTCTCTTACTCATAGTCTATTTCCAATCCCTTCTCTTGTGCAGTTTGTCATGCAGATGTGACCGATCACATCTATTATATGCACTATTTTGGGGGATAAATCAAGGGACTTCCGAAACGAGCGAAAAATCCATGCGGATTTCTGGAAAACAATCCCGACCGTCATAAAAGATGGAGTTGGATGCAATGCCATTGACAGCTAGCTGTCAATCAGTTATAATGTGAACGGTCACAGTAGTCGTTATCAAGTTTTGAAGGATTTGAGGGTATGCAGGCTCACAGAGATGTGAGGCAAAGGGCGGTCGCCGGCCAGAAAAAAAAGAAAGTTACAATTCGCGACGTAGCGCGGCAGGCGGGCGTCTCGTATCAGACCGTTTCACGGGTGTTGAATGGAAACGATAATGTCGCGGAAGACACGCGCAAGCGCATTTTGCGCGCGATGCATGATCTCGACTTTGTGCCCAACAAGGTGGCGCAGATGCTTACCACCAGCCGTTCTCAAATCCTGGAGCTGATTATCGTTGACATTATGCAGGGCGGTCGCTTCGCCGATTCTATCAGGAGTATGGCGCTGGCCGCCAGGGATGCTGGCTATGATCTGCTGGTGACGATGACCAGCTCTGATGAACTGGGGACCGCGCTGAGTGAGGCGGCTGCGAGGTTAGTTGATGGAGTGGTGATGTACGCGCCTTCTCTGCGCATCTCTGACGAGGAATTGCTGGAGCGCTGTAACGGTTTGCCCCTGGTGCGCCGCGACTACGTGCCTACCTCCCGCCTCGCGTGGGTTGGCTTCGATCAGGTCTACGCAACCCGCATGGCAGTTGAGTATCTACTTGAGCTTGGGCACCGGCGCATCGCGGCCATTCCGCCCTCGACCGACCTGATCAACGGCCAGTTCCGCTATACCGTCTGGAAGGAGACGCTGCAACGGCATGGCCTGGAGCCAGGACCCGCGCGCGAAGCAAAATATACCTTCCGCAGCGGCTACGAGGCGATGGTACATCTTCTGGAGACGCGTCTTCCCTTTACTGCTGTGCTGGTTGGCTCAGACACGATGGCGCTCGGAGCAATGCGCGCGCTTCACGAACGCGGCTTGCGCATTCCGCAGGATGTCTCGGTTCTCAGTTTTGACAATGCGGAGCTGGCTTCCTTCACCGAACCGCCGCTCACAACCATTAACTTTGACTTCCATGAGCAGGATAGCATGGCCGTCAAATACCTTGTTGAGATCCTGAATGATCCAGAGATGAAGCTGCACCAGCGGGTCTTGCTGCCGGATCTGGTTGTACGCGAAAGTACGTGCAGACTCGACGGTGAAACCGGTTAGGTCTTTTTATTCCAAATAGTTGTCGTCATCCGCTCGTCCTATTGTCGGGACGCTTGCATGCTTTATGCAGACACAAGGAGGCACAATCGTTATGAGTCGGATCTCGTATACTCGCAGGCAATTCTGCCAGATCGGGCTGAGCGGTCTGGCGGGCCTGACCTTGCTCGACCTGGCCGGCTGCGGTAGTTCTTCAACGGGCGCAGCCAGCGAAACCATGCAACTCTCTTTCTGGGGACCTGCCTCGCGCAACAAGCTGACCCAGGCCGCGATCAAAGCGTTTGAGCAGGAGCATCCCAATATTACCATCCATTCCTGGTTTGCCGACTTCAGCGTCTATTTCAATAAGCTAAACACCCAGATCGCTAGCGGCAGCATCCCGGACCTGATCCAGATGGATATGTCCTACGTCGCGCAGTATGTTAAGGAGCAGGAATTGCTAAATCTGACGTCGTTCGTCAACGACAAGACCATCGACCTCTCCGATTTCGACCAGGGCATGCTCAAAAATAGCCTGGTCAATGGCGTCAACTATGGCATCTCCCTGGGCGGCAATTACGAGTGTATGATTTACGACACCTCCCTGATTCAGCAGGCAGGAGTCGGCAATCCTCCCACCACCTGGACCTGGGATCAGTACGCAAGCTATGCTCTCAGTATTTCTAAGGCGCTTAAATCGAAAAGTGTCTATGGATCTCCCGATGCCAGTGGCGCAATCGATATGTTCGAAATCTGGGTGCGTCAGCACGGCACGGAACTCTGGACAACCGATGGCAAGGTCGCGTTTAGCGTTGATACTGTCGCCTCCTGGTTTAGCTATTGGGACAGCCTGCGCAAGTCCGGTGCTTGCGCACCTGCGCAGCTTCAGGCGTCAGTTACCGGCAGCGGACCTTCGTCCTCGTTGCTTGCTACTGGCAAAGCGGCCTTCGCGACAGGCCACTCAAACCAGTTCAGCAGCTACCAGGATCTTACGCCACATCCCCTGGCCCTGCAAACGGTTCCCACGGGGGCTATGCCTGGCAACTACCTCAAGCCCTCCATGCTGATGAGCATTGCAGCCAAGTCGAAATATGCGAAAGATGCCGCCACCTTTATCAATTTCTTGATAACCGATCCTAAAGGGGTCAAAGCCATCGGCCTGGATCGTGGCATCCCAGGCAGCGCACGGGCGCGGGCCGCGCTTGAACCTACACTCAAACCGGTCGATAAAGCCGTGCTGGCCTACGCGGCTCTGGTCGCCAGCAGTGGCCAGACCAGCCCCAGAACCGTGCTAGACCCGCCGGGAGCCGGAGCAGTCTCGACGGCTCTGAGCAATGTATCCCAGGCCGTAGCCTTCGGAAAACAATCGATCTCGGCCGGAGCTCAGAGCTTCTATCAGCAGGCGGTCAAAGCTGTCTCTTAGTCTGGATATGGAGGTAGGCCGATGGCTTCTACTCCCTTAGAGGCAATCAAGCGTTATTCGCGCGAGGCGCGTTCCGACGAGAAACGCCAACAGGCGCGTCCTGTGCAGAAGAGAAAAGGGAGGGCCACCGGCTACCTCTTCCTGTTGCCCTGGTTCGTGGGCATGTTCGTCTTCACGGCGGGGCCGGTGATTGCCTCTCTCTATCTCTCCTTTACTAATTATAACCTGATTGGTGCTCCCAGCTGGATCGGCTGGCAGAACTATCTCGCGATGTTCCAGGATCCACAATGGTGGGATGCGGTGAGAGTAACCCTTGTCTATGTGCTGCTCTCAGTGCCGCTCAAACTCGCAGTCGCACTCCTGGTCGCGCTCCTGCTCAAACGAGGGCTGATCGGGCTTGGCCTCTTTCGGGCGATCTACTATATCCCCTCTCTGCTGGGCAGTAGCGTGGCTATTGCTCTGCTCTGGCGGCAGATTTTTGATTCGGATGGCCTGGTCAACCAGGTGCTGAATCTCATTGGCATTCACGCCACGACCAGCTGGGTTTCAACGCCCGACACTGCTCTGTATACGCTGGTCGTTCTCTCCGTCTGGCAATTCGGCACTCCAATGCTGATCTTCCTCGCCGGTCTGCAGCAGATCCCCCAGGAATATTACGAGGCGGCTGCGACTGATGGCGCGGGACCGGTGCGCAACTTTTTCTCGATTACCCTTCCTCTGATTACGCCCTTGGTTTTCTTCAATCTGATCTTGCAGATGGTGGGCGCATTCCAGGCGTTTACGCCCTCTTATATCGTTAGTGGCGGCACCGGAGGTCCGGTGTACTCGACGCTGTTCTACACGCTCTATCTCTACCAGGAGGGATTCGCCAACCTCAAAATGGGCTACGCCTCGGCGATGGCCTGGGTTTTGCTCATCGCTATCGCTTTCTTTACCGCGCTAGCCTTTCTGACTTCACGCTACTGGGTGTTTTACCAGGATGAGAGGAGCTAAACCATGTTGACATCTCTATCCAGAAGCGACCGGGCTGGCGCGGACACGCGTTTCAGAAGGAGCCAGATCAGACCCGGCCCGCGCTGGTTCTCTAAGAAAGCCGCTCGCCTCCTGGTCTATCTCTTTGTGCTGGCCGGGGCCTTTATCATGATCTACCCGTTGCTCTGGCTGATCAGCGCCTCGTTCAAGCCTGAGGACCTGATCTTCTCAACTTCAAGCCTGATCTCGCCCCAGTGGACGCTGGGAAACTACTCCGATGGCTGGAACGCCCTTGACTATCCATTCAGCCAGTTCTTTGCCAATTCGCTGCTGGTTTGCGCAGGCGCAATCATCGGCAATATCTTCTCCTGCTCGCTGGCTGCCTATGCTTTCGCCCGCCTGCAATTTAAGTATAAACCGTTCTGGTTTGCTCTGATGCTCGGCGGGATTTTGCTGCCCATGCATGTGCTCATCGTACCTCAGTACATCCTCTTTAAAGAATTGGGATGGATTGGTACGCTTCTTCCTCTGGTTGCGCCCAAATTCTTCGCTACTGACGCCTTTTTCATCTTCCTGATGATCCAATTTATTCGCGGCATTCCAACCGAACTCGACGATGCGGCCAGAATCGACGGCTGCAACCACTTTAGCTTCTACTGGCGTGTGATTTTGCCGTTATCCCTGCCTGCCCTGGTCACAACCGCGATTTTCACATTCATCTGGACCTGGAGCGATTTCTTCAGCCAGTTGATCTACCTCAGTGACGAGTCAACCTACACCATCCCGGTCGCGCTCAGCCAGTTTATAGATAGCACGGGCAATTCAGCCTATGGTCAGCTTTTCGCCATGTCCGTGCTCTCGCTGCTCCCCATCTTCGGCTTCTTTCTGATCTTCCAGCGCCTCCTGATCCAGGGAGCCAGCACCACAGGATTGAAAGGATAAATGCAGGAAAAGAATCAACTCTTCCACGTTTGCCTTGCCTTTTAGCAAGCGAGCATTATTTTTAAATAGGTGCTCTTGCGAGCATTTGTAAGTAAATACACAATACACCAGTGCGCGTCGCAATCTCTTGCGACGCGCACCGGCTGTTTCGATGCTTTCTTCTCGTCTCGTAAGGAACACTAGGAGACGCTACAGGCTACGCCGTTAAGCATAAAGGAAGTTGGCGCGTTATTGGTGGAGTTGTTCCAGGTGCCATTAAAGCCTGGTTCTGAACTCGGCTGGCCACCTGGTGGGATCGAGCCATTGTACGAAACGCTGGCAATGGTAACTGTGCTGCCTGACTGCGTATACGTTCCATTCCAGAGCTGCGTGATGGTTTGCCCGTTGGGGAACGAGAATTGCAAGTTCCAGCCGTTAATCGCGGTTCCCCCTGTATTGGTGATGGTAAAGCTCGCGCTGAAGCCGCCCGGCCACTGGTTGGTAATGGCGTAATGGACGCTACAACTCGCGCCAGAGGTCGAAGTCGGTGTAGGAGTTACGCCGTGCGTTGGTGTGGGGGTCGGGGTTGATCCTACTGTAGGGGTGGGAGTTGGCGTCGTTCCGGGGGTAGGCGTAGGGCCTCCGCCCGATCCGCTGATAATTCCCACTCCTGAATAGGCCATAACTTCGGCCGGTACTGCGGACGCATCGTCCAGGGTATAGCTATAGGGAGCCTGAGTGAAGGTGCCGACCTGTGTGATATCCACCGTTGCTCCATTGTAGATGTTGCCTCTGGCATTGGCATACCCATCCACCGGGCTATCCCCTGT
>Ga0209061_1002379_pt1 | contig 24233 bp, 17 predicted proteins | sample Coa_R1_10_FD_187157 | JGI IMG/M metagenome (GOLD analysis project Ga0209061, IMG submission 187157) | Surface soil microbial communities from Centralia Pennsylvania, which are recovering from an underground coalmine fire - Coalmine... | ecosystem: Environmental > Terrestrial > Soil >...
TGTGATGCCTGCGCGGTAACGGCCAAGGCTATATTACATCTTGCGGGAAGGGACTGCGTGAATACAGGTCATCGGTGCCCGAATCTCGCAACGGCAATCCCGTCCGTAAAGAATGGTGGAATCTCTGATGATGGACTCGAGTACACATCCCGCCTGAAAAGAGGGATCAAGGGGCATGGTGGTCGACCTTACACCGCCGCGGATGTAGTTTTCTCGTGGAAGCTGGTGATGAATCCCAACTTCGTTGCGTCCCTGCGTGCTGGCTACGATCAGATCGAGTCGGTGTTGTCCCCGAATCCGTATACCGTGCGGTTACGTTTGAAGGCGCCCTATGCGCCGACGCTGACGTTGTGGAGCGACACGTACATTGTGCCGGCGAGTGGTGGACCGAATTGGCGCCCCGGAGGGGACGACTTTGATGGGAGGAGGGGAATTATGAAAACCCTAACGCGCAGGAGGTTTGTGGAGATGGCGGCAGCCTCAGGGGCATCCGCCATCCTCACCACCGTCCTTCCTTTCGCTCGAGGGGCCGCAGCATCATTTGACTGGAAGCGATTCTCCGGCACATCGCTTCGTTTTCTCCTCGATGCCCACGATTGGAGCAAGGATCTCGTTCCTCGACGATTACCTGAGTTCGAGGCCCTCACGGGGATGAAAGTCACATGGGAAGTGTATCCCGAGGATCAGTTCCGCCAGAAACTCACGCTCAATCTCCGATCCGATCCCGAGTCTGTGGATGGCTACATGAGTCTAACATCATGGGATGGTCTGGCCTTCTGGAAAGCTGGCTGGTACGAGCCTCTCGAGAAATACATTCACTCGCCAGATCTCACCAATCCCGATTTCGATGTGCAGGATTTCTTTCCCAACACCCTAAAAATCGCCACCGTTCAGGGAACACTCATCGGAATTCCGCTCTATCCGGAAGTACAGCTCCTCTACTACCACAAGGAGAAGTTCGAGCAGTCAGGCCTGCGGATTCCGCAGACAGTCGAGCAATTTGTCGACACGGCGGGAAAGATGTACGATCCGAAATCGGGATTCGCCGGGTACATCAGCCGCGGAGAGGGGCTCCAGGCAGTCTACACACTCGCACCATTCCTCTTCGCCATGGGAGGGCGGTGGCTCGATGACAAAGGACGCCCACTCCTTGATACGGAGCCGTTCATTAAAGCGCTCGAGATCTATGGAGGCACCCTCCACAAATACGGGCCTCCCGGCATCGCGGGGATGTCGTGGGCGCAAGCGACCGTCCTCTTCGCCCAGGGAGGCGGTGCGATGCTCACGGATTCGTCCAACTTTGTCTCAACATTTGAGGACCCGTCGAAATCAAAGATCGCTGGCAAGGTCGGATATGCGATGCTACCGCGCGGTCCCGCAGGAGTGCACAGTACCCTCATTTCGTGGGCCTTGAGTATCAACTCGAAATCTCGCCACAAGGAGGCGGCGTGGTACCTTATTCAGTGGCTGACGGGCAAGGAGATGGAACGCCAAATGGCCTCCAGGAAGATTCCCGTGGCCAGGCAGTCTGTGTGGAACAGCCAGACTTTTCAGCAGGCTCTACCCAAGGATTGGCTCTCGAACTTCCTTCGAGAGATTCCGACGGCGGCTGTGAACCAAGCTAACCCGTTAGTCGTCCCGGTCCCCGAGGTCAGGGACGCCATCGGGAAGGCCATCGTGTCGGTCATTCAGGGTGGAGACGCCCGTAGCGCTGCTCGGGAGGCTCAGCGGGACGTTCTCCGGATCCTGAAGATGAGCTGAGGTGCAACCGCATGACGTTACGTGGGCGGGTTGCCATCGTAACAGGAGCCGGAGGGGGATTGGGAGCCGTCTATGCCCAGGCTCTCGCGGCGGAAGGGGCCTCGGTCATTGTCGTGGATATCGACCCGCGGGGCGCGGATGCCACGGCAGAACAGATCCGGAGGACGGGGGGCGTCGCTGACAGCCATCACGCCGATCTCACGAAGGAAGATGACGTAGACAGACTGGTCTCTTCCACGGTCACCACCTTCGGCAGGATTGACATCCTGGTCAACAACGCAGGGGGCGCACTCCCTGATAGTGTGAGTTCTCTTGAAGACATTACCGTGGATCACTGGCGCAGAACGCTAGAGATGAACCTCACATCGGCCTTCCTCTGCTGCCGCGCGGTCGCCCCCCACATGAAACGACAACGGTACGGCAAAATCGTGAACGTCTCTTCGCGTTCCGCACGGAGCACCGGGTGGTTCAGCCAGGTCTCCCCAGCCTATGTCTGCGCAAAGAGCGGTGTCCTCGCACTCACGCGGCACGTAGCGAAAGAGCTGGGCCCCTACGGCATCAACGTCAACTGTCTTGTCCCGGGCTTTACGATCAGCGGTCCGAAGCTGCAGCAGGCATGGGATCGCATGACCGATGAAGAACGAGAAACGATGATCAAACTCACTCCTCTCCGCCGCTTGCCGTCGCCCCACGAGCTGGCGAATGTCGTGGTATTTCTGTGCAGCGACGCCAGCAGCTACATTACCGGAGCCGCCATTGACGTCAACGGCGGGTCCTTCATGGGGTAGGATCCATGAGAATTCTAGTCGCCGGAGGGGGAAGCTTCATCGGGGCGTACGCAATTCGCCGGCTGTTGAGGGACGGGCACGAGGTTGTTGTCTACGACGTCAATATCCACGACAACGCTATTCACCGAATCCTCGATCCCAGCGATCTCCGAAAGATTATATTCGTTCGGGGGGACGTAACTGATGGCCTTGCCGTGGTGTCTGCATGCCTGGAGCACCGGATCGATAACATCGTCCATCTCGCGGCGGCCCTCATTCCAGAGTGCGCCAACCATCCTGCGTACGGGGTCCGGGTCAACTGCGACGGGCTCAATCATTCGTTCGAAGCCGCGCGGCTTCTGGGCGTGCGTCGGGTCGTATGGGCGAGCTCCATCGCTGTGTATGGTCCCCGGACGGTATACGCGCAGGATTGGCTGGATGAAGACGCCCCGCACTACCCCACAACCGTGTACGGGGCCTGCAAGTCCCTCAATGAGTTCATGGGGCGGCACTATTTCGAACGCTTTGGGGTTGACAATATCGGTCTCCGGTTCACGGTCGTCTACGGCCCAGGCCGCCTCCGGGGAGCATACCCGTACCAGCTCAACCGCGAACTCATCGAAAAGCCTGCCGTGGGGCTACCGGGGGCTATTCCCTTCGGGGATACGCTGATAGACTGGCAGTACGTGGAGGACGCCGCCCGTGCGATTCTCGTGGCCCTGTACCACCCTCAATCCCCCCGCTCGCGCGTGTTTAACACGTGCGGTGACCTCCGGACAGTGCGAGAAGCAGCGGAGTGCGTCAAGAGGATCCTGCCCGACGCCACCATTCACGTTCAGGCGGGAAGCGATCCCATGAGTATCGGCAAGATCGATGCGCGAAAAATCCGGGAAGAGCTGGGGTACCAGCCAGAATACAAGCTCGAGGACGGTCTCCGCGAAGCCATCAACACCTATCGCCGGTGGGCGGGCCTTCCGGAGGTAGGGGGAACCTAACCGTTGAGCAGTCACCGCGAGCCGGAGCATCCCCAGTGAGACGCTTAGCAGCCCTAGCGGCAAGACCCTCTGAGCCCTTCCAGACAAGACGCCGGGGTCTCCGTCTCGCAACATCCACAGACCGGTGGATCCCGTGGGTGCTCCCTCTCCCGGCACTCGTCCTCACCGCTCTTCTCATGGTGTTCCCCACCGCATTCCTCCTGTACATGAGCTTCCATGATTGGTTCATGGAGGCCTCATCCCATCCCGTATGGATCGGCATCCACAACTATGAGGCTCTTCTGCGCGACGACCGCTTCTTATACGCATTCGCACGGACTGGGTACTTCACTCTACTCGGCGTAGCTGTCCAAATCCCCTTCGGGCTCGGCATTGCTCTCTTGCTCCACCAGGACTTTCCGGGCCGCAGCATCGTGCGCACGCTACTGCTGCTCCCTATGGTCGCGGCACCGGTTGCCATGGCCCTCGTGTGGGTCATGATGCTCGACCCGGGGATCGGGGTTATCCGATACGTCCTCTCCTCGGTGGGGATCCCCCGCGTGGCGTGGCTCTCGGACCCGCACACCGTCCTCCCCACCCTCGTGGCCGTAGACAGCTGGGAGTGGATTCCTCTCGTCGCTCTCATGTGCCTCGCGGGGCTCACTGCTCTCCCCACCGAGCCGTTCGAAGCGGCGCTGTTGGATGGCACTTCTCCGTGGCAGAGATTTTGGCATCTTGTCCTTCCAATGCTCCGCCCGACGCTCGTCATCGTCCTGATCTTTCGCGTCATTGACCTCCTCAAGGTAGTCGACATCATCTACGTCATGACGCGCGGTGGGCCGGGATTCTCCTCCGAGACATTGAACGTGTACGATTTTCTAGTGGGCCTCTTCTACTACCGCGTGGGATATGGATCAGCGGTCGCTGTGGTCCTCTTCGCTGTAGTCGTCGGCGTAACTCTTCTCCTGATGCGTGCCCGGAGGGCAACATGGTAGAGGGTTTTTCTCGGCGCAAACCTCTGTGGACGAGGAGGACCCGGCGGTTCCTTCGGAGAGGCCTCCTCCTCATCACGAGTATTTCCTTCCTGTTTGTCTTTCTCTTCCCATTTCTCTGGATGGCCGCCGGATCGTTGAAAACGCAGGTCCAGTACATGGCTTATCCCCCCGTGTGGGTGTTTCATCCAACACTCGCGAACTACATGCGCGTTCTGACGTCGGGAGATTTCGGTCGCTACGCGCTGAACAGCACGATTGTGGCGTCGCTATCCACGGGAATCAGTCTCCTATTCGGCATCCCGGCGGCGTATGCTATCGCACGATACCGCCGTACAGGGTTGGGATTGATTCTCCTCCTCGCCCGCATGGCCCCTCTGGTGGCATTCCTCATCCCCCTCTTCGTGCTGTATGTCAAGCTGCACTTGGTTAACACGTACACCGGCCTTGTCGCGGCCCACATTCTCGTCACCCTGCCTGTGGTGGTCTGGATGCTGGTCGGCTTCGTGGAAGGACTCCCCCCCGACATCGAGCACGCAGCTCAAATCGATGGCGCGACCCTCGTCGTCGTGTTATGGCGCATTGTCGTTCCTCTTACTGCTCCGGGCATCGCCGCAGCGGCGATTCTGGGATTCATTTTCTCCTGGAATAACTTCCTTGTTTCGGTTGTCCTCTCGGGTGATCGAACGCAAACACTGCCCGTCGCCCTCTTCAATTACCTGGGCTACCAGTCGATCGAGTGGGGGCCGCTCAGTGCGGCCGCCTCCATCGTGACACTTCCCGTCCTCGTCCTCGCGCTAACGGTCCAGCGGTACATAGTCCAGGGATTGGTCGCCGGAGGCCTCACGGGGTACTGAGGTCGCTCATACCGTCTCCCGAGGAGGTGGTCATGTGAGAAGAACGTCGGGTGACCTGCTTGCCGAGCTCTTCGTGGCGTACGGTGTGCGATACGTCTTCGGAATCCCTGGGGGTCAGACTCAACCGCTCTACGACGCCCTCTCTCGACGGGGAGACCAGATCCGTCACATCCTCGTGCGAGATGAGCGGTCGGGTCCCTATGCCGCAGACGCCTATGCTCGCGTCACAGGCCGTCTCGCGGTCTGTGACGCTGTGCCGGGCCCGGGAGTCGTCAAGTTACCCTCTGGTTTGAGTGAAGCGCTGGCCTCATCGGTTCCTCTCGTGGCGATAGCCGGGGACATCCCCCAGCCATGGCGACATCTGGCGCGGTATGCATGCGCTGCTCAGGGACTCGACCAGATCCGACTCCTGGAGCCAGTCTCGAAGTCTGTGATCAATGTCCCCTCACAAGCAGTGCTCCCCTCAGCCGTCCGTCACGCCTTCGTAGAGGCCACAACCGGGAGACCCGGCCCTGTAGTTCTCAACATTCCTGCCGATGTGTTCCACGAAGCCTGGGACAGCGCGTCCCTTCCCCCTGAGGCCGATCCGCGGTTTGCCGAGTTCCCCGCATTGCGCCCACACCCACCGGCGGATGCAGTCGCGGCCGCGGCGCGGATGCTGGCGGAGGCCCAGCGTCCGGTTCTAGTGGTTGGAGGCGGAGGACTGCACTCTCGGGCCTTCGAACCTGTCCGGCGGCTGGCTGAGCGCCTCACCCTCCCGGTTGCGACCACAGTCAGCGGGAAGGGTATCATTGCCGAGAGCCATCCTCTTTGCATCGGGGTCCTCGGCGGGCAGTACGGGGAGGACAGCGCCAACCAGATCGTCCGCGAGGCTGATGTGGTCTTCCTCGTTGGCTTCAAATCCTCACAGCAATCGACGTTTGAATGGACACTCCCGGCCCCTACCCAGAGGACCATCCACCTCGATATCGATCCCTACGAGATCGGCAAGGTCTTCCATACGACCATTCCTCTCGTGGGCGACGCAGCCACGGGTCTCTCGGACCTGCTGGCCTATGTAGAGCGAGGGGGCCTCCAGAATCCTCACCGCGCTGAGTGGAGACGGCGCATCGACGAGGCCAAACGGAATTGGACCGCCCAGATAATTGCCGAACTGCGGGCAACGAAACCAATCCTCCCACAATACGTGATGCATGAACTGCAACGCCAAACGAGGCCGGGTGACATTGTCGTCTCCGATGCAAGCTTCTCTATCGGCTGGATCACGAGTTACTATGACCTGCAGAAGGAGGGCCGGCAGTGCCTCTTCCCGCGGGGATCTGCGACGCTGGGCTATGGCCTCCCGGCAGCCATCGGAGCAAAGCTCGCGACCCCCCACGCGCGCGTCGTCTGCGTGGCAGGAGACGGGGGGATCGCCTACGCCCTTGGTGAACTGGCCACCTGCCGGAAATATGACCTCGCGATCGTGGTGGTCGTGCTGAACAATGGATGCCTTGCGTACAGCAAATGGGGAGAGTATAAGGGCGAGGGACACTACGAGAATGTGGACTTCCCGGACACGAACTTCGCGCTAATTGCTCGGGCATTCGGGTGCGTGGGCCTGCGCGTCGAGGCCCCGGACGAGCTCTCCGATGCGCTAGCCCAGGCTCTTCAGAGCGATGCCCCCACTCTGATTGATGTGGTTGTGGATCCTTGGGCGACCCCGGAACTCCGGCTTCGGAGGGAGCGCCGCCCGGTCGCGAGCACGGCGTGACCCGGATGACACGTGGGAATACTCAACGGTCTCGTGGGGAGGAACAGGCCGGGGAGGGTGCATCTCAGGACTCCGGGCTGCTGGGGGTCCCTCCTCACCGCGTCGACGGATTTGACTGGGCCTATGGGTACACTTGATCATGTAGGGTTCGTCGTGGACGACGTGGAGGATTATCTCCGGCGCCTTTCCCGGATAGCGCGTGTGTCAATCCGCGAGATCATCGAGCCGCACCAGTTCCGGACAGAGAACAGAGTGCTCCGGGGCAAACCTGCGTTCTGGATGGCCCGGGCGGCCTTCGGAGAGTTGGGTGGCGTCCCCCTGGAGCTGATCCAACCTCTTGAGGGCGAGAGCATTTGGCACGAACACTTGCAAAAATATGGCAGCGGCCTTCACCATCTCGGGTACCGGGTGGAGGATCTCGAAACGGAGATCCAGCGCATGGGGACTCTGGGGATCAGCGTAGTCCAGCAAGCTCACAACGTCGGCCGATCTGTGTGGGCATACCTCGATACCGTTTCCCAGTTGGGCATCATCCTGGAGTTGAGGCAGATCGACCAAGTAGGGTGACAGTTCCCCCGGCCTGCCCGTTCGGGTCACACATGTGTTCGCTGCACCGCGGGGTCTCGACGGATCTTCTCCTGCAAGGCGATCCCCGCCGCTCGTACGTGGCGTTGCATAGCGGTCTCGGCAGCTATCGGATCCCTCGCCTCGATGGCCTCGGTTATCGCTTCGTGCTCCTGGATGGATATGGGAAGCGTCCTTGCGCGAGTGGACGTATCTATGAGGAGACGGACCTGGCCGTCAAAAGCTTCCGCCACTTTGAGTAATCGCCTGTTCCCCGAGGCCTCGCGTATACACTTATGAAAGGCGAGGTCCAAATCCCCATATCTCTCAAAGTTCTCCGAAGGGATGCAGTCGCGTTGGTTCGCAACCAAATTCCTCAGGCGCTGGATCAGGTGCTCGTCTGCCCGGCTCGCGGCGAGGCGAGCGGCTAAGCCGTCCACGACCTCACGAAGAGCATAGATCTCCTCAATGTCTTCCGCGGATATCCGGGGAATGAAGTACCCCCGGTGGGGAATGGCGGTGACGAGCCCTTCACGCTCCAGAGCGGCAAGGGCTCCCTTGATCGGCGTGGGCGAGAGTCGTAGCTGCTCGGCGAGAGCCCGGACGATTAGCTTTGTCCCTGAGGGAATCCGACGACCAATGATCGCCGACCGGAGGGCGCGGTAGGCTTCCTCCTGCAGGGTAGTCCGATCCCGAAGCGGTCGCACGATTGTCATAGCTTGACTATACACTGCTGCGGTTGACAGGTCAAGATTTTAAACTTAAAATCCAAATGTGAACCTCCAGCAAAGATGGACAGGGCTGTTGTGGTCTCTCGTCCCAGTGCTCCATATCGGGACCAGGGGAGGAAGTCCATGCACAAATTCTTGGTGCACAAGGAAGGCGATCACGTGGGGGTCGCCATCCAGGACATCCACCAGGGCGAACAGGTTGAAGGGGTCTACATGGATACGGACCGCAGGATCCGCGTGACCGCCACGGACGACATCCCCTTGGGGCACAAGATCGCCCTGGTCACGCTGGACGAGGGCGATGAGGTCCTCGAGTATGGGACCCGTATCGGCGTGGCCCGGATGCCCATTCACGTCGGTCAGCATGTGCACGTTCACAACATCTGTGATGCCTGCGCGGTAACGGCCAAGGCTATATTACATCTTGCGGGAAGGGACTGCGTGAATACAGGTCATCGGTGCCCGAATCTCGCAACGGCAATCCCGTCCGTAAAGAATGGTGGAATCTCTGATGATGGACTCGAGTACACATCCCGCCTGAAAAGAGGGATCAAGGGGCATGGTGGTCGACCTTACACCGCCGCGGATGTAGTTTTCTCGTGGAAGCTGGTGATGAATCCCAACTTCGTTGCGTCCCTGCGTGCTGGCTACGATCAGATCGAGTCGGTGTTGTCCCCGAATCCGTATACCGTGCGGTTACGTTTGAAGGCGCCCTATGCGCCGACGCTGACGTTGTGGAGCGACACGTACATTGTGCCGGCGAGTGGTGGACCGAATTGGCGCCCCGGAGGGGACGACTTTGATGGGAGGAGGGGAATTATGAAAACCCTAACGCGCAGGAGGTTTGTGGAGATGGCGGCAGCCTCAGGGGCATCCGCCATCCTCACCACCGTCCTTCCTTTCGCTCGAGGGGCCGCAGCATCATTTGACTGGAAGCGATTCTCCGGCACATCGCTTCGTTTTCTCCTCGATGCCCACGATTGGAGCAAGGATCTCGTTCCTCGACGATTACCTGAGTTCGAGGCCCTCACGGGGATGAAAGTCACATGGGAAGTGTATCCCGAGGATCAGTTCCGCCAGAAACTCACGCTCAATCTCCGATCCGATCCCGAGTCTGTGGATGGCTACATGAGTCTAACATCATGGGATGGTCTGGCCTTCTGGAAAGCTGGCTGGTACGAGCCTCTCGAGAAATACATTCACTCGCCAGATCTCACCAATCCCGATTTCGATGTGCAGGATTTCTTTCCCAACACCCTAAAAATCGCCACCGTTCAGGGAACACTCATCGGAATTCCGCTCTATCCGGAAGTACAGCTCCTCTACTACCACAAGGAGAAGTTCGAGCAGTCAGGCCTGCGGATTCCGCAGACAGTCGAGCAATTTGTCGACACGGCGGGAAAGATGTACGATCCGAAATCGGGATTCGCCGGGTACATCAGCCGCGGAGAGGGGCTCCAGGCAGTCTACACACTCGCACCATTCCTCTTCGCCATGGGAGGGCGGTGGCTCGATGACAAAGGACGCCCACTCCTTGATACGGAGCCGTTCATTAAAGCGCTCGAGATCTATGGAGGCACCCTCCACAAATACGGGCCTCCCGGCATCGCGGGGATGTCGTGGGCGCAAGCGACCGTCCTCTTCGCCCAGGGAGGCGGTGCGATGCTCACGGATTCGTCCAACTTTGTCTCAACATTTGAGGACCCGTCGAAATCAAAGATCGCTGGCAAGGTCGGATATGCGATGCTACCGCGCGGTCCCGCAGGAGTGCACAGTACCCTCATTTCGTGGGCCTTGAGTATCAACTCGAAATCTCGCCACAAGGAGGCGGCGTGGTACCTTATTCAGTGGCTGACGGGCAAGGAGATGGAACGCCAAATGGCCTCCAGGAAGATTCCCGTGGCCAGGCAGTCTGTGTGGAACAGCCAGACTTTTCAGCAGGCTCTACCCAAGGATTGGCTCTCGAACTTCCTTCGAGAGATTCCGACGGCGGCTGTGAACCAAGCTAACCCGTTAGTCGTCCCGGTCCCCGAGGTCAGGGACGCCATCGGGAAGGCCATCGTGTCGGTCATTCAGGGTGGAGACGCCCGTAGCGCTGCTCGGGAGGCTCAGCGGGACGTTCTCCGGATCCTGAAGATGAGCTGAGGTGCAACCGCATGACGTTACGTGGGCGGGTTGCCATCGTAACAGGAGCCGGAGGGGGATTGGGAGCCGTCTATGCCCAGGCTCTCGCGGCGGAAGGGGCCTCGGTCATTGTCGTGGATATCGACCCGCGGGGCGCGGATGCCACGGCAGAACAGATCCGGAGGACGGGGGGCGTCGCTGACAGCCATCACGCCGATCTCACGAAGGAAGATGACGTAGACAGACTGGTCTCTTCCACGGTCACCACCTTCGGCAGGATTGACATCCTGGTCAACAACGCAGGGGGCGCACTCCCTGATAGTGTGAGTTCTCTTGAAGACATTACCGTGGATCACTGGCGCAGAACGCTAGAGATGAACCTCACATCGGCCTTCCTCTGCTGCCGCGCGGTCGCCCCCCACATGAAACGACAACGGTACGGCAAAATCGTGAACGTCTCTTCGCGTTCCGCACGGAGCACCGGGTGGTTCAGCCAGGTCTCCCCAGCCTATGTCTGCGCAAAGAGCGGTGTCCTCGCACTCACGCGGCACGTAGCGAAAGAGCTGGGCCCCTACGGCATCAACGTCAACTGTCTTGTCCCGGGCTTTACGATCAGCGGTCCGAAGCTGCAGCAGGCATGGGATCGCATGACCGATGAAGAACGAGAAACGATGATCAAACTCACTCCTCTCCGCCGCTTGCCGTCGCCCCACGAGCTGGCGAATGTCGTGGTATTTCTGTGCAGCGACGCCAGCAGCTACATTACCGGAGCCGCCATTGACGTCAACGGCGGGTCCTTCATGGGGTAGGATCCATGAGAATTCTAGTCGCCGGAGGGGGAAGCTTCATCGGGGCGTACGCAATTCGCCGGCTGTTGAGGGACGGGCACGAGGTTGTTGTCTACGACGTCAATATCCACGACAACGCTATTCACCGAATCCTCGATCCCAGCGATCTCCGAAAGATTATATTCGTTCGGGGGGACGTAACTGATGGCCTTGCCGTGGTGTCTGCATGCCTGGAGCACCGGATCGATAACATCGTCCATCTCGCGGCGGCCCTCATTCCAGAGTGCGCCAACCATCCTGCGTACGGGGTCCGGGTCAACTGCGACGGGCTCAATCATTCGTTCGAAGCCGCGCGGCTTCTGGGCGTGCGTCGGGTCGTATGGGCGAGCTCCATCGCTGTGTATGGTCCCCGGACGGTATACGCGCAGGATTGGCTGGATGAAGACGCCCCGCACTACCCCACAACCGTGTACGGGGCCTGCAAGTCCCTCAATGAGTTCATGGGGCGGCACTATTTCGAACGCTTTGGGGTTGACAATATCGGTCTCCGGTTCACGGTCGTCTACGGCCCAGGCCGCCTCCGGGGAGCATACCCGTACCAGCTCAACCGCGAACTCATCGAAAAGCCTGCCGTGGGGCTACCGGGGGCTATTCCCTTCGGGGATACGCTGATAGACTGGCAGTACGTGGAGGACGCCGCCCGTGCGATTCTCGTGGCCCTGTACCACCCTCAATCCCCCCGCTCGCGCGTGTTTAACACGTGCGGTGACCTCCGGACAGTGCGAGAAGCAGCGGAGTGCGTCAAGAGGATCCTGCCCGACGCCACCATTCACGTTCAGGCGGGAAGCGATCCCATGAGTATCGGCAAGATCGATGCGCGAAAAATCCGGGAAGAGCTGGGGTACCAGCCAGAATACAAGCTCGAGGACGGTCTCCGCGAAGCCATCAACACCTATCGCCGGTGGGCGGGCCTTCCGGAGGTAGGGGGAACCTAACCGTTGAGCAGTCACCGCGAGCCGGAGCATCCCCAGTGAGACGCTTAGCAGCCCTAGCGGCAAGACCCTCTGAGCCCTTCCAGACAAGACGCCGGGGTCTCCGTCTCGCAACATCCACAGACCGGTGGATCCCGTGGGTGCTCCCTCTCCCGGCACTCGTCCTCACCGCTCTTCTCATGGTGTTCCCCACCGCATTCCTCCTGTACATGAGCTTCCATGATTGGTTCATGGAGGCCTCATCCCATCCCGTATGGATCGGCATCCACAACTATGAGGCTCTTCTGCGCGACGACCGCTTCTTATACGCATTCGCACGGACTGGGTACTTCACTCTACTCGGCGTAGCTGTCCAAATCCCCTTCGGGCTCGGCATTGCTCTCTTGCTCCACCAGGACTTTCCGGGCCGCAGCATCGTGCGCACGCTACTGCTGCTCCCTATGGTCGCGGCACCGGTTGCCATGGCCCTCGTGTGGGTCATGATGCTCGACCCGGGGATCGGGGTTATCCGATACGTCCTCTCCTCGGTGGGGATCCCCCGCGTGGCGTGGCTCTCGGACCCGCACACCGTCCTCCCCACCCTCGTGGCCGTAGACAGCTGGGAGTGGATTCCTCTCGTCGCTCTCATGTGCCTCGCGGGGCTCACTGCTCTCCCCACCGAGCCGTTCGAAGCGGCGCTGTTGGATGGCACTTCTCCGTGGCAGAGATTTTGGCATCTTGTCCTTCCAATGCTCCGCCCGACGCTCGTCATCGTCCTGATCTTTCGCGTCATTGACCTCCTCAAGGTAGTCGACATCATCTACGTCATGACGCGCGGTGGGCCGGGATTCTCCTCCGAGACATTGAACGTGTACGATTTTCTAGTGGGCCTCTTCTACTACCGCGTGGGATATGGATCAGCGGTCGCTGTGGTCCTCTTCGCTGTAGTCGTCGGCGTAACTCTTCTCCTGATGCGTGCCCGGAGGGCAACATGGTAGAGGGTTTTTCTCGGCGCAAACCTCTGTGGACGAGGAGGACCCGGCGGTTCCTTCGGAGAGGCCTCCTCCTCATCACGAGTATTTCCTTCCTGTTTGTCTTTCTCTTCCCATTTCTCTGGATGGCCGCCGGATCGTTGAAAACGCAGGTCCAGTACATGGCTTATCCCCCCGTGTGGGTGTTTCATCCAACACTCGCGAACTACATGCGCGTTCTGACGTCGGGAGATTTCGGTCGCTACGCGCTGAACAGCACGATTGTGGCGTCGCTATCCACGGGAATCAGTCTCCTATTCGGCATCCCGGCGGCGTATGCTATCGCACGATACCGCCGTACAGGGTTGGGATTGATTCTCCTCCTCGCCCGCATGGCCCCTCTGGTGGCATTCCTCATCCCCCTCTTCGTGCTGTATGTCAAGCTGCACTTGGTTAACACGTACACCGGCCTTGTCGCGGCCCACATTCTCGTCACCCTGCCTGTGGTGGTCTGGATGCTGGTCGGCTTCGTGGAAGGACTCCCCCCCGACATCGAGCACGCAGCTCAAATCGATGGCGCGACCCTCGTCGTCGTGTTATGGCGCATTGTCGTTCCTCTTACTGCTCCGGGCATCGCCGCAGCGGCGATTCTGGGATTCATTTTCTCCTGGAATAACTTCCTTGTTTCGGTTGTCCTCTCGGGTGATCGAACGCAAACACTGCCCGTCGCCCTCTTCAATTACCTGGGCTACCAGTCGATCGAGTGGGGGCCGCTCAGTGCGGCCGCCTCCATCGTGACACTTCCCGTCCTCGTCCTCGCGCTAACGGTCCAGCGGTACATAGTCCAGGGATTGGTCGCCGGAGGCCTCACGGGGTACTGAGGTCGCTCATACCGTCTCCCGAGGAGGTGGTCATGTGAGAAGAACGTCGGGTGACCTGCTTGCCGAGCTCTTCGTGGCGTACGGTGTGCGATACGTCTTCGGAATCCCTGGGGGTCAGACTCAACCGCTCTACGACGCCCTCTCTCGACGGGGAGACCAGATCCGTCACATCCTCGTGCGAGATGAGCGGTCGGGTCCCTATGCCGCAGACGCCTATGCTCGCGTCACAGGCCGTCTCGCGGTCTGTGACGCTGTGCCGGGCCCGGGAGTCGTCAAGTTACCCTCTGGTTTGAGTGAAGCGCTGGCCTCATCGGTTCCTCTCGTGGCGATAGCCGGGGACATCCCCCAGCCATGGCGACATCTGGCGCGGTATGCATGCGCTGCTCAGGGACTCGACCAGATCCGACTCCTGGAGCCAGTCTCGAAGTCTGTGATCAATGTCCCCTCACAAGCAGTGCTCCCCTCAGCCGTCCGTCACGCCTTCGTAGAGGCCACAACCGGGAGACCCGGCCCTGTAGTTCTCAACATTCCTGCCGATGTGTTCCACGAAGCCTGGGACAGCGCGTCCCTTCCCCCTGAGGCCGATCCGCGGTTTGCCGAGTTCCCCGCATTGCGCCCACACCCACCGGCGGATGCAGTCGCGGCCGCGGCGCGGATGCTGGCGGAGGCCCAGCGTCCGGTTCTAGTGGTTGGAGGCGGAGGACTGCACTCTCGGGCCTTCGAACCTGTCCGGCGGCTGGCTGAGCGCCTCACCCTCCCGGTTGCGACCACAGTCAGCGGGAAGGGTATCATTGCCGAGAGCCATCCTCTTTGCATCGGGGTCCTCGGCGGGCAGTACGGGGAGGACAGCGCCAACCAGATCGTCCGCGAGGCTGATGTGGTCTTCCTCGTTGGCTTCAAATCCTCACAGCAATCGACGTTTGAATGGACACTCCCGGCCCCTACCCAGAGGACCATCCACCTCGATATCGATCCCTACGAGATCGGCAAGGTCTTCCATACGACCATTCCTCTCGTGGGCGACGCAGCCACGGGTCTCTCGGACCTGCTGGCCTATGTAGAGCGAGGGGGCCTCCAGAATCCTCACCGCGCTGAGTGGAGACGGCGCATCGACGAGGCCAAACGGAATTGGACCGCCCAGATAATTGCCGAACTGCGGGCAACGAAACCAATCCTCCCACAATACGTGATGCATGAACTGCAACGCCAAACGAGGCCGGGTGACATTGTCGTCTCCGATGCAAGCTTCTCTATCGGCTGGATCACGAGTTACTATGACCTGCAGAAGGAGGGCCGGCAGTGCCTCTTCCCGCGGGGATCTGCGACGCTGGGCTATGGCCTCCCGGCAGCCATCGGAGCAAAGCTCGCGACCCCCCACGCGCGCGTCGTCTGCGTGGCAGGAGACGGGGGGATCGCCTACGCCCTTGGTGAACTGGCCACCTGCCGGAAATATGACCTCGCGATCGTGGTGGTCGTGCTGAACAATGGATGCCTTGCGTACAGCAAATGGGGAGAGTATAAGGGCGAGGGACACTACGAGAATGTGGACTTCCCGGACACGAACTTCGCGCTAATTGCTCGGGCATTCGGGTGCGTGGGCCTGCGCGTCGAGGCCCCGGACGAGCTCTCCGATGCGCTAGCCCAGGCTCTTCAGAGCGATGCCCCCACTCTGATTGATGTGGTTGTGGATCCTTGGGCGACCCCGGAACTCCGGCTTCGGAGGGAGCGCCGCCCGGTCGCGAGCACGGCGTGACCCGGATGACACGTGGGAATACTCAACGGTCTCGTGGGGAGGAACAGGCCGGGGAGGGTGCATCTCAGGACTCCGGGCTGCTGGGGGTCCCTCCTCACCGCGTCGACGGATTTGACTGGGCCTATGGGTACACTTGATCATGTAGGGTTCGTCGTGGACGACGTGGAGGATTATCTCCGGCGCCTTTCCCGGATAGCGCGTGTGTCAATCCGCGAGATCATCGAGCCGCACCAGTTCCGGACAGAGAACAGAGTGCTCCGGGGCAAACCTGCGTTCTGGATGGCCCGGGCGGCCTTCGGAGAGTTGGGTGGCGTCCCCCTGGAGCTGATCCAACCTCTTGAGGGCGAGAGCATTTGGCACGAACACTTGCAAAAATATGGCAGCGGCCTTCACCATCTCGGGTACCGGGTGGAGGATCTCGAAACGGAGATCCAGCGCATGGGGACTCTGGGGATCAGCGTAGTCCAGCAAGCTCACAACGTCGGCCGATCTGTGTGGGCATACCTCGATACCGTTTCCCAGTTGGGCATCATCCTGGAGTTGAGGCAGATCGACCAAGTAGGGTGACAGTTCCCCCGGCCTGCCCGTTCGGGTCACACATGTGTTCGCTGCACCGCGGGGTCTCGACGGATCTTCTCCTGCAAGGCGATCCCCGCCGCTCGTACGTGGCGTTGCATAGCGGTCTCGGCAGCTATCGGATCCCTCGCCTCGATGGCCTCGGTTATCGCTTCGTGCTCCTGGATGGATATGGGAAGCGTCCTTGCGCGAGTGGACGTATCTATGAGGAGACGGACCTGGCCGTCAAAAGCTTCCGCCACTTTGAGTAATCGCCTGTTCCCCGAGGCCTCGCGTATACACTTATGAAAGGCGAGGTCCAAATCCCCATATCTCTCAAAGTTCTCCGAAGGGATGCAGTCGCGTTGGTTCGCAACCAAATTCCTCAGGCGCTGGATCAGGTGCTCGTCTGCCCGGCTCGCGGCGAGGCGAGCGGCTAAGCCGTCCACGACCTCACGAAGAGCATAGATCTCCTCAATGTCTTCCGCGGATATCCGGGGAATGAAGTACCCCCGGTGGGGAATGGCGGTGACGAGCCCTTCACGCTCCAGAGCGGCAAGGGCTCCCTTGATCGGCGTGGGCGAGAGTCGTAGCTGCTCGGCGAGAGCCCGGACGATTAGCTTTGTCCCTGAGGGAATCCGACGACCAATGATCGCCGACCGGAGGGCGCGGTAGGCTTCCTCCTGCAGGGTAGTCCGATCCCGAAGCGGTCGCACGATTGTCATAGCTTGACTATACACTGCTGCGGTTGACAGGTCAAGATTTTAAACTTAAAATCCAAATGTGAACCTCCAGCAAAGATGGACAGGGCTGTTGTGGTCTCTCGTCCCAGTGCTCCATATCGGGACCAGGGGAGGAAGTCCATGCACAAATTCTTGGTGCACAAGGAAGGCGATCACGTGGGGGTCGCCATCCAGGACATCCACCAGGGCGAACAGGTTGAAGGGGTCTACATGGATACGGACCGCAGGATCCGCGTGACCGCCACGGACGACATCCCCTTGGGGCACAAGATCGCCCTGGTCACGCTGGACGAGGGCGATGAGGTCCTCGAGTATGGGACCCGTATCGGCGTGGCCCGGATGCCCATTCACGTCGGTCAGCATGTGCACGTTCACAACATCCGGAGTGCGAGGTGGTAGGGGGATGGACCTCTATGGATATCGCCGCCAGGATGGGCGTGTGGGCATTCGCAATCATGTTGTGATCCTCCCTGTGGATGACTTGTCCAATGCAGCCGCAGAGGGCGTCGCCAGACTCGTGCCGGGGACTCTCTCCATCCCTCACCCTTATGGGAGACTTCAGTTTGGACGTGATCTTGAGCTGTTCTTCCGGACCCTCATCGGGACAGGAGCGAACCCGAATGTCGCCGCTGTTGTCGTCATCGGAATCGAGCCGGCGTGGACTCGCCGTGTGAGTGATGGGATTGCGGAGACGGGCAAGCCCGTCGTCTCCTATTCGATCGAGGGACACGGTGACCTCACGACGATCCAGCACGCTGCGCGCAGCGCCCAGAAGCTACTCCAGGATGCGTCGGAATTGCGGCGTGAGCGGATCTCTCTCACGGATCTGATCGTGAGCATCAAGTGTGGCGAATCCGACACTACGACGGGCCTTGCGTCCTGTCCCACTGTCGCCCAGGTTGTTGATCGTGTGGTGGACGCGGGTGGGACAGTGATCTTCGGGGAGACATCGGAACTTACGGGGGGCGAGCATCTGATCGCCGCGCGCTGCGCGACACCTGAGGTGCGAGAGAAATTTCAGCGGGCGTTCAATGCTTATACCGCCATGATCACCGCTCAGGGGGTTGACCTTCTTGGCTCCCAGCCGACGCAAGGAAACATTGCCGGGGGGCTCTCCACTATCGAGGAGAAGGCCCTCGGGAACATCGAGAAGACCGGCACGAAGCCGATCGTTGACGTCCTGGAACCTGCCCAGAGGCCCGTCCGCCCAGGACTGAACTTTATGGACAGCTCCTCTGCAGCCGCAGAGTTCATTACCTTGGCGTGCGCCGCGGGGGCGGTGGTTCATCTCTTCCCTACGGGCCAAGGCAATGTCGTGGGGCACCCGATCGAGCCGGTCATTAAGATTACGGGCAATCCGAAGACGGCGGCCTCAATGGGCGAGCACATCGACCTTGACGTGAGCGGCCTCCTCCGCCGTGACATAACGGTGCGCGAGGCCGGAGACGCTCTCATGGATATCCTGGCACGAACTGTGAACGGACGCCTCACCTGCGCGGAGAGCCTGGGTCACCGGGAGTTCGCCCCCACACGGCTGTACCCGAGTGCATGACGAGCACGCAATCTGCGCCTGACAGAACTGTCCGGGGCAGGACATAGCGCGTCCCTCGCGGAGGACTGCGGCATGCGCATCACCAGCGTGGACACTGTCGTGCTAACCGCCCCCCTTGTGCGGTCCATCGGAGGGAGTGCCCGCCGACCTCCCATCACGTCGCGGGAACTTGTTCTCGTCCGTATCCACACGGATAGCGGAGTCACGGGATACGGGGAGAGCTACGGAATCGGCCCTCTGATCCACTCCATCATCGATCAGTGGTACCGACCGCTCTTGGTAGGACGAGACCCACTCCACACAGAGGTACTGTGGAACGACATGTATCGACACACCGGGTACCACGGGCCGAAGGGGCTGATGATCGAAGCGATGAGTGCCATTGATATCGCCTTGTGGGACATCAAAGGGAGGGTGTTCAACCAGCCCTTGTTCGTGCTGCTTGGAGGAACAGCCAGGGAAGATGTTCCCTGTTACGCGGCGAGCGTCTACCTGGGGAGTCCTCGTGAAGCGGTCGCTCAGGCCGAGGCTTTTGTGGAGCAAGGGTTTGACATCCTCAAAATCAAGGTGGGGCAGGGGCCGGAGGCCGATCTGGCCAATGTCCAGGCTGTGCGGCGTGCGGTCGGCGAGAACGTGCGCCTCTTGGCGGATGCCAACTGTGCTTACGATGCCAAGACGGCGATTCGCCTGGGGCGAGAGCTGGACGAGATGGGCGTCGAGTGGTTTGAAGAGCCGGTGGCCGTGGATGACATTGTTGGGTACTCCATCGTCCGACAGAACGTTCCCCAATATGTGGTGGGGAGCGAAGGGGAATACACCCGGTTCGGCTTCCGGGATTTGATCGAACACCGCGCGGTGGACGTGGTTCAGCCAGATCTCACGCGGGTGGGAGGCATCACAGAGGGAGCGCATATCGCCACGATGGCGCACGCGGCGCACCTGCTCTTCTCCCCTCATTGCTGGGGATCCGTGATCGGGCTGGCGGCGGCCATCCACCTGTCAGCCGCAGTCCCCAATTTCCTCCTCCTGGAGTACGATGCGAACCCTAATCCTATCATGGAGGCGCTTGTGGGTGATCAGCTCACCCCTCACCGAGGACGCGTACGCCTTCCCCACGGGCCCGGGCTGGGCCTCGATATCGACGAGGATGCCATCGAAAATCTGAGGCACAGAGGATGACCAGTCCAGCCGGAAGGTGCATCCCCCGCCCTAGGGGTGAAGGAGGTCCTATCCACCCACTGCACGGCCCTCAAACGCGGAGCCTCATGATCGGCTTCAGAGGCGCGACAACGCCCAAGTGATCATGTCCCGACATGGGGATCGAGCCCCCATCGATATTCGATGCGCCAGATTTCCCGGCGGCGGCATTGTCCGGGTTGACTCGATCCGCCTCGCCTCACCGGAGCCTGGGGAGATTGTAGTCCGTGTCCTTCGGTGCGCGTTATGTGGGAGTGATCTTCGCCTGTGGCGCGAGGGGGCACCGCATATCCCAGGACACGAGATCGTCGGAGTTGTGGATGCCCGAGGCCATCCTCTCGCGGGCCAGCGCGTGCTTGTGTATATCCCCGTGTACTGCGGAGCATGCCCGTACTGCCGGAACGGTGACACGCACCTCTGTGAGCACCTGGATGGTCTGATCGGGTGGCAGCGCCCCGGCGGGTATGCAGAGGCTGTCGTTGTTCCGGAACGCAACGTGATCCCCATCCCGGATGATATCCCGACCGATCTTGCCCCCCTCCTTCTGGACACGATCGGGACACCCGCGCACGCGCTTCGGTTGGCACGCCGCGTTGTCGGGGCAGGACCGGCAGTGGTGCTGGGAGCAGGACCCTTAGGACTCGGCACTCTACTCGCGCTCCGATGCTTCGGCTATGCCCCTCTCTATTGCGCGGAGCCGAGCCCCTATCGGGCTGCGGCAGCGAAGGAGGTGGGGGCGAAGCTTCTGGAGGGCGAATCCGCCGGTCGCCGATTCCCGATCGTGATCGAAGCAAGTGGGAACCTTGCGGCACGGTCCCAGGGCCTGCACATGACGGCTCCCGGAGGAGTCCTCGTTCTGCTCGGCGAGACCAGCACTCCGTGGACTATACACCCTATGCCCGAGCTACGTCGCAAGGATTTCTTCGTGCTGCGGTCCTTTTACTTTCCCCTCCGGGAAATTAACGACAACATCAACTTGCTGCGGCGCGGGCGATCCGATTACGCCCGACTCGTCGACAGTAAGGCTCCGCTCGAGAACCTGGGGACCCTCTTTGAAAGGTTCGCGGCCGGAGAACTGCTCAAGCCTGAACTCACGTTCGAGTAATAGAGAGTGGTCCTTGAGAATCTCTGAGAATGGTGCCGACGGTGCCCCGTATTCTTCTCTTCGGACGGATAGTTCTCGATCACCGCTTCTGGGTGGAGGAGTTTCCTCCTCGGACATCTCGGACACTTTGCGAGGAGTACCTTGAGGACCTCGGGGGCCCGGCCGCAGTAGCTTCCGTCACTGTCGCGCAATTGGGAGGGGAAGCAGTGTTTATCGGCTACCGGGGAGACGATCCCGCAGGGGATCGGGTTGAGACACTCCTCCGGTCTCGGGGAGTAGATTCCCGCTACCTCGCCGTGATTCCCGGAGCCCGGACCCCGGTGGCGGTGGTCTTGATCGACCCACGGGGGGAGAGGTTCATTTTTCGGCATGATGGATCTCCCCCGCCACAATCTATAGAAGCGGTTCCTTTGCACGAACTCGATCGTTGCGACGTCGTGCTCGTCGACTCACGATGGCCCAAGACGGCGGAGGCCCTTGCTCGCGGGGCGCGCGCACGGGGGCTTCCAGTTGTCCTCGATTTCGATGTCGACACCGCGGAGACATGGGCGGTTGCCGCCGTGGCCTCACACGTCATCGCTGATGAAGAGATGGCATCGCGTTGCGGTGGTGTCGAGGCCCTTCTCAGGCAGTTGGCAGCCTTCGGTGCGTGGGGAGCCGTGACACTCGGGTCGTCAGGAGTGGCTTACATGGGCGGGTTTCTGCCAGCCTTTAGAGTCCGCGTGCGCGACACGACAGGTGCGGGGGACGTCTTCCATGGGGCCTTCGCCTTAGCTTTGGCCGAACATCGCGCCGAGGTTGATGCTCTGCACTTCGCATCGGCTGTGGCAGCCCTGCGTTGCCACCTGGGGCGAGTCCCGGACCGGCTCGAGGTTACTCGGTTTCTCCGTGCGAGAGCCTAGAATGCTATGCAGGTACCTGGCGTATGTCCGGTAACTTAGCCCTGGATTTCAGCCGCCCTGGTCGACCGCAGATGGAAGATGCGCCCGCAGTACACTCGCGGCTTGAGTGCCTGCAGCTCTCCGATCACGAGTCGCAGTGTGTCGCGTTCGCTGTGTGGGCCGATGGCCGGTCGGAATGGGTGCTGCGAACGCACATTGACCGCGTGGCCAACGGGAGTCCGCCAGCCGAAGAGCTGACGCGAAGTTGCGCACGAACTCAGCGAGGGCGAATCCCGCTCGTCTGCCACTCCGCCGTGTCATGTCCGTGGTCGAGTCCTGAACCCCACCCGCTGTACCTCTCTCCCATCCACGCTGACCGACCAGAAGAAGGCGGCCCCCGGAGGCAGCTCCAGGGGGCCGAAGTTGACCGCCAGGAGGACGTCCAGGGCGGTGCCGGCCGGCAGCCCGGGCGGGCGACCGACCTCAAACTCTCCCCGGAACTGTAACTCGTTCGGGGGGTTGCCGACCTTCACCGGCCGCTCGTCCGCGTCCTTGAGGACGCCCTCCAGCATATGCAGGCGGTTGGCCTCGTTCCACGGGACCTCCACCTTGATGGCGAGTCCGTGCTGGAAAGGCCCCGGCCCGCACAGGCTCCAGCCTCCCCCGAGCAGGTACAGCTTGCCCTCCGCCACCTGTGCGAAGTCGCAGAGCAACACCGTGACCCGCCAGTCATCTGTGAGCGGCCATGGCGTGTCCACGCTACACTCTCCCGACCTCGACCTTGCTGTGGGCCTCCGCCGCACGCGTCGAAGGCTGGGGCAGCAACGCTCCCGGCAGGCTGAGCAGGAAGGTAGCCCCTCCCGGCCCGCCAGGGCGAGATTCCACTACAGGGCCGTGCCAGGCGCTGGTCAGCCGTACTCTGGGCTGTCCTCGCTCGAGGTTCCTGAAGCGGCGGGCAAGACTCTCCAGGAGCAGGACTGGCGACGTGTCTTCCCTTCGGGCGAGCCCCTCTTCGATCAGCTCCCGCGCGAGCGTGGCGGGACCCTTACCCTGCCGTCGGGCCTCTTCGACCAGCTCGTCGAAGACGTGGTGCGGCAGCCGGACGGAGAGGACGCTGCTCTCCGCCCGCCGGCGCTCCACCTCCACGGGCCGCGCCTCCTCCCAGAGGCGGAGCGCCTCTTCCTTGCTCATCTCTTCCTCTTCGCGCTCTCTCAGTCGTCGTCCCACGCGCTTGCGCATCTCCACACCCCTTTCTCGGGGTCTACCGGCCGCAGGATAACCAGAAGGCGCCGCCCTCCCGCCGTCCTGCCTTGCACGAGCAGCCGCCGTCCGTGTTGACGACTGTGATGCCAGCGGAAGCTTGCTCCGTCGTCCTCGAACACTACTTCCCGCACCTCCCGCGGGACTACCCGGTGCTTACGCCACAGCTTCTCGATTACGTCCTCGTCCCAGATAAGGTCCAGGATCCTATGTCGCATACAAATTGTAGTACACGCCCTCGTAATATGCTAGATGGCGGACATGTGTTCGTAATATCTAGGTTCCGGTCCCTCTTCCCGCACCCGGGGCGGCTCGGCCAGCGCGTCCCCCTCCAGCCAATATTGCGTAGGCCGGCGAATTCGACCGAGTGTTTCGCTCCATGCCGACCAACGAGTTCGGGCACGCCGACCACGCCAGCCGGAGCGAAGCGGCGACGCGCCGATTTTCCCCGTGGATGTCATCCCTCCTGCTCTGAGTCCCTGACGACGTGGGCTCACGGACGGGCCTCTGGCGGCCTGGTGTCAGCGCCGGTGCTAAACTGACCCAGATCGCCGGAATGGATTTGGCCCACCCTCACCAAAATCACTACCCCGACTCTATGTCGGGGGTGACCATCACACACATGCTGGGAGGCAGAACGGTAAAACAGACCCGGAACACGATGGAAAACCTCAGGGCGGTCCTCGAGGCGGCGGGCTCGGGCTTCGAGCACGTGCTCAAGACCACCGTCTACCTGACGGACATGAAGGATTTCGCGGCGATGAACGAGGTCTACCGCTCCTACTTCACCGGAGACCTCCCGGCCCGGACGACGGTCGGGGTCGTCGCCCTGGCCCGCCCGGAGCTGCGCGTGGAGATCGAGGTGGTCGCCGCCGTCCCCTGAGGCCCTCCGGAGGACGGGGCCGGACCGTCACCAGCCGAGGGCATAGCCGTTTCGGCGCGGATCGGCGGCCCCCGCGATCCACCCGGACGCCCTGTCGTGCAGGAGGGCCTGCACGCCGCCCACCCGCATGGACCACGGGCCGAGGAGGTCGATGGTGTACCCCCGGGAGG
>Ga0209061_1002380_pt1 | contig 24228 bp, 26 predicted proteins | sample Coa_R1_10_FD_187157 | JGI IMG/M metagenome (GOLD analysis project Ga0209061, IMG submission 187157) | Surface soil microbial communities from Centralia Pennsylvania, which are recovering from an underground coalmine fire - Coalmine... | ecosystem: Environmental > Terrestrial > Soil >...
CTGCACAACTATGATAGCGCCATCGGGCATCTGCCGCCGGCGTTCTCCAACACGACACCGCCTGCCTGGTCCGGCCTGCCGCCGTATTTTTTCAGCTGGTCTGCCTTGGCCATGCTGAATCCCTTTTTGGAGCAGACCAATATCTACAATGCAATGGATCTGACGCAGCCGATCTACATGCCGTCGCCGCCTTACGACATTTCACCGGGCAATCAGTTTGCCGTGCAGCAAGTGGTCAAGCTGTTTCTCTGTCCCAGCGATCAAATGCGGCCGGTGGCCAATCCGGGCGACTACGGTGTGGCAACCCTCGGCCCGACCAACTACGCCGTTTGTGTGGGCACCGGCACCACCCACGGCGGCCCGCCTTTCGGCAGTCCCCTAAACGCCGACGGCATGTTCACGGCCGGGCAAGGCTTCCGTATAACGGACATTTCGGATGGCACAAGCAATACAGCCATGATGTCCGAGAGCGTGCTGGGCGATGGGCCGGAGAATGCTGGCGGATCATTGCCGAGTGTCCCTCATGCCGTGCAGACTGTGTACGCTTACACCGGTTTCGGCACACCGCTGAGCGATGCAGCCTGCGCCGGCGCATCGCAATGGAACGTCTCGAACCGTCGAGGCTTCATGTGGGCCAGCGGCGAGATGCGCTGTGGTTCTTACAACCACTATTACACTCCCAATGCTCCAATTTACGATTGCGTGACCAATGACCTGACCACCCTTACCTCGATGGCTTTTCGCGCCGCGCGCAGCTGGCATACGGGCGGCGTCAATGTGTTGTTCGGCGACGGCAGTGCGCGGTTCGTCAGTCAAAGCGTATCGTTGACAACCTGGCGCGCCCTGGCCACGCGTGCCAGCGGCGATATTCCTGGCAGCGATTATTGAACCATGAAGATTGCAGATAAAATGGACACTTATTCACATGCATTCATGGCCTCTCCGCCGCGCCAGCAAGGCCCGTCCGGCCCTTGCTGGCGCGGCGGAGAGGTGTGGCACAGCGTCCACATCGCCGTTGCCGCGTTGGCAATGGTAGCAACACTACCCGGACGCACGCACGGACTAGGGCTGTTCACCGAGCCGATCCGCAAGACTTTCGGATTGGACACCGAGAGCTACGGCTTGCTGAACATGGGCGCGACGCTCCTGGGTGCGTTGTTTTGTCTGCCGTGCGGCGGATTGCTCGATCGTTTGGGGACGCGCGGCGTCTTGACCGGCGTGATGATGGCGTTGGGAGGCGTGGTCATGGCCATGAGCCGACTGGAGGGTAAATCTTCGTCCGCCGTTGTACTGCTAAGCCTCTTCCTGTTGATTCTGTTGACGCGGGGACTGGGACAAAGCGCCCTGTCGGTAGCCAGTCTATCGCTCATTGGCCGAACGGCGCCGCGGCGCGGCGGCTGGACGATGGGAGTTTATTCAGTGCTCGTTTCGGCTGGGTTCCTGAGTGCCTTTTGGATTCTGGGTCAATGGATCAAGCAGCACCCTCAGGAATGGCGTCCGGCCTGGACCGGCATCGGCGTAGCTGTCCTCATTGCAGGAATGCTCGCTTCTGTGTCCATTCGCAATCATCTTCTGAATGGGGAGCCGTCTGCGAAGGAGGAACGAATGGAAACCAGCCGGACACTGGGGCAGGCGCTGCGCAGTCCGGCGTTCTGGACGTTCGCTATAGCCGTGTCGTTTTATGGCATGGTCGCGGCCGGCACCTCGTTGTTCAATGAAGATATCCTCAAGGGATTATCTCTTCCTGATGTCAAGCGCATTTTCGTTAACGTCACGCGCCTGGCCGTTCCGGTCGGCTTAGCCAGCAACCTGCTGGGCGGCTGGCTGGCAACGCACTGGCCGCTGAGACGAATGCTGGCCGGGGCGATGGCCGCTCTGGCTGCGGCCCTCGCCGCCTTTCCGTCGCTAACTGTCGAATGGCAGATTTATCTGTACGCGGCAGTGCTGGCAGCGGCCGGGGGCATCATCACCGTCTGTTTCTTCGCTGTCTGGCGTGCCGGCTTTGGCCCGGCTCATCTGGGCAAAATCCAGGGGGCTGCCCAGATGCTCACGGTGCTATTTTCCGCCCTGGGCCCGCCGCTGTTCGGCAGCGCCAAGGTCCGCCTGGGATCGTATTTACCGCTGTTCCCCTATCTGGCCGCTACGGCCCTCGGCCTGGCTTTGACTGCCTGGCTAGCCGGCCTGCCCACGGAACCGAGGTCAGCGATCAGAGACCAAGAACCTCTGACCGCTGACCTCTGATTTCTTGACCTTGGACGTGAAGGAGCCAGTCATGCTCAAAGCTGAACAGTGCGATTTCTATCACGAGCAAGGCTATCTTATCCTCCGCAATTTTTTCCCAGCTACGCTCTTGGCGGAAGCAGCGGATGAAGCGGATGCTCTGTTGCAACGCCACGATCTTATCGCTGTCAACAACCTGCGCTGCCGCTGGCAGATTAACGTGTACACCGGCGCCCGCGAGTTCGAGACGTTCGATCCCGTCATCGACTTGTCGCCCCTGTGCGCGCAGATCGCCGCCGAGGCTCGCTTGTTGGCCGTGCTGGCCGCTCTGTATGGCGAGGAAGCCTGTCTATTCAAAGACAAGCTGATCTTCAAACCGCCCGGAGTAAAGGGCTACGAATTGCATCAGGACTGGATCGCCTGGCCAGGTTTTCCGCGCAGCTTCTTGACTGTGCTGGTTCCCTTTGATAGTGCCGATGCCGACAACGGCTGCACGCAGGTGTTCCCTGGCTATCACAAGAATGGTCCGCTATCGCCGCAGGATGGCCACTATCACGAATTGCCGCCGGAGGCGATCGATGCGATGCGCGGCGTCAACCTGGAGCTGGAGCGCGGTGATGTGGCCATCTTCAGCGGTTTCACGCCGCACCGCTCGGCTCCGAACCGCTCTCCGCGCTGGCGGCGGCAGTTGTTCTTGAGCTATAACAAATATTCCGACGGTGGTTTCCAGCGCGACAAACATTATCAGGAGTTCCATGATTGGCTGCGTGCGAAACACACTGAATCGGATAGGAAAAATCTGTATTTTCGCTGATCGATTGGCCTTCGTCCCAGGAGAAAATCATGGTAACCGCCTTGCCGATGGCCCCCGCCATCCGTTTCCACTTGTCGCTCAACGTCACCGCACTGGAGCGCTCCATTGCCTTTTACCGCATCCTGTTCGGCCGCGAACCAGCCAAGTGTCGGCCCGATTATGCCAAATTCGAACTGGATGATCCGCCACTGGTGCTATCGTTGGAGCCTTCCCTTGGTCTTTCCCAGAACGAGGAGGACAAAGAGAGGAGCACCAGTGGAACGCTCAATCACCTCGGTTTCCGTATGCCCGATTCCGCCGCTCTGGTCGCCGTGCAAAGGCGTCTCGAACAAGCTGGCATCCGTACGCAGCGCCAGGAGGGCGTTGAATGTTGCTATGCTCGGCAAACCAAGTTCTGGGTGACCGATCCGGACCAAACTTTATGGGAGATTTACACGCTTGATGAAGACATCGATCACCGCGGCGCCGGCCAAACACGTGAGCAAATGTTGCCGTGAGAAGCAGGAACGAGGCAGAAGCGATGGATAATGTACCGTCGCTTCTGCTTCTGCCTTGTCATATATCGCTTACACTTGTGGCTCGTTTGGTCCGCCGGCGACGAAGCCAGACCAGCAACGCCGTCCCGCTGCCGGTCAACGCCAGCACCAAAGTACCGGGTTCGGGAGATCCGGCGATGTGACCGCCGCCCGGCGGTGGAGGCGGTGGGGGCGGCGGAGGTGGTGAGGACGGTGGCGGTGGAGGAGGAGGCGGAAGCGGAGGCGGTGGAGGAGGAGGCAATGACGGCGCATCGGCGATCACTGGCATCGTTCCTGCCGGAATTATCAGGGTGAGCAGCAACGCGGCTGTATTATCCACCTGCTGCGCCGGCAAGGGACGCCCTTGCGGACGCGGCAGACGAGTAGGGAAATCTTGCGATGCATAAATGACCTGCGCGGTAGGGCCGCATACGCAAGGAGTCGCCCAAGCGAGCGCTGCCCGATCCGCTGGCCAGATGTTCAACAGACCAGCATAAGCAGACGCGGGTAAGCTGGTCAAGATGCATCCCATCGCCAGGAGAGGAAGAAAGCGACGACTGGGCAAGGTCAAGAACGCATTCATCCACCAAATTCCTTTCTCAATTCCGTTCTGGGCTAAGACTCCTTACCATGAGAGCAAGGCAGCCGTGAAGGCCAATTTGTCCGACGGGCGAACGGATCGGCGTTAGCTGGCTATAAGAACCCCGCCCATCAGCCGGCTGACGCTAGCCATTTGCCTCAATTCGGAAAACGCGTCCTATCCGAAAAAAACACTTCTTTTTGTTGTAGCGATTGGTCGAAAAAATCTGTCAGGGAGGGTAGCGCGTGCTTTAGCCGTAGCATCCCTTCCGGGGGGAGTATGGGGAACATGAAGAAGGGGCGGTGGATCGGCAGTCTACTCCTTGCTGGGTTTGCCTGCATTGCCGAGTTGCGCGGCGAGGATATGCAGTGGCAAGCCGTCAGCGAGGCGCCGCACACAGAAACCGTTGCCGCCTTGGCAGTTCCTGTGGCGCTCTCCGAACGTCCGACCGGCAGGGGGCCGGTCCCATCGAGCGTTCCGGGAGAGTTGTTGCCGGTTCATTTCGAGACACCTGTTCCTGACATCAGGAAGACCGGCGTCCCGCCGGTTGCCAATGGGGCTGGCGTCCCGCCGGTTGCACCGCATCGCCCGCCAGAGATCATTGCCGTCAGCACGCCCGTGACATCCTCAGCCACGCTCCCGGCCGAGCAGCAAAACGAACCTGGCGATGCCCTTTTCGCCATCGATCGGCCGTTTCCTATCGGCGAGGCGAAGTATGCTTCGAGCAGCGGTATCGTGCGGACTTCAGCTAGCGTCGCGGTTCCCTCCATTCCCCCAGGTCCCGAAGTGCCCATGGTTCCGGGGTGGGACGCGCCGGTGGATGCTAGCTGGGGAAGAGGACAAGCCTTGCCTACGGGACCGTTGCCGGAAGATCCCGCCGATACACCGGCCTTTCCCTCGTTCCAGCCGCTGCGTCCGCGGTTATACGCTTCTGCGGAGTATCTGCTCTGGTGGGTTCAAGGACAATCGGTTCCGGTACTGGCCACCACCAGCGCCCCCAGTGATTTCGGAGTTTTAGGAGCGCCAACTACGCAAGTTCTCTTCGGCGGCAATTCGATCAACGGCAACAGTCCATTTTCCGGCGGACGCTTCACTCTCGGTTATTGGCTAGGTTGCGAGCAGAAAAAAGCACTGGAAATCACCGGCTTCTTCTTGGGTACGCGCTCGGCCGGCTTCTCGACAAACAGCTCCCAGAACCCGGTCATCGGCCGGCCGTTCGAGGAGGCCAACAACGGCGAAGAAACGGCACAGCTCACTTCGCTGCCAGGTGTCTCGGTCGGTACGCTGACCATCAAAGCTCCCACATCGCTATGGGGACTGGCGGGCAATCTGCGCTGTCTGGTATGCTGCGGTTGCAATTATCGCTTCACCCTCTTGGCCGGTTTCCGCAACATCAATTTGGACGAATCATTGACCATCACCGAGAACGTTCTGGGATTGCCGACCGCTCCTGCACCATTCACCAATCAGATGATTACGGTGACCGACCGCTTCGCCACGCAGAATCATTTTTATGGCGGCAATCTCGGCGCCGATGCCCGGTGGTATTGGGGCCGTTGGAGCATCGATGTCCGCGGTCAGGTGGCCCTGGGCGACACCGTACAGATCCTGGACATCAATGGCAGTCAACACTTCGTTCCCGGGGTGACGATGGCCAACGGCGCAGTCGTACAGAACTTCACGGGCGGCCTGTTGGCCCTGCCCAGCAACATCGGCCATTTCCATCATAATGCCTTCAGCGTGGTGCCGGAAATCGGCGTCAATCTCGGCTACCAGATCCTGCCTAATCTACGCGGCTTCATCGGCTACAATTTCCTGTATTGGAGCAACGTCATTCGTCCGGGTACTTCCATCGATCGTGTTCTCGATGTGACACAGATCCCGAACTTCCCGCTGCATCCCGAACCGGCGCCCGTGCCCGGCCGGCATCCAGCTCCTGTCTTCCATGAAGTCGGCTTCTGGGCGCAAGGTCTCACCTTCGGGTTGGAATTCGTGTATTGATTACACACAGACCTTCTTGCCGCGCGGCGCAACGAGGTAGTTTCTGAGGTTCTCAGTCTTGCACGTGCTGTTCGGTCCATTCAATCCTGGATGTCTTCTTTCCTGCATCATAATACCATAGCAAGAGAGCACCGGCGACTCGCTCGGCGTCGAATTCGCAGAATCGCTATATCATCCGATTCTTCACAACCTGGAACGGATCCGGTAAACTTATGATCTTCGACATTACTCCTCCTGTTTCGCCTCGTTTGCAGGTGTGGCCTGGCGATACGCCGCTGTCACGGGAACTGCTGCGCGATATGCACCGCGGCGATCAGATTACGCTGTCCACTCTATACGCTACCGTCCACCTGGGCGCCCACGCTGACGCGCCGAGTCACTATGGCGTCGATGCCCCCACCATTGACGAATGTAGTCTCGATCCTTACCTCGGCCCCTGCCAATTGTTGCGTGTAAACGTCCCGCGGCGTACCCGTATCACACCGGACATGCTGTCGGTCGCCCTTGAGGCGCCGCGGCTGCTACTGGCGACTGGCACTTATCCCGATCCTGAACGTTTCCATCCCGATTTTGCCGCTCTGGCCCCGGAGTTGGTGGAATACCTGCATCGCCAAGGGGTGAAACTTGTCGGCATTGATACGCCCAGCGTCGATCTCTTCGATTGCCAAGATTTGCCCAGCCATCACCAATGTCTCAAATACGGCCTGGCCATCCTGGAAGGATTGCTGCTCAAGGACGTGCCCGAAGGAGTGTACGAATTGATCGCCCTGCCGTTGAAACTGGTCGATTTCGATGCCAGCCCTGTCCGGGCTATCCTGCGGACCCTGGCAAGCAACTCGTAATTTGGCATTGCTTCTGCATTACTTGTCGATTAGCGACGCTTCGCAAATCGCTTCCAGGGAGGCAGGACGATGGCCGCGAAAAAAGAGAGATGGGTCCACAAGGTCCAGACTGTGTCCACTTTTCCGCCCGCAGGGCTATTCACCCGCGATGCCGAAACTATCGCCAAGGTCATGGCCCGCAAGAAAGTCAGCCCCAAAGGACCAGGTTCTGGATTGCGCATGATCCAGTTCTTCATCAACCGCGCCGGCAAAAACCTGTCGCCGGAGCGGAAAAAAGAACTGGAAAAAGCCAAACAGATTCTCCAAGAAAAGCTGCGGAAACAGCGGAAATAATCGTTCCAGGAGGCGCTGATGAATCCCTCACCCAGCCGCGCCGCCGAGCGCGCTTTCGACTTTCTGAAAATTAACCAGCGTCCCGGCAAGCCGCGCAGTCGGGGCATAACAGAGATTCGCGGTCCCTATTATACACCAATGGGCAAGCGCTATCTCCAGGACGTTCTGGAAACGATGGGCGCCTACATCGATGCTCTCAAATTTGCCGGCGGTTCCTTTTCTTTGATGCCGCGCCCCATTGTTAAGGAAATGATCGACCTGTGCCACGCTCACGATGTTCTCGTCTCGACTGGTGGTTTCATCGAATACGTGCTGACGCGGGGGGCCGAAGCGGTTCGCCATTATCTCCGCGAGTGCAAGGAGATAGGCTTCGATATCGTTGAGGTATCCAGCGGCTTCCTTGCGATGCCGGCCGACGACTTTGTGTGCCTGGTTGAAGAGGTGCAGCAAGGCGGCATGAAGGCCAAGGCCGAGGTTGGCATTCAGTTTGGCGCCGGCGGCGCCAGCACCAGCGCCGAGCTGGAAGCGGAAGGAACACGCGATCCGGAAGGGGCCGTGACGCTGGCCCGACGCTGCTTGGAAGCCGGTGCCTACTTGATTATGATCGAATCGGAGGGGATTACGGAGAACGTCACGACCTGGCGCACCGGCGTAGCGAGCCGTTTCGTCAACGCCCTGGGACTGGACAAGATCATGTTTGAGGCCGCCGATCCGGAGGTGTTCGGCTGGTACATCAAGAATTACGGGCCAGAGGTCAACCTGTTCGTGGACCATAGCCAAATCGTGCAGTTGGAATGTCTGCGTTCGGGAATCTGGGGTACCAAGGGTCTCTGGGGGCGTGTGGTAACATACAAGGGTTGATTTCCAGCGTGAGAGGGGCTAGAACCCCAACGAGGCATAAGCGACGAATGCTGGTGCTCCGTTGCTTATGCTTGCGGCCCGTTTCTGGAGCGAGCCATGAACGAGCAGCCCTACTGCGATTATCGCATGACCGTGCGTGTGGAAATCCCCAACCAGCCCGGACAATTCGCGCGGCTGGCGACCCTGTTGGCGGAGGAAGGCGCCAACCTTGGCGCCATCGACATCGTGGAAGCGAGCCGCAACAAGATGGTCCGCGATATCACCTTCGACGCCCAGAACGAAGCCCATGCCGATCACATCTTGCAGCGCTTGCGCGCCCTGCCCGGTGTGCGTGTGCGCTCGGCCTCCGATCGCATCTTTCTTCTGCACCTGGGCGGCAAGATCCATACCCGCGCCAAAGTCGCCGTCAAGACGCGCAATACCCTGTCGATGGTATATACGCCAGGTGTGGCCCGCGTTTGCCGGGCCATCGCCGAAGACAAGAACAAAGCCTTCGCTTTCACCTGCCGGGCCAACAGCGTGGCAGTCGTCAGCGATGGCACGGCCATCCTTGGCCTGGGCGACCTTGGCCCGGAGGCAGCCCTGCCGGTCATGGAAGGCAAGATTATGCTTTTCAAAGAGTTCGCCGATATCGACGGCTGGCCCTTGTGTTTGGCTACCAAAGACGTGGACGAAATTGTCCGCATCGTCAAAGCCGTCGCCCCGTCGTTCGGCGGTATTAACCTCGAAGACATCAGCGCCCCGCGTTGTTTCGACATTGAAGATCGTCTTAAAGCGGAATTGGATATCCCCGTCATGCACGACGATCAGCACGGTACAGCAGTGGTGTTGTTAGCGGCGCTGTTCAATGCCTTGAAAGTGGTCGGCAAGAAGCTGGATTCGATCAAAGTAGTGGTCAATGGCCTGGGTGCAGCGGGGACGGCGTGTTGCCGCATCCTGTTGGCAGCTGGAGTGCGGCGGCTGATCGGCTGTGATCGCAACGGTGCCGTGCTCGACGTGACGCAAGACAATCTCGCCGCCGCCGGCAAGGACCTGCGCGGTGTCATCCGTTTCGATAGTCCTTTCGCAGTCCTGCATGAAGTATTGAAAGATGCCGATGTTTTCATTGGCTTATCGCGCGGTAACATTCTGACGCCGGCTGATCTGCAAATGATGGCCTCCGATCGCATCGTCTTTGCGATGGCTAATCCCGATCCGGAGATCGCTCCCGATCAAGCATTGCCGCATTGCCGTATTCTCGCCACCGGACGCTCGGATTATCCCAACCAGGTCAACAATCTGCTTGCTTTCCCTGGCATCTTCCGCGGCGCTCTGGATGTGCGTGCCCGTGAGATCAACGAAGCGATGAAACTGGCCGCCGCCGCCGCCATCGCCGACATCATTCCCGAAGATCATTTGACCGAAGATTACATCGTGCCAAGTGTGTTCGAGAAGCGTGTGGTACGGGCGGTGGCGCGAGCGGTGGCGCAAGCGGCTCATGAAAGCGGCGTGGCCCGGCGGCGCGAACGCGAGATGCATTAGCGCAGGGTATCCCTCTTGATTTGGGCGTGTCGGAGGGCTGACGTGCCAGGAAACCAACTCGGGGCGCTAACGCAAACCCGCTCGCCAAAACGCAACTCCGCTCGCCAAAACGCAACTCCGCTCGCCAAAACGCAACCCCGGTGGTTCGTTTTCCTTGACATACACCGCTGCGTCCATTAGTTTTGCCGCAAGATCTATCGCCTAAATGCGAATCACTGATAGAAAAGTAGCGTCGTTTGATCCACTACGCACCAAAGTAGCCGAGAATCACCTATGTCTGTCGAGCAACCGCAAACGCCGCCGCCCAAACCTGTGGCCGATAGTCAGAAAGTCACAGTCATTAGTCATTCCACCTTGTTTTATTGGTGGCCCGTCTGGGCCATGGGGTTCCTGCTCGGTATCCTCTCTCTATTTTCCGGGCAGCGGATGGCTGTCGTCCCAGAAAAGACCGAGATCGTTCGTAAGGCGGAAGTTATTGGAACAACCGAAGAAGGTAAGGAAACGCGCTATAAGGATCGTGAGGTCCTCGTTTTGCCGGAGAAAGAACAGCTGCCGACCGTCGATCCGAACAATCCGAATTCGCCTCCTCAGAAACTGCGCCATATTTGGAAGGGCAGAGGATTCGGCGTCCTCTTTGCTACCATCTTGCTGTTGGTCATTGTCATCACCAACGTTCCGCTGCGCGGCTTGTGGTCGTTTCTGGTGATTTTCGTCGTCGTCGCTTTGTCGATCATCTTCGCCTTGGCCGGATGGTGGGAAGTGATCTTGTACCACTTCAGCTTGCTCGATATTCGCATCAACGCGGGCGGCTACATCTTCATCGCCGCCATTCTCTTCACCATTTGGCTGTTCACGGTATTGGTTTTCGATAAGCAGGTCTACATGATTTTCACCCCCGGCCAATTCAAGGTCTGCACCGAAATCGGCGGCGGCGAACAGACGTATTCCACGGTCGGCTTGACCTTGGAGAAACAACGGAGCGACCTGTTCCGTCATTGGATTCTCGGTCTGGGTTCTGGCGATTTGATCGTGAAAACAACGGGCGCTCAGGCCCATCATTTCGAGATGCCCAATGTGTTGTTCGTCAGCAGCAAAATGCAGCGGATCGAAGACATGATCCGCAAGATCCCGGATTGATTGAAGAAGGCTCACTCCAGAGTCATAGAGAAAAACACCGAAAAACGGCAAAAAAAGCAGAAGAGCAACCTGGTAATCGCCGTGCTTGTGGGCGGCTCTTTTCGATTTTTTCTGGGTTTCCTTCTCTGCGTTCTCTGTGGCTCTGCGTTTAGCCTTGGAGACGGTGCGAGATGCGTTACGCGGTACTTGGAGCGGCCGGACAACTGGGCCGCGATCTGTGTCCCCGCCTGCCGGGCGATGTCATCCCCCTGAGCCGCACGGGAGCGCCGGCGATCGATCTGGCCCGGCCGGAATCGTTGCGTACGCTCTTCGACGAGGTGCGGCCCGATGTGGTCGTCAACTGCGCTGCCTATAACTTCGTCGATCGTGCCGAGAGCGAGCCGCAGGCAGCCTTTGCCGTCAATACCTGGGGAGTCCGTGAGCTGGCGCGTCTGTGCCGCGAGTACGCTTGTTTGCTCGTCCATTTCAGCACCGATTACGTCTTTGGACTCGATGAGGCGCGACGACAGCCGTGGGCCGAAAGCGATGCACCCGGTCCGATCAGTGTCTACGGTCTGAGCAAGCTGGCGGGCGAATATCTGGTGCGGGCGAGCTGTCCGCGTCATCTCGTCATCCGGACCTGTGGGTTGTACGGCGTCTGGGGTAGCGGGGGCAAAGGTGGCAATTTCGTAGAAACAATGCTGCGACTGGCCGGGCAGGGCAAGCCGCTCCGTGTCGTGAACGATCAGACCTGCACGCCCAGCTATACCGTGGATGTGGCCGAGACGACCCTTGCTCTCTTGAGCGCTGGCCGGTCCGGACTGTATCACGTCACCAATTCCGGCAGCTGCACCTGGTATGAACTGGCCCGCACCGCTTTCGAGTTGTCCGGCATCTGTGCAGACCTGACGCCGATTCCCAGCTGCGATTATCCTACTCCCGCCCGCCGTCCGGCCTACAGCGTGCTCGATCACGCTGGCTTGCGGTCCTTGGGGATCGCCTCGCCGCGGCCCTGGCGCGAGGCGTTGGCGGCTTACCTCCGCGAGCGGCAGCACAAAGATACGTTGCCAGCGTGCCCTACGTAGAGCAGCAGCACAAAGACACCCTGCCAGCGTACCACCTCAAAACTTGAACGAAACTACTTCTGCGGCAAAAAATTTTGGTCCGATCGTAACGGAAGTACGGCCGGTACGGAGGGAGACTGTGAATTTATCAGATTCTTTTCTCGGAAAATTTGTTTCGGCCGTTTCATGATCTAGATTTGGAAGAGACGCCCTATCTTTTCCACGTTCCGCAGGGGGTGAGATCCATCTATGAACAGCCAGAGCAGTCTGTCCTCGGATTTCGTGGTCACGGATCGGCGTAACGGCGATCGTCGTCAACAGAACGAACGCCGCAAGCAATCCATTCCCGTGGCCGTTGAACGGCGTAGCGGCAAAGATCGGCGCGAAAGGGGCGAACGGCGTCGGCAGGTCGATCCCACTACCTGCGAGAAAGAATACAGCGACGAAGAAATCGCTTTCATGAAGGCGATGGATCAGTATAAGCGCTCCAATCGCCGCCCTTTCCCCACCTGGAGTGAAGTCCTGGAAGTGCTACATTCGCTAGGCTATCGCAAGATCGCTGAGACGACCGATCTGCCGGGCCTGCCGGCAGCGAAGGAGCTAGCCGATCCGGAAGCATAAGTGAAGAAAGGTGGCTTCCGAAGTAAGCAATTCTTGGCAACGGCCGGCTTACGCCGGCTGTTCGCCTACCTTGCCTCTTCAGGGTGAAATGACACCGGCCGGTGGCGGTGGCATTGGGCGCGGCGACGGCAACGTTCCTTCCGGCGGCGCCGGCGGTGTCGGCGGAGTCGGCGGGGTCGAAGCCAATGGCCGCGGCGGTAAAGGTACGCCGATGTTTTGACCGCGTGCCCGCAACTCCTCTGCCCGTGAACGCATGTCGTCGGGAGGGATCGTTTGCAGCGGTCGCATTGTGTACGAGAATTTACGCACATCGCGCAGCTTGAATGGCCAAATGTTCTCCGTGAAGAAATCGATGCCCGGCCACTCATACCAAGGCGGCGGATAGGATTGCACCACGTCCAGTGTTTCGTAGCCTTCCTTGATAAGGGTAAACTGCTGCTTGCCGTAGTAGGTGAGATAGCCATCCTGCGGCGTCATACCCAGATAATTACCGTTGTGGTACACCAGGGCACCGGGTGGATCCGAGTAGATAGTGAAACGGCGCTCGACGCAACCGGCCATCGAGCCTATCGTCACCAGCGCTGCCAGGCAAGCGATCCGCTTCATGTCCCGCACCTCTCCTCAAAAGCGTCTGCTCGTAGCCGGAGATCGATTTGCGGTCAAGAGCAATTGCGCCATGGGGAGATGCCCCTCTGGATTTTGGCAAGCGAGGTTGGCGCCAGTCGCCGAGTAGGTTTTTCCACTCATCCCCCAAAGGGGGAGGGAAAAGACCACTCGCACGTAAGCCCTCCTCCACGCCCAAATCGAGAGAGACACCCATGCCATTGCGCCGCCCGCGGGGCTTGCGAGCCGGAAGTGTTAGCGATGGTCATTCCTGTCGCTAACGCTTCCGACTTGCAAGCGGCACTTGCAAGCTCCTGGCGGAGGTGTAGCATAAAAGAACCAGGTTATCCGGCGTGCGAGGAGATGGGGTGACACGCTTCGACCAGATCGAACACGCGAGCCTGACGGATGTGGGCGTCCGCCGAAGCCACAATCAGGACAGCCACGCCATTCAGCTCGCCCGTGACGACGAACAATGGCATGAGCGCGGCCATCTTTTTCTCGTCGCCGACGGCATGGGTGCGCATGCAGTCGGCGAAAAAGCCAGCGAACAAGCGGCTGGTCTTATCCCCCACACCTATCATAAATACGTTCACCAAGGGCCTCAAGCAGCGCTGCGGAAAGCGTTTATGGAGGCCAACGCTAGCATCCACGCCTGCGGCCAGCAGAACCGCGAATTCGCCGGCATGGGCACGACGACTACCGCCCTGCTCATTCGTCCCGAAGGCGCGTGGATCGGCCATGTCGGCGATAGCCGGGCTTACCGCATCCGCAATGGCGTGATCGAACAGCTCAGCTACGATCACAGCTGGGTCTGGGAGTATGCCCGCATCAAACGTATCGATCCGTCGGAAGTACAGGACATCCCCAGTAACGTCATCCATCGTTGTCTGGGACCGGAGCCATTGGTGCAGGTAGACATCGAGGGGCCGCACCCTCTGGAGAGCGGGGATATTTTTGTGCTGTGCAGCGACGGCCTGAGCGGGCCAGTAACCGACCATGAGATTGGTGCGATTGCCAGTGTGCTGCCGCCGGCCGAGGCGTGCCGGCTGCTGATCGACTTGGCCAACCTGCGCGGCGGCCCGGACAACATCACCGTTGTCATTGTCCGCATTGGCGGACCTTCAGCCGAAGCGAACGGCCTCGTTGCCCCCAAGAAGGAGCCGAACCGACCGTTCTGGTCGGCCTTGCCGTGGTGGCCGTTTGCCTTTTTGATCGGCACGCTGCTGGCCATACTGGCTATCGAGTTGCAATTGCGCCAGTGGTCGGCCCTGGCTGCCTTGGTCTTCTTGCTTGGCTCGGCGGCCATCGGAGCCGGACTTATCGGCCTGGTGCTGCACTATCGCCGCGAGCGCCAACAGGCCGTCGTCGAGGAAGAAACTTCGGCGCCGCGTATCCATCGGCAAACCTCTTGCCGCATCGAACCGCCCTTGCTCGATCGTCTGATCCGCGCCATCCGAACGCTGCACCAGTTCGCAGTGGAAAGGCAATGGTCGCCGGACTGGAAGAGCTACGAGGAGTGCGCCTCCGCTGCGGAGTCTCTGCTACAAAAGGGCGACCTGCCTGGCGCTTTCCGCGAATACTGCCGGGCCTTGCTGCCATTGACCCAGGCATTGAACAAGCAGCGGAACAAAGAAGAGAGTTTTCAACCGCTTTGGGATCGAACGCAATAATCTCCCGTCTGCGGCACAAGCTAGAGACTATTGCGATTGGGGAACTCCCCCCCGACTGCGCCAGAAATACCAGGTGGCAATACTGCGATAAGGGCGCCAAATCTCGCCGCGTTTGCGCAATTCGGCTCGGCCCGGCAGGTCCGGCAGCGCATACACCTCTCGAACCCCGGCTCGCAAGCCGAAATCGTCCACTGGTAATACGTCGAGCCGGCCCAGCGAAAAGATGAGAAACATTTCCGCCGTCCAGCGGCCGATGCCACGCACCGATACCAAAGAGGCAATCACCTCTTCATCACTCATGTCGGCCAGACGATCCAGCGGCAGCTCGCCATGAATCGCCCGCTGGGCCAGATCCTTGAGGGCCAATACCTTGGCTCCGGAAAGACCAGCGCCGCGCAGTATCTCTTCGCTTGCCGCAGCAACCGCAGAGGGAGTGAAACCACCCGGACGCAGTGCAGCTTCGAGCCGCGCAGTGATTGTAAGTGCCGCTTTCGTCGAGAGCATCTGTGAGATGATGGCGCGTACCAGCAAGGGAAATGCTTCACCGCCCGGTTGGAGCGTACAAGGACCGATGCGCTTGATAAGCTGGCCCAAGAGCGGATCGTGCCGGCTGAGATGGCGCTGGGCCTTGCGGAAGGCAGCGGCGAAAGCGTTTACCGCTGTGCTTGTTTTCTCGATAGGCATGGCGTTTGCAAGTGCTTCTCTTTAAATGCTTCTGTTTCGTTGTTTCGAAATCAAGAGAGACGCATCATGAGCGATCCTATTTTGCAACAACCCCAACAACCGCCGGAGCCAAGCGAGATCCCAGGACCGCACATTCTGCCGCCCGTACCCGGCCCGCCGCGTCCGGGGGAACCGCCGCCTCAACCAGAGGTCCCGACTCAGCCGCCGTCTCCTTCGCCTACTCAACCACCCATTCCTCCACCACCGCGGCCGACGATGGAAAAAGAATTAAATTAAAATAGGATCACGGAAAGAAGAAGAAAAGTAAATGCCACTTTATCGTAGCGGTCTACTGTAGAGATGATTCTTGCGTTCCCAAGCTCTGAGCTTGGGAACGCAAGAAGTCACTGTATCACGCAGTGAAGCACTACCCCATTGTTGCCGTGCTTTCCGTGATGAAAGGGGGTTAACTACGCGGCGGCGTGAGTTCCAGGTTGCGGTATGTCAACGCCTTGGCGCCAGGCTTGCGGATGTCCCAAACCAGACCGAGCCAGCTCATCATGCGAATGATGTAGTAACTGATATCGATCTCCCACCAGAAAAAGCCCTGATTGGCCGAACTCTGGTAATGATGGTGATTGTTGTGCCAGCCCTCACCCATCGTCAACAGTGCCAGGAAGAGGTTGTTACGGCTGTCGTCCTCGGTGGCATAGCGGCGTTTGCCAAGCAAGTGGCTCAGCGAGTTGATAGAGAACGTGGCGTGGTAGAGCAGCACCGTGCCGAGGACGAACCCGCACACCACCGCACTGGCGGCGCCAGCCCAGCCGCCGCTGAGATAGCCAATTAGCAAACAGACGCCGGCCAGGAAAAGCCCCGGCAGCCAGTGCCATCGATCCAACCAGCGCAACTCCGGATAGCGCGACCAGTCGCGGATGTCATCCCAGGGAGTATCGGTGTGCTGATCAGAGAGAATCCACCCCAGATGCGCCCACCAAAAACTGGTGGCGTGCGGTGAGTGTGGATCATCGGGCGTATCGGAGAAGCGATGGTGCCGGCGATGGTGCGATGCCCACCACAGCGGCCCCTTTTGCAAGGCGCTGCAACCGAGACAGGCGATAAGGAATTGCATCAGCCGGCTGGTCTTGTAGGAACGATGGGCGAAGTAGCGGTGATAACCGGCCGTGATGCCGAACATGCGGGCGAAATAGAAGACAATGCACAAGACGAGGGCGGTAGCATCGACGCCAGTGAAGAGCACAGCGAGGCAAGCCAGGTGCAGACCGATGAACGGAACACACTTGAGCCAGTTGGGGATCGTCGAGGTGCGGGACTTCGAGGGTTGCTTGTGCAGCAGGACAACAGGGCGGACAGTGGAAGTGATGGTCGTGCTAATGAAACGCTCCTTATGGTTGGAAAGATCTCTTCGTTCAGGTTGATATAGGGGCGCCGCTCACGGCTTGCGGGTGCCAGTTTTGGCTTTGCGAATAGCGCTCTGCTTCCGTAATTCCGCACGGCGTCGGGCTTCGCAGGGTTTTTCGTAGTATTTCCGTTTCCGCAACTCTTTCTGGATTCCACTCCGTTCGAGCAGTTTCTTGAACCGTCGCAGGGCCAGGCTAATTGGCTCACGATCGTGGACACGCATCCGTAAGGGCATACACTCTCCTAACAGACTCCTCTGGCTGCTATATTCTAGCACACACGGGAACGGTTGATTTCCCACAACGTTTAGTGTAGCAAATCCTCTGTGTGGTGGAAAGCCCATCTGTACTTTTTTGAGGCGAACGGCCCCGTTAGCCGAGAATAGGAGGAAACCATGATCGGTTTTACAATAACGCGCTGCCGCCTGGGCCGTTTGTTGCTGGCCGGCACCGAGCGCGGCCTCTGTGCAGTATACCTCGGCGACAGCGATGCCCAACTTGAGGCCGAACTGGCGAAAGCATTTCCCGCCACCTCAGTGCGGCGTGAGAATGCAGGGCTGAGCGCCTGGATGAAGCTGCTTGTGGATCATCTAAAAGGCCGGCAGCCATGTCTGGATTTGCCGCTAGATATACAGGCGACCGCGTTTCAATGGCGAGTCTGGCAGGAGCTGCGCACCATCCCCTACGGCAGCACGCGCTGCTATCGAGACATCGCTCGCGCCTTGGGCCAGCCCAACGCCGTCCGCGCCGTGGCCCGTGCCTGTGCCGCCAATCCGGTGTCGCTGGTCATTCCCTGTCATCGCGTGGTGCGTGCCGATGGCAGTCTGGGCGGCTACCGCTGGGGCCTGGAGCGCAAACAGGCGCTTCTGGCTCAGGAGAAAAAAACGAGGCCATGAGTGGTTGGCGGTTTTCGGTCTAATTGGTGCAAGAGGAGGAGCTATGAACCGAAAACCGAAAACCAAATTCGACATCGAGGAAGCGATGCTGCGTCTGCGTGCGGCCGTGGCTCCTTATCCCAAGGCGGCACTCTTCGAGCTGGCCGCCGAGGGGTACACCTCCGTCTTTGAGATCCTCGTAGCCTGCATCCTCTCTATCCGCACGCGCGATGAAACGACTTTGCCCGTTGCCCACACTCTGTTCGCCCAGGCACGCACACCGGCAGAACTGGCCGCCCTGTCGGTCGAGCAAATCGATCGACTCATTCAGGCGTGTACTTTCCATGAAACCAAAGCCAAGACGATCCACGGTATCGCCTGCCAAGCCGTCCAGAAACACAGCGGTGCTCTGCCCTGCGACCGCGAAGTGTTGCTCTCCTTTCACGGCGTCGGTCCTAAGTGCGCCAACCTGACGCTCGGCATCGCTTGCGGTCTGCCGCTCATCGGCGTGGACATCCACGTCCATCGCGTCACCAATCGCTGGGGTTATGTGCGGACGCTCACGCCCGAACAGACGATGGCAGCGTTGCAAGAGAAACTGCCACGCCCTTACTGGGTCGAGATCAATGCCTTGCTGGTACCGTTTGGCAAACATATCTGCACGGGAACGCGGCCGAAATGCTCGACCTGTCCGTTAAGGGAAATGTGCCGACAAGTAGGCGTCACTTCGTATCGCTAATGTATTAAATTCGCTGTATTAAATTCGCCGCGCCAGCTGCTCGCGCTGGGCATGCTGCAGGATTTCGTTGAGTTCCTGGGCCAGGTAGTCAATGAGTTTCCGGGTTTCGTCGTTAGCTTGGATCACTTTCAGCAGGGCGTTCTGCAAAGCGTGCAGGGTGGGATAATGACTGCGCTTGCGGACAGGCCGACTGAGGTCATGCAGGTCGGCAACGTGATTCAGCCAAGCGATATTGAAATGCTCGACCAGGTCGCGCGTCCGTTTTTCGGCATCAGTCATCAGATCGCGCAGGGGCAGGCGGCGAAAAGGACGTTCCGTTATCATTGCGTCTCCTGATGGAATTGGAGCTACGTCCTGGGAGCAATTAAGGATGCCGCTCCCCAGAGCGCAACTCGATCTTGTCCTGCGGGGCCGAAAAAAGTGGTGCGAGTTTCCCTCGACCCATCTCTTTGTGTATACTCCACATAGGGTCTTGACGTCAAGCGCGGCCTTTCCTTTTTTTAATGAATATCTCATGCGTATTCTCGTTCTCGCCGACATTCATGGCAATTGGCCGGCCCTGCAGGCAGTGGCTACGGAACCGTTTGACGTTTGTCTGTGCTTGGGCGATTTGGTGGATTATGGCGTGGAGCCGGCTCCGTGCCTGGCCTGGGTGCGCGACAAGGCCCATTACGTGGTGCGCGGCAATCACGATCACGGCGTCGCTCAGAACGTCGTCATCAACGGCCGCGGCGGCTTCAAGTATCTGACCGGCGTCACCCGACCGCTAACACGAGAACGCCTGAGCGAACACGACTTGCGCTACCTGTCGCGCCTGCCCGTAACGCGCCTGGTGACCTTGGATAACACACGCTATCTGCTGGTCCACGCCACGCCACGCGATCCGCTCGACGAATACGCGCCGCCGGACGCCGACTTCTGGGCGCGGCGGCTGCAAAACGTCGAAGCGGATGTAATCTGCGTCGGCCATACACATCAGCCCTATGTCCTGGAGGTCGGTGACAAGCTGGTCATCAATCCCGGCAGCGTTGGCCAGCCGCGCGACGGCGATCCCCGTGCTTCCTTCGCCATCATCGAAGACTACACTGTCGATCTCAAAAGGATCGAATATCCTATCGACGAGACCATCGCCGCTGTCCAAGCCAGTCCGCTGCCCGACAGTGCCAAGAACATGCTCATCGACGTGTTTCGCACCGGCGCCGCAGCACCAAATGGGCAGAAATAAATCATTCTATCAAATGAACGAATTCGCATTCCGCCATAAAGGGAGGAAGGCCATGAATCGCCAAGAGACAATGCTGCCGTCGCTGGTAGAAGGCGAGCGTCTCAATCAGAAAACATTTCAGGCTCACCAGGAAGCCATGGCCGCTGTGCGTTTGGCCAGGCTACTTGCAAACCAGCCAGAGCTGGGGCTGCACTGCTTGTGGGCTAGCTTCTTCTAATCCGGCATGGCCGCACTCAATTATGTTTAAAGGCGGCGAAAAGTCCTTGTCCCTATGCTTCTCTCGTTCCCATGCTCCATGTGGGAACGAGAGGGGAAGACGCTCACCCACATCGTAGCGGGAAGACAACAGAGAAGCCTATTGGCGACGGACGTTGTCGTTCACTTACCGTGGCGGCGTGGTTAGGCCGCGCACCGCCTGCACGAATGCCTTGAAGTTGGCGACGGGGGTGTGGCGATCGACGCCGTGATTGAGATTGACGATATGCCGTTGTCCACCGCCGGCGGCCAGACAGGCGCGCGTCGCTGCTGCCACCTGTTCTGGCGTGCCAGTGCGTAAAATCGCCTCATCGACATTGCCCTGAAAAACCAAGTGAGGATATGCCCGCCGCGCCGCGGCCAGATCGTGACGCACACCCAGGGAGATCACCTCGGCACCCGAGGCCGCCATCCGCGACAAATACGGTCCCTCTTTGACGAATAAGATGCGCGGTATTCCGCTGGCTTCGCGAAAGATGGTCTGATGGTACGGCTGCGCCCAGGCTTCGTACTCCGTGCGCTCCAGCAATCCCGCCCAGGAATCGAAAAGCTGGTACACATCGGCCCCATCGGCGATCAAGGTGCGCAGGAAGTGAACCGTCGCTGTGGTCAGACGCTCCAGCAAGGCTTGCCAGACGCGCGGCTGCTCGGCGGCAAAACGGCGCGTGGCGGCAATGTCCTTGCCGGTATTGATGCAGTACGCCGCCACAGTGAACGGCGCTCCGGCAAAAACCAACACCGGTAACTCGCCATGCAGTTCTTCACGTACCAGACAAAGAAGATCGCGAATATGCTGAAATCGCTGTGGCTCCGGCATCGCTTCGAGCTGCTCGACATCGGCCAGCGTGCGGATGGGGTGATCCGGGACCGGCCCGCGCGCCCGCTGCAAGATGAAACGCTGTCCCATCGCCACTGGCAACGTGGTGATGTCGTAAAAGAGAATGATGCCATCGACGCCAAAACGCCGCGGCAACAGTGAGGCTTTGGCACTCAATTCGACGTTCTCGGAAAATTCGTAGAACGACAGGCCATTGCGAAGGCGGTTGAACTCTGGGTCCCAGCGTCCGGCCTGGCGCATGGCCCAGACCGGCGGCCGTTCCACTGTTTCGCCGCGTGCGGCACGGACCAGCAGATGAGGCGAGGAGGCAGCCGGCGGCAGATGGTTGGTCATGGCATGTCCCTTCGTGTGGACCGGATAGTGCTGCCCATTCTATCGCAAACGACACGGCTCGGGAGTAGGCTGGTCTTCAGCAGGGCGGTTCTTTTATGATAGACAGCGGATAAGGAAGACAGGAAACGGAGGGCGATAGGGTCAACGTCAAACTCGCGTAGGACCCCATCGTCATTCCGGTCTGGATCAAAGACTTGACTTCTTTTCACTGCTGGACCAACAGCGATGATTTTCCCACACAGGGACATTGGCTGCAATGTATTCGGCAAATCGTTTTGCTTAACGTGCGAGACGAGCAAATCCGGCGATCCTGAATATACTTAGGGCTAGCGGCTTTTTCCCTCCCCCACAAGGGGGGAGGGTTGGGGTGAGGGAGACAACTCCTTGGCTCCATTGCCTTGACACTTCCTACCTCTTCCCTCCCCCACGAGGGGAGAGGAGATTTGGTCCGCTAGCTACCCTGAAAATTACCTCTTAGGAAGTGCGCTAGCGCTCCGATCCCTCGTCATCACCAATCATCGCCCAAGGTTTCGTCGCCGGCTGGCGTACAGGCGGCCCACCAAGTATTAGGACGGATACCCTCGGCGACGTTTCGGACGCTGCCATCGGCCAAGGCGACAAGGATGCTACCGGCCCGTGCCGTCTGCGGCAGCCAATAGTGACAACGATCACTAGCATAGGGGAACGGGCGGACCTGGAAATGCGTCGCTGGGCCAGTAGAGGGAGCGGCGCCAAGAGGGAGGCCGGCGCTGGGAAACATGGACACGGCAAACACCGGAGTCGTGCCTTCATTGGGGGCCTCGTCCCAGGCATTGGCGCCGCCATACGGTCCGCCTGGTTGTCCACAAACGCTGAATTTTTCCGTCAGGGCAATAGTGTTGGAAGTGCCGTCCGGAAAGGACACGGGGATTTCTGGGTTGGCCCACCAGTCTCTGAAGCCGCCTCGTAAATCAACGGAACAAAACACCTGGGCGTTAAAAGCGTAGCCGCACGCGCCCCAACCGTCTACGCTTGTTTGCGATCCCACGACTGTCCCCGAGGCGCTCATACTGGGGTCGGAAGGATTTTGATAGAGTTTGAGAGGGAAGATCGCAATTCCAGGATAGATTGGTCCGTAGGCGCTATAAAATTTGCCGGCCCCGTTCAGCGGCCCATTACCCGGTTCGCCAGTGCTCTGATACAAGTTGTTTTGCTCGATAAAGGGCAGCAGGTGAAAGAACAAATTGCCGTAGCCCGTTGTTCCGCCTCCCCAGGTCGGATCTTGCGGCCCGCCGGGGTAATAGCCGAAGCCGGGCGGCATGACGCCGTATTGATTCTGACTCAGCTGGATCGCCAGGACGATCTGATGCAGGTTATTGCTGCTCTGGGCACGGGCTGCCGCTTCGCGGACCTTCTGCACGGCGCACAGCAGCAGGCTGATAAGGACGGCGCAAAGGGCAATCACCACCATCAGCTCGACCAGCGTAAACGCCGCAGGGCGTTGTCCAGGACGCGCCATAGAAGCCTCCGGATGGGGAAAACCTTTTCCCGCCCACTGCGTCGGCACGGGATGCCCGCGCCGACGCAGTGGGGGAACAGAGTTTTTTCTGCTAATTTTTAGCTACACACCACTCCTTTGGTGCATGTTTTTTCTTAGCTACATACTCCTTTGGTGCATGTTTTGCCCGAAGGGCACTTATTGCCACACGCGCCGCAGTTATTGTTGTCCGAGGATAGGTCGACACAAGTGCCCGAGCAACAAGCCGGGGTCGTTCCCGTGCAGACCGTCCCGCACTTGCCACAGTTGTTCACGTCTGTGTTCAAGTTAGCACAATAGGCGGCTGTGGTCGAGGTGGCCGGACAGCAAGTAGCCCCGGACGGACAGCCGGTAAAGGGATTCTTGGCCGTGCAGGTGCCGCATAGCCCCCCTGTCGGGTTTTTGTGGAGAAACCGCTTACAGTGGTCCATGCACAATCCATGTACAGCCGCCGGTCGCCGCGGGCACTTCTTGCAATACGCATGGCATTTCTCGTTGATCTCCTCGTTGGTCCCGCCCGTGTGCTTGTGATTATCGTCCTTGTCTCCATCCTCGCCCGTCGCCTTGCCGGGGAGGACGGCCAGAAAGCCTCCGGCCAGGAGGCCTCCTAAATAACGCCGTGTGCAACTTTTAGTAGGTCAAGGTGCTCTCCTCTACAACAGCTGTAGAGAAATCTGTTGTTCCAAGGAGAAGCACCATGACCCTGGATGATTATATGCTAACCGTCTTTTGCCTAATCGATGACCAATGGAAGTCGCTCCACCTCGACCATGTCCGACAGCGGGGCTTTGCCCCGCAGCTGTCCGACAGTGAAGTCCTGACCATCGAAGTGGTCGGCGAATTCCTCGGCTTGGACCAAGACGCCCACCTGTTCTGGTACTTCCGTCGCTACCACGCCGATGCCTTCCCCAACCTGCGTCACATCCACCGCACCACCTTCTTGCGTCAAGCCGCCAATCTCTGGGCCGTCAAGCAACGTCTCCAGCAACATCTGGCCGGCCTGTTAACAGCCGGCGATCCGTTGTGGCACGTCGATAGTATGCCGGTACACGCCTGCCAATTCGCCCGTGCCACTTGCTGTCAACGCTTCGCTGGCGTCGCTGCCTTCGGCAAGGACCATGGGATTCGCCAGACGTTCTACGGCTTCCGTTTGCATCTGCGTACCAGCCGGGATGGCATCATCGAAGCCGCCGTCCTCGCCCCCGCCAACGTGGCGGAAACCGAACTGGTCTGGGAGTTGAACCCGCTCGGCGGCAGCGTCGGCGTCGGTGATCGCGGCTATTGGTCGCCGCGCTTGATGGAAGAACTCGCTCAAGGAGGCATCCGCCTGTTGGCGCCGTACAAAAGCAAGCAGCGTGATCCGCAGCCAGCGCGGTCACGCCTGCTGCGTGGGCTGCACTGGTTGATCGAGACGGTCAATGGGCAACTGGCGGAGCGGTTTGGCATCAAGCGCACCTGGGCCCGCGATTTATGGCATTTGTGCAGCCGTATCATGCGTAAGATCCTCAGTCATACGGTCGCTGCTTGGATCAACGTCAGCCTCGGACATCGGCCGTTGGACTTTGCCTCGTTGGTGACCGAGTGAAAGTTGCACACGGCGTT